>JGI24698J34947_10001306_pt1 | contig 13073 bp, 11 predicted proteins | sample TergutMp193P3_FD_34947 | JGI IMG/M metagenome (IMG submission 34947)
CTGCTGGCGCAACTCATATCTCTGTGCGACCGGGCGGATGTTTTTGCGCTGCACGGCGGCAACGCAGACGGTTTTAAAAACTACATCAATAAAAACCGCAACATCAAATACTACGATTATATCGCGGATATGTTTTTGGCATCCGGCATCAATATAGACGATGTTTTTGAAAGCGTCGATACTGACGAAACGTTTAACGGCATTTTCCGCAACACCCCTTTGAGCGAGGAAGAGGTAAGCGGGTACATAAAAATGATTATCTATTCTATAGATTTCAGAAGCAGCCAAACGGTAATTCATACTGTTGCCACTACCTGCATAGCCAGCATCATGGCGGGTTTGCTGGGCGTGGACGAAAGCGGTATTGAGAAAATCAAAACCGGGGCTATGCTGCACGACATCGGAAAAATCGGCATCCCTGTTCACATTTTGGAAAGCACGGACAGGTTGAATGATACCGACATGGAAATAATGAAGAAACACGTGGAGATTACGGAAAAAATCCTGCAAGGAAATGTAGATGCCGATATCAAGCAAATCGCCGTAAACCACCACGAGAAGCTGAACGGAACCGGTTATCCAAAACATTTTGGGGTTAGTGATATTGCTTTTTTTGACCGTATTGTAGCGATAGCCGATATTTTCAGCGCTTTGTGCGGCTCCAGGAGCTATAAGACTGCATATCCAAAAGAAAAGATTGTTAGAATATTGAGCGATATGAGCAGCCAAAACCTTATAGACTCGGAAATAGCCGCGTTATCCGTTGAGCACTATGATGAAATCGTAGAAGCGGTACACAGGGAATCACTACCGGTTATACAAGCCTACAACGACATAAACAAAGAATACCGACTGATAAAAAAAGAGCTATTTTCCCCCACGCACTTTTGGGCTAACACCCATTAATCTCAAAAATACGCATAAAAAATATCGCGTTTTAAAATTTTTTTCTCCGTTTTGTCAATCTTTTATATATATTATACTTTTAAAGCTTTTGTTTTTTTATATGAGAGGGGCTTCGCCCGGCAAAAATTGACTTTTGGGTTGAATTTTGGCCGGGCGAATGTTAAAAAAATGAACTTTTTACAAAAAAATGAAAAAAAGTTACCTCTTTGTTGTTTTTTTGTATATTTTATGTATATAAAATTCAACTTGGAGGTTGTATGAACAAAAAATGGATGTGCGGTCTCGCCGCACTGAGTCTTTTCGCATCGGTAGCTTTTGCACAAACTAAGGCTATTTCCAACTTTGGTGCCACCGATGAGGGCCAAAGAAAACAGGCTTTAGGCGAATACATATATGCTTATGTCAATTTGTCCGGTGAGTCGGACGATGGTTCCAAGATAGACAACCAAACAGATACGGATGGTTATGTAGTACTGATTGAAGACAATGGTGAGTGGGTGGCAGCACTTGAAAATTATCGTCTTGGTGCAAGTACTTCGATGGGTAGTTATGATGCATATCCTCAAATAGCCATAGGCTTTAATGTGGGAGCTGGTTATAACCTTTCTGGCTGCACAGGGTTTAAATACCAATTTAAAGGCCCAAATCATATTTTTAAAGCAGAGTTAAGCTCGGTAGCGGCTGATGCGGGTTATGCGCACTATAAAGTCGTCAGTGCGTCTACAGGCTGGATTACGGAAACAGTTCAAAATTCACAAATGGGCCAAGAAAGCTGGGTTGCTAGTCCTAATAAAGTAGATTTCAATCCTGGCTTAATTAAGAAATTTGGTTTTGAGGTTAGCACAAAGCCAGAAGTACATAATTCAGCAACTACAGGTGACTTGTATGTAAAGGATTTTGAATGCATAGGCACATACACGGAGCCACCACCACCAGACTTCTGCACAACACACCCCCAGGATCCATCGTGCAACGTGCCCATCACGCTGCCAAACGGCACCGTCATCACCGGCCTAAATGTAGTTCCTTTTGCCCGCAGCCTGCAAATTACATCTGCCAAAGATGCAACGGTCTCCTTGTTTGACATGCAAGGCAAACAGGTATTCAGCAAAAAGGTAGCCGCAGGTCAGGAAACTGTAAGCCTTGAAAACCAGAAACAGGGCGTTTATTACGCAGTAGTGCAATCCGGCTCGCAAAAACAAACCGTAAAAGTTGTGCTGAAATAACCCTACAGCCCCTCCGTCTGAACCAAGCTTGGTTCAGACGATATTTCCATTCTTCAATTTTTCCATAAATCGCCTTCTATCTGCACTCCGCATAAAACTCTCGCCTATCAATACGGCATCAAAATTCGCGTTTTTCAAAAAAACAAAATCTTCGGGAGATTTTATGCCGCTCTCGGATACGGTTAAAATGCCGGCAGGGATGAGTTTTCGCAAATTCTCGCTTGTTTTAATATCAACTTCAAAAGTTTTAAGATTTCTGTTGTTTATGCCTATTATTTTCGCCCCGGCCCGCAAAGCCTGCTCCACTTCCTCCTTGCTGTGAGTTTCAACCAGAGCGGATAAATGCAGCTCGGCTGCAGTTTCTATATATGAGGCAAGGGTTTTCTCGTCCAGCGAGGCACAAATCAAAAGCACAGCCTGCGCACCCAATAGCTTCGCTTCGTAAATTTGATAACTGTCTATGGTAAAATCCTTTCTCAAAACCGGAATATTCACAACAGAACCGATTTCCTGCAAATACCGGTCTGCGCCGAGAAAATATTCCGGCTCGGTTAGCACCGAAATTGCCGAAGCCCCAATAGTCTCGTATTCCCTAGCTATCTCTAAATAAGGAAATTCGCTCGCAATAACGCCTTTTGAAGGCGAAGCCTTTTTTATCTCGCAAATAAAAGAAAGCCCGGGAACGCTCAAGGCCTGCTCAAAAGAAACCTCTTCTTTTGTCGCTAAAGCAAGCGCTCTCTCCCTTAACTGCTCAAAAGGGGTGATTTCCTTTGCCTTTGCCACCCGAACCTTGGCTTTGCCGACAATTTCATCAAGAATGCTCATACCGCACGGGACAGGCTTATAAACTGTTCAAGCTGAGCAAGAGCCTTACCGCTGTCTATGGCATTGGCAGCTATCTCAATTCCTTCCTGAATGGAAACTTTTTGATTGGCGATGTGAATGGCTGCCGCCGAGTTGAGCAAAACCGCATCCCGTTTTGGATTCTTTACGCCGGAAAGTATTTCCCTGGTTATGTGGGCGTTTTCCTCGGGTGAACCGCCCATAAGCTCTTCTTTTTTGCAACGCGAAAAACCGAACTGCTCAGGGTCTATTACATAATTTTTTAATTCGCCTTTCCACAATTCGCAAACATTGGTTGGCGCACTCATGGAGATTTCATCCAAACCGTCCTGGCCGTGTACCACCATACCGCTTTTTACGCCGAGGTTGCAAAGCACTTTTGCCATCTGCTCAACAAGTTCTACATCGTAAACGCCCAAAAGCTGCATATTTGCACCCGCCGGATTTACCAGAGGGCCAATGATATTGAAAATAGTTCTGATTCCGATTTCCCGCCTCACAGGTGCAACGTATCTCATTGAAATGTGATAATTCTGGGCAAAAAGAAAACAGAGATTTATGTTTTTCAGCAGACTGAGACTCTGCTCCGGCGAAGCGGAAATATTCACTCCCAGGCTTTCGAGCACATCCGCTGAACCGCATTTGCTGGAAGCCGCCCTGTTGCCGTGCTTTGCCACCGGAATGCCCGCCGCAGAAATTACCAGTGCCGAAGTGGTGGAAATATTGAAGGTATTGGAATGATCGCCTCCGGTTCCAACTATTTCCAGAACATCCAAATCGTGCAAAACCCTGACGCAATGTTTGCGCATTCCGGCTGCGGAAGCCGTGATTTCCTCAATTGTCTCGCCCTTTACCGACATCGCCGCCAAATAAGCCGCCATCTGAATTTCGCTCGCCTTGCCTTCCATTATTTCGTGCATCACGGCTTCGGCGGTTTCATAACTCAGGTCTTTGCGCCTGGCCGCTTGCATAATCGCTTCTTTTATCATTGTAGCTCCGTCAAATTATTCTTTAGCGCTGCTGAAAACTTTTCCCAGTAAATCGCCAACCGCATCGGTTATAAATTCACCGACCGCATAAACGGTTCCCCAGGGGTCTGCCCTGAGTTTTGCCTCTTGCTTGCCAACCATTAAAAATAATCCGTCCAAAGCTTTACCGGTCGCATACTCCGACAAAACGCTGGAAATGTCTTTTGGCAGTTCGCTGTAAGGCAGACTTGGCAAGGCGGAATTGCCGAGCGCATTTTTGAGCAGCGCATTAGAATTTATATTGTTACTGAGATTGGAATATGCATTTGCAAATGAATTATAATTTGAGGCAAGCGGTTCCCAGTATTTGTTTGGTTTCAGCAAATCAAGCGGTTCTTTTATTATAGGAGCAAAGGCGCTTTTCAAACCTTCGTATGTTGTTGCTTCCAAATAAGAAGTTGCAGCAATTGAATCTCCGAACAATATTTCTTTGGTGTCGCTAAAGGACATTCCGAAAATAGCATCCGCAAATACTTTTTTTGATTCCGGCGCAGCTTTTTCAGCTCCTCTGTTCAGGGCGTTTTTTATGTCCTTAGCATATTCATCCAAACCGAAAATGGAGTTGTATTTCTCCTCGCCCATACTCGCTTTTATAATTGAATTCGCACCGGGCGACAGTTTCTTGATGTTGTTCGAGAAAGAACTTATTTTGCTCAACACATTTGCCACGGTATCCGGCAGGATTATTTCTACCAGTTTGTTGCCTAAATAGCCTTTCGTGCACTCTTCTAACGCTATCAAATCCGCATCGCAAGATGAATCCCCTAAATTGGAAGCTGCCGTTTTGCTGCCCAAAATAAGAGCTTCTTTCAGAGCTTCCATCATCGTCGCTTCTGAAAAATCATCTCTTGGAAGTATATCGTTCATACCGCAGGAAAACAAGCCAAAAGAAAATGCTATGGCAAAAAGACCTATAAATAGAAGATTACGCATATATTAAATATAGTAAATTACCTGTTATGGAAAATTTGCCGGAAATTCTTTTAAAATCCTTTGAAAAGCGAAAGAAATTGCAAAACATTTCTACGGCTTACCGCCTCTGCAACGGAAAAGCAGATGGCCTGGACGGTCTTGTCATTGACAGATACGGAACTCACTATCAAATTCAATTTTTTAACCGAAATCTGCTCAAATGCGAACAGGAACTGATTCAAATGTTGAAAAATGCTTTTTCGCCCGAATTTATTGCTGTAAAATACAGGTTTATCAACCACGGCAGGATAAAAACGGCTTTTGGAAATATTTCCCAAACCGTTGTGGAAGAAAACGGATGTAGATTCTCCGTAGATTTGCTCAATACCCTCAACCCGGGGCTTTTTTTGGATATGCGCGATGCTCGGCTGTTTTTTGCCGGGCAGTGCATGGGCAAGGAAGTTTTGAACCTGTTTGCCTACACCTGCTCTTTTGGCATTTATGCCCGGAAAAACGGCGCAGTGAAAGCCGTGAATGCAGATATCAGCAGAAAAAATTTGAGCAAGGGCAGGAAAAATTTTGAACTGAATGGCTTAACTCCGCTGCCCGGCGAATTTTTTTGCGGAAGCTCCGAGGAATATGTCAACTGGGCGGTAAAAAAAGGGAAAAAATTCGGAGCAATAGCAATTGACCCGCCCAGTTTTGCCAAAAACGGCAAAAATACGTTCAGCGTTGCAAAAGATTTGGGAAACCTGGCAGTAGAGGCAGTTTCGCTTCTGGAAAGCGGCGGAATTTTGCTACTGGCCACCAATTACAGCGAATGGAGCGGTGAAATTTTGCGAGAAACGGCAATAGATGCCTTCGCCAAAAACGGCAAAAAATGCAAAATCTTGAGCAGCGGAACTCAGGGTGAAGATTTCCCCGGGGCCGGGCAAAGCAAAGAAAGCTGCATGAATTTTATCATTTGCAAATTGCTTTAATTCTCTTTTCCGTTCCGGGATGCAGGGAAAACAAATTCGCAAAAAAGCTGTTTTTTCCCTCACGCATCTGCAAAAATTTCAGGCTTTCAACAGCGGCATTTTTTCCGCACTTTTGCGCGGCAATACGGTCAGCTTCAAATTCCTGGGAATGGCAGAAAAGGCGGTAGAGGAGGGCGGATATAAATGCTAACATGAGTTGAGAGTTGAGAGTTGGGAGTTGGGAGTTGGGAGTTAGGAGTTGGGAGTTGGGAGTTGAGAGTTGAGAGTTGAGAGTTAGGAGAAAACATATTGTTAATAATAAAATCCGGCGTTTTAATTCGTGCCGTTTTTCTAAATGAACCTGTTCGTGAAAAAACTCGTGGCTTAACATAACTCTCAACTCTCAACTCTCAACTCATAACCTATTCCAGGTTTTCCGTCCAGCATGTCTTGAATATCGCTCTCCCCCACTTCCACGCCGCTTTCAATCAACTGTATTGCGTGTTTTAAAACGGAATCAAGCGCGCTTTTTTCCTCAATCTCATGCACAAGGGAGCGGCTGCGCAGATAATCCGCCAAACCGTTCAAAACCGCCGGGTCCGGCGAATAGTAGTTTTTTTCTCTGGCAAGCTCCTCTTTATACTCGTCATTTTGCTTTTTGCGGTAAAGCCATAAAAGACCGTTTACCTCGCTTTGCCTAAAAACTATGCTATCGATTTTTGTCAGTTCCAGCATGGCTATGAATGTCACCGCAGTCATTATGGGAACCCTTTCTCTGCCTAGCAAATCTTCAAATACGGCTCTGCCGCGCTGTGCCAAATAACCGTTTATGTGCTGTTCTCTGTCTTCAATAGTCACATTGTCCACTTCTATGGTGTGCACGCTGTTATAAGAATGAGCTTGCAAAGTTTTATGGAAAGCCTTGAACAACTGCCATATATTCGCATCTGCAAGCTGAGAGTCCTTGCTTATTTTTTCCATGCGTCCGCGGCCGTAAGTACCGAAATTCTTTTCTTCCAGTTCCTGCAATTCCAATGCAACCTGCTTGAACTTCCGATATTCCTGCATCTGCTTTATCAGTGTTTCGCGCTCTATTTCAAAGTCGAGAAGATTTTCTTCGTTCTGCTCATTCTTTGGCAGAAGCTCTTTAGCCTTCAGTGCCATCAAGCGGCTCGCAAGGTCTAGAAAATCTCCCGCATAAGATAAATCCACATTTTCCATATCTTTTATGTATTCCAGATACTGGTCCGCAATCTTTGCTATGGAAATTTTTTCAAATGAAATTTCTTCCCTTTTCATCAAAAGGTAAAGCAAGTCAAGGGGGCCGGTGTATGCTCCGCTCAGTTCTAATTCGTAGAAATCGGTTTCTGCCATCACTCCACCGTCACACTCTTTGCCAAATTCCTCGGTTGGTCAACATCGTTGCCGCGCAATACGGCTATGTGGTAAGCCAAAAGCTGCAAAGGGACGCTCGTTATTATAGGCATAAGCGCACTGTTTACGGAAGGAACCTTTATTATATGCTCCGCAAATTCGTCAAGCGGAGAACAATCGTCTGTTGTAACAACAATCAGCTTCCCGCCGCGAGCCTTTATTTCCCTCGCGTTAGAAACGATTTTATCAAAAAGAGCATCTTTGGGGGCCACTATTACAACGGGCATGTTAGCATCTATCAGGGCTATAGGCCCGTGCTTCATCTCTGCGGCGGGATAGCCCTCCGCATGAATATAGCTTATTTCCTTTAATTTAAGCGCACCTTCCATTGCAACCGGATAATTGTAATGCCTGCCCAGATAGAGAAAATTCGCATGTTTGCAATATACCTTTGCTATTTCCAGAATTTCATCGCTCAATTTCAAGGTCTGCTCCACCGCAGCCGGCAAAGAATTTATGGCCTGCGCAATCTCCATTCCCTGAACGGAAGAGAGTCTGCGCTGCCTCCCCAGCAAAAGAGCCACCAAAGCCAAAACGGTTACCTGCGCATTAAAAGCCTTGGTGCTGGCAACGCCGATTTCCGGCCCGACATGCAGATATACTCCGCCGTTAGAAGCCCTTGCTATTGTTGAACCGACCACATTGCATATAGAAAGCACGGTTGCTCCTTTGTTCTGAGCTTCCCTGAGCGCAGCCAAAGTATCCGCTGTTTCTCCGCTTTGCGATATGGTAAAGACCAAAGTGTTTGGACATATTATGGGATTTCTATAGCGAAATTCGGATGCGTATTCCACCTCAACGGGAATGCCCGCCCATTCTTCTATCAGATACTCCCCTACCATCGCCGCATAGTAGCTTGTTCCGCAGGCTGTTATTATTATGCGGTCTATGGAACGAAGTTCCTTTAGCGAATTGTCCAGCCCTGCGAGTTTGGCGTTGCCGTTTCCCAAAAGCAGGCGGCCTCTCGTACAGTTTTTGAGAGCTTCCGGCTGTTCAAAAATTTCCTTGAGCATAAAATGCGTATAATCGCCCTTTTGCGCCAGTTCCAAATCCGCATCAATTTCCTGAATTTCACGGCTAACGCTTTTATCCTTTATGTCTTTGATTTCAAAACTCTCTCTGCTAACAACTATAACATCGTTGTCTTCCAGATACACTATTTTTTTTGTGTGCCCCACTATCGCCGAAACATCGCTCGCCAAAAAGCTTTCATTTTCACCGACCCCGAGCACAAGAGGGCTGCCCCGCCTTGCCCCGACCAGAACATCGGGTTCGTCTTCGCAAATAACCGCAAGCCCAAATGTTCCCTCTATGGATTCCAGGGCTTTCAAAACCGCTCTGCTCAAATTGCCGTTGTAAAATTTCGCTATCCAGTGCGCTAATACCTCGGTATCGGTTTCCGAAACAAATTCAACTCCATCCGCCTGTAAACGTTTTTTCAGCAAGGCGTAGTTTTCCACAATTCCGTTATGAGCAATGGCAATCTTCCCGTTTGCCGAAATATGCGGATGCGCATTCAATTCGCTGGGTTCTCCGTGTGTAGCCCAGCGCGTATGGCAAATTCCCAGGAAACCTTCGATTTCTTCCTTCTCCAGTTTTTTTTCGAGTTCCCGTATTTTGCCAACCGCCTTAGCCGTCTTTATCTTGCCCGAATCAAGCAAGCTAACCCCGGCGCTATCGTAGCCCCTGTATTCCAATTTTTTAAGGCCATCCAATAAAATGGGAAGTGCCGGCCTAAAACCTATATATGCAACAATTCCGCACATGGAGGTAAAGTAGAAAAAATTTTCTACGTTCCCGCCGTGCTTCACACTCTTATTTTGGCAGCGGGTTTGGGAACAAGGCTTCGCCCTTTGACCGAGCAAATCGCAAAGCCCCTGATTCCCATTGTAGATAACTCACCCCTGGCAAGGCAAGCAGCCCTCGCAAAAAAACTGGGTTCGGAAAAAATTCACGTAAATGCACATCACCTGGCGGAACAGGTGCAAAACGCGGCAACAGAACTCGGCATAGACAGGGTTTGGATAGAAAAAGAACTTTTGGGCACAGGCGGCCCGATACACAGAATGTGGAAAGAAGGGGAACGCGGCGAACTTCTGGTTTTGAACGGAGATTGCGAACACGATTTGGATGTTGAATTTTTTTTGGAAAAAGCGAGAAATTCCGGCGCGACCTGCGCACTCCTCGCCATTCATAACCCTGAAATAAATACTCTTTGTTTAAACGAAAAAAATTTGCTGTGCGGCATAAAAAATAAATTCGGAACTACAGGTACAAGCAACGCAACATTCACCGGCATATCCTGGTACTCCGCAAAAGCATGGGAAAAAATCAAAGAAAACGAAAGAGATATCCGAGACTTCTGGAAACGCGAAATTCCCTTTATTTTTATCGCAAAAGGAAACTGGCTAGACATAGGCAACCCAAAAGGACTGATGGAAGCAATAAACTCTCAACTCAATAAAACTCTCAACTCTCAACCAAATGAAAATTTCACAGCAGCAGGTTCCGCAGGTTCCGGAAGAAAATATTACAGAATGCAGGCGAATGGCCATTCACTGATTTTACAGCAATCCCATAGCGAAGACAAGGATTTCGAGCGTTTTGTCCGCTACGGAAAATTGTTCAGCGGTTTGGGGCTTTCAACTCCGGAAATTTATGCGGTTGATGAAACCGAAAACCGGGTTGTCATGCAGGACTTAGGCTCTGTTCGCCTTTGCGATGCAGGGCAACCGATGTTTTATTATCCGCTCGTTTTGGAAAAATTGATAGTTTGGCAGGAGGCGAGCGAAAAAGCATTTGAATCGGATAACGAACTTGCAAACAGAATTTTCGGCGAAAGCGATTATCTTTGGGAAACTTCTTATTTTGCGAAAAATTATCTGCAAATGGAAAAAATCCCTGCGGATTTAACCGAGTTTTTCAAGGACCTGGCAAAGAAAGCTGCAAAGCAGCAGAGGGTTTTGATGCACCGAGATTTTCAATCGCAAAATGTGATGGTTAAAGAATCTCAGATAGCATTTGTAGATTTTCAGGGAGCGAGGAATGGTTCTATTTATTACGATGCCGCTTCTCTTTTATGGGACCCTTATATGATGCTCCCCGGTGAAAACGTCAAACAATTGTTTACGCTTTGGCATTCCGCAAATCCGCTTTTGAAAAACACATCTTTTGAAAACGCCTGGGAAAATTTTTTAATCGCAAGTTTGCAACGAATTATGCAAGCCCTTGGCGCATACTGCTTTTTGAGCAGAAAGAAAGGAATAAAATCCTTTGAGCAATATATTGAACCCGGAGCGAAGAGGTTAAAGGAAATCAGTGGTTTTAGCCATCAAAATTACCCGTGGTGATACGGATGCCCTTTTATAACCATAAAGCAACGGTAAATCTGTTCCGCCAGCAGCAAAAAGGCGTGTTCATGTGAAAGAGTCAGCGGAGAAAGCGACAGGAGTAAATCTGCGTTTTGCTTTATTTCCATTTCCAAGCCGTAAGCCGCTCCCACAAGAAAAACCATGTTTTTTGAAAGTTTTGAGTCGAGCCATTCAGCGAGCCGTTTTGTACTGAAAAGAGTTCCCTCTTCGCTTAAAGCGATGCGTGTAAATTTATCTGCGGGGAATTTTTTTTTGAAAACTTCAGGATTCTTCAGAGTTACAAATTCGGCAATACCGTTTAGTCTTTTTATATATTTCAGAACTTCTTCGTTTATAGAAGGCGAAAGTTTATTGAAGTTTACGAGATATACTTTCATTGTTTTAAATGCGTCTTATTCTTTGCAATTTTAGCACGGCTCTTAATATAGCAATTTTTTTCAAACCCGCAAATATCATGGAATTGCTGCTACTGCCTGTCTAATGCCGCACACCGTTGCATTTTTTTTATACGAATAAAAATCCTCTATCGGGCAAACTATGTAAACCTTGCTCAAACCCAAATCTTCTATGCAATTCCAAAATCCGGCGGGAACCGTTGGCGCGGTATTCACCTTGAATTCAACCCCGATACGCTCCTTGCCGTTTTCCAAAACCAAATCCATTTCCGCGCCTGCCTGCGTACGGTAAAAAGAAGGCTCCCAATCCTTTGAAATAGCGCTTAAAAGCTGCTCCATAGCAAAACCCTCCCATGAGCAACCCACGGAGGGATGCCCGAGCAAATCGTTAAAAGAGCGAATGCCCAAAATCGAATGCAAAATTCCGGAATCCCTTACATAAATCTTTGGAGATTTTACTATGCGCTTTTTGGCATTGTTGAAATTCGGCTTTAAAGTTCTTATTAAGAAAGAATTTTCCAAAAAATCCGTATATTGCCTGAACATTGTGTGTGAAACACCCAGCGCTTCTCCCAATTTGCTGGAATTGAGCAATTCTCCGTGCGAATGGGCGAGCAAGGAAAGCAACCTGCTTATTTGCAGCGGCGCAAGCCTTAGCCCCAGCATCGGCAGGTCCCTTTCTACGAAAGTCTTGATGAAAAATTCCCGCCATCTATTGCTGAGCCCGGTTTTTGGCGCAAGTAAACTTAGGGGAAAGCCACCCCTGAACCAAATATCGTTCATAGGGATATTCTTTGCTTCCATGCAATTGAGCGGAGCGAGTTCGCAAAACGCTATGCGCCCGGCAAGTGTTTCCGAGCTTTGGCGGATGAGTTCCGGCGAAGCGGAACCCAAAACCAAAATCGGAGTTTTTCTCTCCGCACTATCCGCAAAAGAACGAATTGCCGGGAAAATATCCTTGCGAATTTGAATTTCATCTATTACTATTAACTTTCCTTGATTGTTTCTGAAAAACAATTCCGGGTCTGCAATTTTTTGATAATCGGATGCCCTTTCCATGTCCAAATACAGAGAATTCGGCCTTGTTCTGGCTATTTTCCTCGCCAGAGTGGTTTTGCCGCACTGTCTGGGTCCCAAAATGGCTGTAACGGGGAAATACGAGATATATTCCCTTATGAAAATTTCTTCTTTTCTTTTGTACATAAAAGATAATATAGTAAATTGCAAGTTAAACTTGCAATTTACTAGGTATCACCACCTAGGTATTTTTACTTTTCCTTTTAAATCGAGATTGCCCGGCTTAAGCAAGCCGCTTGACGGAGGAGGGAGAGGTTGTATGTATGCCGGCAATCTATCTTTCCATTTTTCAATAAAAATATTGCTCCATTCCTTCCATTCTTCCTTGAAAGTTCCCTCGCTTTTATGCAAAACACGAATATCGGTTGTGACAAAAATCTTTCCGAATTCAAGAGCCTGCATGCAAATATCCAAGTCGTAAAAATGGAATCTTGTAAATGTTTCGCCGTCAAATCGGCATTTTTCAAAAAGCGTTTTACGGGCGGCAAACCACAATCCGTCAACAACTACCGCCTCCTGGTCGCCGTCTCTGTCGTTAAAAACAGAAAGAAAAAACTCCTCGCTTTTTTCTATGAGATGCACAACCTTTCCAAAAGTGTAGGGAATACCGGCAGCAGCCCACAAAGCATAAGGACTATCAACCAGATAGGCGGAACCGGCAACTCCCAAAATCTGCATTTCCGGGAGTTCTCGAAATTTTTTCAAAAGAACCGCGTCCCATTCCCTTTCCAGCATCCAAACATCTTCGTGCATAAACACCAAAACCCTGCCGTTGGCCTCTGCCGCTCCTCGGTTATATACGGTGCATAAACCCTCGTTTTTTTCCCTGTTGTCCATGACGATAATCTCTAAACTTTTCGGATATTTTGCCGTGCCAAGCAGATTGCGCTTAACGCTCAAGGCTTCTGCGGGATTACGAGAA
>JGI24698J34947_10001307_pt1 | contig 13070 bp, 16 predicted proteins | sample TergutMp193P3_FD_34947 | JGI IMG/M metagenome (IMG submission 34947)
CTCTACTACTACGGGGCAAGGTACCTGGATAGCAGGACTTCGCGGTGGATCAGTGGGGATCCGGCTGTGGGGGAGTATGTCCCGGAAGCGCCGGTCAATGATGACGCGAGAAAACGGAATGGGAACCTGCCGGGGATGGGCGGGGTGTTTAACTACGTGAACCTGCATGTGTACCATTATGCGGGGAACAACCCGGTGAAGTATGTGGATCCGGATGGGAGGTTGGTAAAATGGGTTAAAGGTGAGGGTGTAAGCGATGATCAAATGGCTGCTGTAGTAGTCGAAGCGGAAAAGCTAATGAATTCTGGAACAGAAGCTGGAAGACGTTTTAAGGATTTATATGATAATCAAGATGTGACAGTTACTATTAATGTAAATTCAACCGGTGATTCAGAATGCGATGCGGAAAATTGGGATAATGCTACAAACGGGACAGGGAGCAATTCTACTGCTAAAATAAATATAAACGATACAAGAAACTATATAAATGAAAGCGTAGCAAGATCTGCAGAGGCTACACTTGTCCATGAAGTATCGGGTCATGCATATGATATTTATAAAGGAATAAGTCCATATAATGGGAATCCAGGCAAGGGTACATGGCCCGGTAATTTTAGATTTGAGCAAACTGCTGTCGCAATGGAAAATGAATACAGAAGTTTTAAAGGGTTGCGACAAAGACAAATGTACGATGGAAAATGGGATATGCCAATATACGTCAGGTTAAATATCTGGCATGTATATCCTAGTGAATTCATTTCTGATACGTATTATGTTAGATCACCTGGAAGCTCACAAATATACTGGAGGCCATAATGATAAGAAGAATATTTTTATTTAGTATAATTTTTAATATTATTTTTTTTATTAACGCTCAAGATAATAAGACAGTAATGGGAGAATTTATTATAAGAGGCAATACCTTTATTCTGAATTTACCTTATGAAATAGGAGATGAAGTTAAAACTGTTTTTGATAGAGATACCCCGCTTGCAATAGATATTCTTGAGATATGTGCCGATGGCAAGCCGCTTTCCTTTATAGAAGATTTCAGAGCTGGTGAAAGCAGAACCGCGTCTAGAGTGAATGGGATTACAAGAGGCAAAAATGAATATTATATATCGATGTTTTGGAATTTACGTTATTCAGGTGAAGCTTTGCACTGGAATGACGGCAGGGGGATAATTTTTATTGAGATAGCGCCTAATATATTTAAGCATAAGACAAATACTTATGAAATATCACGTGGAATGAAGGTACTGGAAATAAGATATAGAATATTACTTCCGCATCCATCACTAAGAATTATTGATGGATATTATGAGGAAACTTACATTAGAAATTTCCCTAAAAATTTCTCAGAGGAAAAAAGAATGATAGTAGATATAAGCAAAGTTTTCGAAAGGACAACACAGAAGTGACGGGTACTAAATTTGAGGATAAAAGGCAAGCACAATGAAGTCAAGTAACCGCTTAATCCTAACCACCTCCCCCCTGTCACAACCCGCGAAAAAACCCCGCGGAACCGTGACCCTCACCCACCGGCAACGGCTATTATATGGAAGAAAAAGGCATCACCCTACCGGGAAAGAGCGCGACTTGGAAACTGGCCTCTACTACTACGGCGCTAGGTACCTGGATAGCAGGACGGGCAGGTGGTTGAGCGGGGATCCGGCTGTGGGGGACTATGTTCCGAGCGCGCCAATAAACGACGAGGCGAGAAAGCGCAACGGGAATTTGCCGGGACAGGGGGGCGTGTTTAACTACGTGAACCTGCATGTGTACCACTACGCGGGGAATAACCCGGTGAAGTTGGTTGATCCGAATGGAGAATGGGTACACATAGCGATTGGAGCGGCTGTTGGAGGAATAATTAGTGCAGGTGTATCTGCTACAACTCAACGTATTAATACCGGTACAGTTGATCCAACTACAACCTTGATAGCTTTTGGAACTGGAGCGGTAAGTGGCGCTTTAGCGGCGACAGGAGTAAGTTGGCTTGGTCAAATAGCTGGTAATGCACTTATTGGCGGTGTTAGTAGTACGACACAAGAGTTAATTGATAATAACGGGGATTTTAGTAAAATAAATACAGAAACAGTAGCTATGAACATTGGGGTAGGGTTATTAGTTGGTTTTTTAGGAGGGCATGGTGCAAATGCAAACGGATATCTGAAAAGCCTGGGAGATCAACTCATGAAGAGAATAGGAAATGCATTCCAGCATAAATCAGGAGATGCGCTTGTTTCGGAGATTTCAAAAGCAATTTCCTATTATATAAAATCTTCAAGAACGACTAACATGGAGCTTACTAAAAGCCTCCTCAGATCAAATATTCCACCTGCGTTAGTTGGCGGCAAAGATAAAATTGAGGATATAATCAAAAGAATAGAGGCTGGATTTGATTGAAAATTATCCTTATTCTTGTTCTTTTCACTAATTATTTTTTTCATAGAGCTGGCATTCGAGCATATTTTTCACTTGTTAGTAAAGAACGTACAGTAAATAGAATAAGAAACGATTCAACTTTTTTTTTAAGAGTAACAGGATTGTATTTATTAAAATGCAGAAAGGGAATGAACATTATAAGTTTCTCTCTTATTATATCCATTGTTATTGAATTATTTTTTATACCTGTTGCAGTAATTATGTTTTTGCTAACAACACTAGGTATTTTTGATTTTGATAGAGCGTCTTACATAATAGACATAATGTATAGGTATGTGATGGTTGTATGGTATATTATGACAGCATTTCTTATATATTGTAAAATTACCAAGAAAATAAAATTGTAGCATATGCAGTACACAACAGTGGCAGAGGAGGCAACGCTCGGTGCCTAGTGCCATAATCGCTTGGCGTAGTAGGCACAGCCTGATCTGCGTTGCCTGTAGCGTAATCATTTCACCTAACGACAAAAAGAGGTACCATTTCCCAAGCAACGCAAAGGTGACAGACCCCAAAATCCCATAGCATATAGTTACACATAACGGCATTATAGGTAGTGTAAATATTACAGGTGTAAATGCGCATCGCCTACCACCCAAACCGTCCAGTGTAAAATTACCCCACCAGATAAAATGAGGAAGCAAATTTTAGAAACAGCCAGCAAAGGAGTGGGGGAGCCGCGTAAAAAATGGCAGTCGCAGTAGCCGGAAAAACTAACACCCACCGCAAATGTGTTCCCCCTCATAATAAAAATTCTTATATTCAATTATCTGTCAACGCGACGCTGAGCGAATACGACGCGCAGGACCGGGTCACGAAGGTAACGCTGCCCGACGGGAGTGTCAGCGAAACGAAGTACGGGATAACGGAGTTGGACGGGAAGCGGCATTATGTGGAAGAACAGACCGACCCGCTGGGGAACGTGGGGGTGCGGTACAGCGACCCACCAGGAAATATTCAGCCAGATTCGAAATATGGAAAACTATTATTGGAACCCAAAAAATCAAAAGAATATTTTATTGACTTATTAGATGTTTGGTGACTATTAAAACAGGTGGGGCACGCAGGAGTGACAGACAATAAATTAGAGGAGAAAAAGCAAGTACAATGAAGTCAACTAACCATAATAATCCTATCCATTTCCCCTCTGTCACAACCCGCGAGAAAACCCCACGGAACTGCAAGCCTAAGCCACAGGCAGTGGTTTTTATGATGAGAATTTTACATATTTGCCTAAATTAATTCAACTTATGTTTTTTGTTGTCTTAGGCGTAACGGCATAAATACCATCTGTTCTGAGATAGAAATTAACGCTTCCTTATTTTATGCAATCGTGGGTCATAAACTTGCCCCTTCCTCCCAAGTTTAACTCTATTCCCTCGACGCAGATCTGCCCCCACCTCGACAAAGCTTTATTTATTTAATTAAAAGCTGAGAAGCGGCAAGAATATTATCCCTTACATTTTCACAGAAATGATTATAGTAATAAAGCTCTTCCGTATTGCCAAGTATTAATAGCCTCTCATACTCAATTTGTTTTGGCAATTCCATTAATTTATTTATTATTATCTTTTTGACTTTGCCAATACGGCCTCTCTGTAAAAAAAACCTCTTGCCGTATAGTTTGAGAGTAATTATTCTACGCTTTATATAATACTGAAATGAAATATGATTCACTTTGCTTGGAGATAGAACCAAGGAGTTAATGTCATCAAACAAGGAAGAAAGGTCATTACATAGAAACTCACAGGCTTCATGCCATTCACGTCTACGACCATAAAAAAACTGTATCCCTGGCACAACAAGCGCTATAATGATAGCAATAATTGCGATATAATCCGAAGACGACATTATGCTTCCTGGATGTATTTTTTGAGTTTTTCAAGCCAGATTTGGTCAATGTTTATAAATGAAACCTTGTTTAGTTTTTCTCTGTTTTTGCTGTCTGCACGGACTGCACCGCCGAAACTCTCTTCCAAGAATGATGGGGAGAAGACTCTTGTTCCTGTGAAGTCAATGATCGCCGGTTCATCATTACCTAAAGAATTCAACCAAGGAAGCAGGTATTCATCTCGAAATTCCTGTCCGGATGTATCCCCTAATTCCTTATAACGAGGCCCTTGAAACTGATATTTTGGTGAAATTTCGCAAATTCTCAAAGTTTTCTTCGCTCCTTCCATTGTTACTCTACCTTAAATATACTTTATTGGGAACGAAAAGGCAACCATTGTTCCCTCTAAAGACGTTTCCCGATCTTTTCCGCTATTTTCACTATATGTAGAAAAATAGCCATGATCGCTCAAAATATCTAATTGACCGTGATTTGAATTTAAAAGTTCAACTACTGTCTTCAACCCATTACCTCTTCCTCCTTTCTTCCCTTTCACGGCACCGCTCCTTCCCTGAGTGGCTTTTTCTATCATTTTTGAATCGGGAATGCCTAAATCTTTTATTTGATCTAGCCAGCCTTCCGGATTATCTTTCAATCGTTGTATGATCCCTATACCTTTATCATAAATACAAAATGAAAACCGTTGGGTACCGGGATATTCGCCAACACCAAGATACAAATTCTTGAATTCTGATTTTTCCTTTTTCCCAGTGTAAGCGTGCTCCATGCAGTTCCATAGTGCTTCTGAAACAAAAGAGGCGATGTTCGAAGAAGTCTGGGACATCGCATGACGCCCGGACCAACATTTCGGAATGATTTGTTCAAGTAATATTTGGGCAAAAGGTATTTCGACTTCGTTTCGCTGATCCCATGATCTAATCTGCCAACAGTCAATATCATTATAATGGATTCGTTTTACATCTGGATAATGAGCTATCTGCAAATAGTTCAAGATCGCCCTGACCTTTTGATTCTTAGGACTACGTGTTTTCGGCTTATCTCCATATTTCAAGTTATATTCATCAAAAAATGCTTTCAGCAATAAGGCGCAAGATACATTTATACCCGTGATTTCTCTCATATTCAAAATTGTTTCGGGATTGGTAAGTACCATCTCAAAACTATCCTTGATATTCCCAAAATCAGCATCAACCATTGTCAATTCACCTTCTAAACATACTTCTGGGGGGTTGCTTTGCTCGTCCTTTTCTGCTGGCGATTTTCCAAAGCACCCCTTATATTTTCGGTATTTTTCAGGTATATGCTTACTACTTTTGGTTCTTTTTAGTCCCGCCACACTATGTGTTTGCCCCCTCTCTATGGAAACGGTACAATTACCCGGAAACCGAGTATTTTTTCCTATTCCGAAGTTAATTCCTTTAAATCAGGCATATGCCTATAATAGCCAATCTAATAAACTTATCGCTTTCTTCTACACGGTTTTTTCCCTATCGGAAGACCCATCCAAGGTATCTTCAATCTCTTTTAGCCTCATTTCCAAGCTGTCTCTAAGTTCAAACCAGTTTTCCAGCATATAGACGTACTGCAAATTCCGCGACCGCCGCTCTTTTTTGGCGGTTTCGGCTATCTTCTCGGCGAGCGCAGACGGAAGCCTGACCCGAAATTCAGCGTCAAAATAGAAATTATTTTCCATAACGTTATTTTCGGTAAACCTGAAAAAAGCATAAATCTTGAATAAAACGTCTGACAATACTCCCATATAGGGATTATTATGGGGGTATATTGTGATTGCATCCGTAGCGCATCTGTTTTTCCCCAGTTTCATGGTGGTTTTGACGGCGTATCTTTTTCTATGCTGCCTTTGTATGCAGGAACATCACGGAGGGGTCGTCTAGGGCGGATATATGGAATTTTATTAACTTCCCCTAATAATCTATCAAGGAAAGTCACTTTTATCGGCAAATTTTTCAGTGAATTTCCCTTTACAGAGACATTCAGCCTATATTAATGTAATATTGGATTAAAAAATTAAAGCAGTCAAAGCAAAATAGCCGGAAAATTTAAAAAGTTGCATGGACGAAGGCAAATTTATATGTCTTTAGACCTTACAGAGGAAATTTATTCCTAGACATATGATGAATTCCGTCAATTATCGGTAAAAAATAACAAACAACACCGTAAAAATGAATTAAATCAACAGAGAAAAAAATATCCAGCCTTTTACTAGGACAATTAAAATATACCCTATATTTCGGAAAATTGTCAGAAAAATAATCCCATTGAGAAAGGTTAATAAATAAATATAATGGCCCGTATTATTTTGTTGATTTATTCCATATTTTGTGATATTATATTTAGTAATCACATTGCTAATTTTGATGCATCATTTAATTATTAGGGAGGAAAAAAGGTACACAAAAACATCGTATAAAATACGTATGTGTCTGTGTAGAAAGTTTTTGTAATTATTTTCAAGAGGAGAGGGAAAATGAATTACGAAACAATAAGATTTCATGAAGTATGCATTTCACGTATGGCCGATATTTTTCAAAATCATCTATCCAAGCACGCCCTTTCGACCAGATTAAGTTGTGAAGATGTTTTCGCTTTTGCGGAAAGTGTTTTATATGACAAACTTCTGTACGATATTGAGAGGTTGGTACAAACAGATCCGGCAACTAAAAAAGCTTATGATCAGTATTCTTACGTTCTAAATACATATAAAGGCTTGGAAGCCATACTTTATTATCGGCTTGCAAATCATCTTATTTATAATGTAGAATCACTATTGATGTCTGAAGAAATAGATGAATATAAAGATCCGCTTGATGAAGAACAAAATACGCATAGCAGAGAGATGCTTATTGGTTATTACCATCAATTGGCGAGAAATATTTCTGAAGATGCGGCAAAAAGGACGACCATAGAAATTAATCCTGCCGCAAAAATTGGAAAAGGTTTTGTGATAGATCATGGTACAAATACAAAAATAGAGGGCGGTATTGTTTTAGGAGAGACTTGCATAATAGGAGATAATTGTACAATTTTAAACGGGGTATTACTCGGAGCATCAGATGTCAATAAAGGGCGGGATCAAACTGGAAGGCGCCATCCAAAAATAGGGGCTGGTGTTACTATTTGCGCAAACGTAAGAATTCTTGGAGCAGTTACAATCGGTGATAATGTCATTATTGGCCCGCATTGCGTTATTACCAAAGATATTCCCGCCGATGTTAATGTAAATATTGTAAATCAGCTTCAAATGGAATCGGTAGGGTCCTGTATTAATGAAGAAGATAAATTAGTAATTTGGGGTCTAGTCCCTAATATATCTAGTTTTTCTCTTTACGGTAGAAATCTGGCTAATGTAAATCTATCTATTTGCTCTTGTGACACGCATTCTCATTTGCAAAATGTAAATATAATTAGTTGTTCGAGTGATTTAGTAGTATTCAATATAGGCCCAGAAATACTTGCGTTACCAAAAGAAAAGTCCCTTTGTATAAAGTCAAATAAACAAATAGTTTACCTGTTTAATTCGCTAGCTTTAAGCGGCTTATCCGGTAAATATAAACAGGAGATATAACTTATGACAAATATTGTCGTTTTTGGGAAAGCTCATGCGGGAAAATCAACGCTAATTGGTTATATTCTTTCGCTTAAGAATGGAATTTCTTATAGTGAGAAAAAATTGCAAAGTGAATTGGGTAATGACTATGACCCTTCTTATTATTACGCCTATCAATTAGATGATTCAATGAAAGAACGTAATGAAAAGATTACTAAAAATATTCATATTAGAAATGCTCTCTTACCTAATGAACAAAGAGTAAAATTGATAGATACTCCTGGTCGTGAACATTTAAAAAGAGAGAAGGAGAAAGGGACTTTTTACGGGGACATAGGAATATTTTGTTTGGAAATAAACGATGTTGCTTCTGAAAACTTTCTAGCTAATGATAAAGAACGATCTGCTGTTATATCTGCTCTTATGTTATGGTCAAGTTTTGCTCATAAGAGAATAATAGTTGCATTGACGAAGTCAGATATGTGCAATTATTCGGAAGAAATATTTAAGAATGCAGAGGTTAAAATACGCGATTTGTGCAATAAAGCTGCCCTGGAAACCATAATAGTTATTCCTATTGCGATTATTGTAGAAGAAAGAACAGGACATAATATTGATAAAAAATCTGAAAAACTTTGTTGGTATTTGGGACAGTCGCTTATTGATGTGATGGATAGTGAAATTCAAGAAGCAACTAACGATTTTCGAGATAGAGAGTTGTTATTTTGCGTTGACAGGCAAGTATCGTTACCACAATCACATGTCGGAAAAATATGGAGAATAAAAATTATACAAGGCAAATTATCAGTAGGCGATACTATAATATTATCGCCTGTGTTAACCGCTGATAATAAGGACTTTATAAGTGTTGAAACTAAAGTAAAAACAATTCGTGAAGATAGTCATATAACAGAAGAAAAATCTGAAATACCTTTTGTTAGCGCCGGAAGCATAGTTGGTCTTGACCTCTGTGATATGTATTTTGACGGCAGGCGAATACAAAAAAAAGATTTTAATGCTTTATATACAACGTGTGGTTTCAATTCCAATGTTAAATTTATAACTTCAAACAGATTCAAATTCTCAATATCTTCTGAACATTCTCAGAAATTCGTTCGCGGACGGCAGTTTACTTTAATTTGGTTTGGAAGAGGTCAAAATTTTTCAGTTCTTGATAATTGTAAATCGGAAGATAAAATGAATTCTATTATTACTGCGATACTTACAGTTAGGAAAATTGCTCTCCCTATAGATTCTAATGGGGAATACTATTTTACCTCGTTGCTTATTCGAGATGAAAATATAAAGGAAGATAAAAAATATTATGAAGCTGAACTAATATCGCTACTCCAGGAGAAACTATCATGAATATAGCGCATTTTATCGGCCATACTCCGTTGGTAAAATTAGAAAACAATATGTCAGATTGTGCTGATATATTTGTAAAAATAGAACATTTTAACGTTGGAGGTTCTATTAAATCACGAATTGCAAAAATGATGGTCGAAAATGCCGAGGAAATGGGTTTATTACGTAAGGGCATGACTCTAATTGAACCAACGGGAGGAAACACAGGAATTGGCTTAGCTATCATGGCTGCCCTTCATGGTTATAAATTTATTGCTATCGTACCAGATAATTATAGTCGGAAAAGGATAGAATTATTGGAATATTATAATGCGGAAGTGGAATTATCTGACTCTAGTACAGGAAACGATTCACATTTAAAATTGATAGTTAAATTTATGAATGATGATCCGTCATTGGTATGGTTAGATCAATTTACAAATAAAGCAAGTATTACTGCCCATTATGAAGGGACCGCAAAGGAAATACTGGAATGTATTAAACCAGATGCTTTTGTTACCTGTGTAGGTAGTAGTGGTACTTTTACCGGTATTAGCAGAAGGTTAAAAGAGATATATCCACAAACAAAATGCTTTATTGTACAGCCTTCAGGTTGTGATATTATGACAGGAAAAGCTATCCCACATAAAATTCAAGGAACTTCTCTAGGTATTGTTCCCCCATTGCTTGATTATAATTTAATAGATGGTATCATTAATGTAGAATTCGATGAAGTAAAGGAAATCCTTCGATTATTAGCAAGAAACCAAGGCTTGTTTTTAGGAATTTCTTCTGGAGCTAATATTGTTGCTGCTTTTACCATAGCTAAAATGTTAGGTAAAGGAAAAAAAGTTTGTACCATTGCGCCTGATGGTGGTCAATATTATGTCGATGAAATTTATAAACGAGATTAATAATTCTAAACAACATTGATAAGGAGGTATAAGAACATGGAATACACAAAAAAACTCTATTATGAAGATCCTTTTTTGATAGAATGTGAAGCTACAGTAATACGTAAACAAGGCGGCAATGAGATATGTTTAGATAAGACTGTTGCTTATCCTGAAGGTGGCGGACAAGTTTCTGATACTGGATTCTTATGCTTCAATAATGAAACTATTCCATTCAATGATGTGAAAAAAGGTGTAGGTAGAATATTTTCTGTCCCAGACTTTCCGACGATAAATGTAGATACGCCTATTTATCACATTGTTCCAGAGGAAAGTTATGATAAGTTTTCAATTGGACAAGAATTAATTGTAAAAATTAATGTCAATCGGCGAATTTGGACGACTGTTCATCATAGTGCCATACATTTAGCATTGATGTTTGCAATGCGATTAAAAACAGATTTATACAGTTCTATTAAAGGGTGTAGCATAACTGAAGAACATGGGAGGCTTGATTTTTCTTTGTCGGAAAAATTTCAAGAGGAAGATATCGCATATATTAATGAGAATTTAGAAAAGATCATTCAAGATTCTGTTCCTATTGATGTATATCCGTATGAAGGCGAGAAAGAAGCATGGTTTTGGAAATGTCTCAATTTTGTGTGTCCTTGCGGTGGTACCCATATTATTAACACAAAACAAATAGGACATGCAATTGCAAGGCGAAAAGGTTTGGGGAGGGGAGCCGAACGACTTATTGTTATTGTTGATAACCCTAAAATTTCACATGATGACTATCATTGAAATGGCAATGTTCGACGCTCAAATACCGCTTCATCAAAATTCCAATGGAATTAGTATTTGGCTGTCTTGTGCTTATAAAACTCCTTGCTTTTGCAGATTTTTCAGGAATTACAAATGATAGAAGTATATGGAATAAATAAAAAAAAATAATGTTTATCTTAAAAATACCGACTATTTTTCTAGATTAATGAATGATGTATTTTATTTCGACAGAATAAATTCTGTTATTTATTATGCATGGTCAGGTCGTTTATATTTTAATATTAACGATTATAGCCACCACGTCACCATTATTTTTTTTCTTGAAATATCGGTCATTAATATCTAAGACATTAGAAAATCTTGTAGTAGAGCCAGTACTATAAGTAGAGATGCCAAATTCAATAAAAATAGTATTTATATTTTCATCAAGATAAAGAACTCCCCAATAATTGCCGTTATCTAATATTTGTAATGAGGTATATTTATCCCCGGCATAAGAGGTATAATCAAATAGCGTAGCATAATTGTGAATAAGTATAGTTGTTGTTGTTGATTAGGTTTGATAAATTCTTCATATTCCCTGTTTGATTATATTCATAGGCCCATTCAACCCATTCGCCCAAAAGGACTTTGTTATACAGGGCTTTGTTTTGTGTTACTTTGATAGCGTCAGTATCATTGCCTTTGGTCATGGCAAGCGTTTTAGCAATAACGGTAAAAATTGACAAGATTTGTGATATCGGCCGTCGCCTTGGAGTGTCAAGGTAACTGAATCGCCGTCTACGGAGATGGTCATTCCTGCAGGGCGAATTCCAAAAGGAAGCCCGCGGCAACAACGTGCAGCTCTCTTTTTTTTCGTAAAAAACCGAAGAGATGAAATCGTGGGCAATGACCTTTGAATTTCGTCCAGAAACAACAAAGTTTTTCCCGGAATTATGGGGGTATTATATATTGCGGCAAGTTCCTGGCATTAGCTAGTTTCTGTCAAAAATACATGGTACGGAGTACACAAAGAGAAAAAGAAAGTAATTTACAGTCCCATAGATTTGCAGTATACTTATTGCTTGCGGAGGTTTGTATGTTTGAGACCGAAAACCAGTTTTATCAGGAGAATCGGGAATCCATTCGGGAACAGTATCTGGGGAAAGCCGTAGTTATTGTGGGAGAGACGGTAATCGGAGCATACGACAATATGGGAGACGCCTACAAAGAGACCATTAAAACCAGAGAACCCGGTACATTTTGCCTGAAAAATATCCCTGTTGACCCCAAAGAAGCTTATATTGAAGACCATCCCCGTCTAACCCCTATAAGGTGGCCGGCGCATGTTTAAACAGAGATATGAGGCTTTTGCTGTAGAATATCCTCATCTTGCTTCTGAATTATTTACCGAGATTGATTTGTTCAATCCGGTAGATACGGAGACTTATATAAAAACGCTTGCCCTTTGGGATACCGGAGCTACTATATCATCCATTGCTCCGGGGCTGCTAAAAAAATTATGTTTGGAACCCGTTGATTCTATCATTATTGAAGGGATAAATAGTTTGGAAAAATGTGATCAAGTATTGGTTCATGTTGGCTTGCCAAACAGGATTATTGTGCCAAATATTAAGCCTTCCATGTGTAATTTTGGGCCGCCTAATTTGGAATTCATTATTGGAATGGATATAATAAAATACTGTGCTTTTATGATCGCCAATGACCGTGGGAAGACGCTCTTTTCTTTTGCCGTTCCACCCTTGCCGATGAAGATAAATCTGGTTAATCAAGCTGAGCATATAAACAGGAACGGGGAGAAAGGACAATGAAGACAATTAACCGCTTAATCCTATCCACCTCTCTCCTATCACAAACGGCAAAAAAATCCCACAGAACTACAAGTCTCGGCCAAAGGTAGCGGTACCTTTGCCAGGGAAGACTGCGTTACTTTACCGGAAAAGAGCACATATTACAGGTTGGAAACCAGGAAATTTTTGTGATTTTACAGCGATATGTCGAAAAAATACGATAATATACACAAACTAAGCCATTTTTTTCCTAACCGACCATCATCACATTTTTTGACAAAAAATAAAAATTTTTGTTGATAATTTGGGGAAATGGGGGTATAATAAAGAAAGTGAATAAAGGATAATAATATATTATCAGGTATTTTTGAGGGTATAAAATATGG
>JGI24698J34947_10001308_pt1 | contig 13066 bp, 11 predicted proteins | sample TergutMp193P3_FD_34947 | JGI IMG/M metagenome (IMG submission 34947)
ATGATGATCTTCGCGGTGATTCCCATTTTCCTTTACAATGGCGAAAAAGGGCGCGGGATGAAATACTTCTTCTATATTTTCTATCCCGCGCACATATACATTCTCTACATAATCGCCACGCTCTGGAACTAGTTATTTCACGCTAGCCGCGTAAACGTCGTAGTACTTCTGGAGTAGTGTGATGTACCTCGGTACGCCCACATTGGTGATTTCCCTCAGGAAAGCGGTGTAGGTGGCGTCGGTGACTCCCCTCTGGATGAAGTTGGCAACGGACTCCTGCACAAGCCTGTCGATGTCGGTGATGAGACGGCTCAGTTCGGCGGAATCGTTGTTGTCGGGCTTAATGAGGTTATTGAGAATCGTGTAGGAACCGGGCTCAAGCACGCCGGCTTCCTGATACGCCTTGCTGCTCTCGTAGCGCTCAACCCTGTGCGGCGGCATATTGAAGATCGGGAAGTAATAATCGCCGGGCGCGAAGAACAGCGCGTGCCACACGGGTACGACACTGTAAAGCACGTTGGCTTCAGGGGTGGAAATAACATCAAATTTACCGTCAACTACCCTCAGGGTGGGGGGAATGGGCGCGCCCGCCAAAAGGGGGCCGTTCACGGCAACCATCATGGTCTCGGTTTCCAGTTGTGCGTCCAGCCATTGCAGGGTCTGGGCGACGTACCTGTTCGTCCGGGAGATATAGGCGTGGGCTTCGGGCACTTCTATCATGCGGGCTACCTGTACGCCGTACTGTGAGGCGGGGGGAAGAATCGAAACGAAGTTGGCGCCGGCGTCCGCCGAAAGGGCGGAATTGATGAGCCGGAGGTAGGAGAAGAAACCAACGCGGCCTGCGTTCACCTTCACCGCCCATTCACCGGAGTTCTGGGTCAGGGATTCCCTGTCAAGGAGCCCTTCGCTGTAGCACATGGCGAGCCATTCCAGCGCCGGCCTGAAGCCCGGATATTCGGTCACGAACTGTACTTTGCCCTGGGCGTTTATTGCCGCGTAATTCCCGACGGTCTGCGCGCCGTTTTCATGCAGGGGAACGCCGAACATGCCGAAATGCGGCCCGAGTCCCTGTGTCCTGTCCAGGAGGGGTCTGTTGTTGTCGCCCCCGGCAGCGAAGGGGATTACTGTCGCGGCGTTGCCGTTGGGCGCCCTGTCCCTGAAAGCCCTGAGCACGGTGGTCAACTCGTCAACGGTCCTGGGAATCGCCAGGCCGAGCCTGTCCAGCCAGCTCTTGTTGATGTAGTGGTTTCCGATGTGGTTGACGTTCTGCGCCGTAAGGTTGGCGATCCAGTACATGTGGCCGTCCGACGCGTACATGGCCTTGTCAGCGTCATTCAGGTAAAGGCGGCTGTAGTAGTTGGGCATATTCGCCTGGATATAGGAATCAAGGGGAACAAGCTGCTTCTGCGTTACGCCGTATTCCTCGACATTGATCCCGCCGCTGCGGAAAAGATCCGGCAGATCACCGGAAGCAAACGCCAAATTGCGCGTGGTATCCCATGCGGCCTGGCTTACCACCTGCCAAACGACCTTGACGCCGGTTCTCCTTTCCACTTCCTTGTAGAACCAGAGATTCTCAAAATCGATCTGCTGGTTGTCAAGTTTGTACTGCATAACCTTCAGGCTTGTCATCTTGTCCGTGGCCTGCGCCGCCTGCTGCGTCCCGCTCTGCCTGTTGCCCCCGGCGAAGACGGGGACCACCATCAGCATGAAAACTACCAGCATTACAAATGCCGGCAGAATCCGTCTTTTTTCGATGTATCCTTTTTTCATACATCCCTCCTCAAATTTCTCTTTATTTACATGTCAAGACAAGGTTGACAACCCATCTTAACCTTTTATGGAACCAATCAGCACGCCCTTCACGAAATACTTCTGCATCAGCATGTAAAGCACCACGGTGGGCAACGTGGAAACCACAATACAGCAATACTTTGCCACCTGGGCCTTACGCAGGGCATTGATTATGCCCTGTGAGTCGGCGTACGCGTCAAAAAAACTGTCCACCGATGTCGCGGTGGCGATAACTTCCCTCAATACGGTCTGGAGTGGCAGCTTAAAACGATCCCTGATGTACACAAGGGCGGTAAAATAATCGTTCCAGCGGGCAACGGCGTAATATACGGTCAAAACCGCGATGATGGTGCTGGAAAGCGGGAGCACCACCCTGATAAAATAGGTAAAATGATCCGTCCCGTCTATGGCGGCGGCTTCGTACAGCTCGTTGGGCACGTTGGTTGTGATAAAAGTCCGCGCTATCATAAGGTTCCAGACGGAAACGCAGTTGATGATTATCATCAATAGTACCGTGTTATAAAGGCCAAGGGCGCGGTTCATCAGAAACTGGGGGATGAGGCCGCCGCTGAAGAACATGGTGATAATGATGTACATATTAACGAATTTTCTTCCCCTGAATTTCCTTGTAAGGGCGTATGCCGCCATCATCGTGACTACCACGCTCAGGAAAGAGCCTGCCACGGTGTAGAAAATTGAGTTCGCGTAGGAGCGCAGCAGCTCCCTGTGCTGAAATACCGCCTCATAGCCAATCAGCGAGGGGTTTACCGGCAGGAACAAGACCTCGCCCGTTAAAAGCGCGTCCGGGTCCGAGATGCTCGCTATGATTATAAGCCACAGGGGGTAAAGGACGATTCCGAGTACTATTATCCAGAGCAGTATGTTCAGGCGATCGAAAATCTTGTCAACACCGGTCTTTTTTACCTTAATCGTGCCCATCGGTATCTCCTAGAAGAGGCTGGTCTCGCCGACTTTTTTGGCGAAAGTGTTTACCATCATAATCGTGACAAAGTTTATCACGTTAGTGAAAAGCCCGATTGCCGAGGTATAGGAAAACATGCCCCTCCCCAGGCCCATTTCGTATACATACACGCCGATTATGTCGGATTTGGCGGCGTTGGACGCTGTTTTCATCAACAGGGTTTTGTCGGTATTGGACACAAGCAGGCTGCCGCAGTTCAATATCAGCATCATAATCGCGATTGGTATGAGGTGCGGTATGTCGATATGCCATATTTTCTGGGTTTTTGTCGCGCCATCCACCGTAGCTGCCTCGTACAGTTCCGGGTCTATGCCCGTAAGGACGGCAATGTAGAGAATGGTGTTCCAGCCTGCGTGCTGCCAAATATCCGCGCCTATGAACAAAGTCCTGAACCAGCCGGCTTCCGCCATGAAGTAAATAGGCGTGCCCCCGCCCATTTCGATGAATTTGTTAATAATACCGCTTGTGGGCGAAAGGAACAGGTACAGCATGCCCACCATAACCACGGTAGAGATAAAATGCGGCACGTAGATCGTGGTCTGGACAAAGCGCTTGAACAGTGGCTGCTCAACCTGGTTTAGCAGGATTGCCAGTATAATGGGCACGGGGAAAGACCACAGGAGGCCAAATATATTCAGCAAGAAAGTGTTGGTGATAAGCCGGACGGCATAGTAAGTCCCAAAAAAGTCCCTGAAGTTCTTAAACCCTATCCAGTCGCTGCCCAAAATCCCAAACGCCGCTTTGTAATCCCTGAACGCGATCTGTATACCGTACAAGGGGAGATAGTTGAACACGAAGAAAAACACCAAAGCGGGCGCGAGTAGCACCCAAAGCTGCCAATCACTGTTCCACCTCGTTATCCTCTGCGGTTTTATCGCGCCTTGATCGCCTACTTTACTCATATTACAGACAGTATGTTGTTAAAAAGCCCAAAAGTCAAGAAATTTTGTTATACCGATGACGGTTTTATCCTGGTTTTTCAATTGACACCCCCAGACGCGCCAGTTATCATTGACACAGACAGGGGGTGGGTATGGAGTGGATCCGTGTGCGGATAGACGGCGCGGGAGGGGCGGCCGTTGACGAAGCGCAAATCAAGACTTTATACGCCAGCGGCATGGACTTTGAGCCGGACGAACGGCGCTTGCGCGTCCTGCCGGACGGCATGGCAGAACTCGCCGTCACCCGAAAGCCCTATATGCTGCACGCAAAGCTCCGCCTGCCCATGTACGGCGTGATCTGGGTCATGGCGCATAACTTCGGGCAGGGCTACGACGGGGATTTTGTCGATTTTGTAACCGAAGCCATAAGAACCTATATTTATGAGGCGAAGGAGCGCAGCAGGGACATTACCCTCTCGCCGCATGCACAGGCGCACCTAGACGCCGCTGTCGAGTACGAGCACCTTGCGAATAGGGGGAACGACACCGGGGAAAACAGGCTCTATGCCCTATCCCACGCAGTATATGCGGCGGAGGCCGCCCTGTTTGAGGCCGCCGGGGAAAGGGCCTATAAAAACCCACGGAGCGACCTGCGCCTGGGATGCAATTTTTTCCGTTACACCTCGCCGGGCGCACGTTACGCGAAATATTTTAAACAGGTGTTCGATTTCGCTACCCTGCCTTTTTACCCCGGCAACACTGCCCCGGAAAAGGGAAAATATTCCTATGAATACATTGACAACGCACTGGAGTTCCTCCAGTCCTCGAACATCACCGCCAAGGGGCATCCCCTGTGGTTCGGCCACGAGAGCGTCAACCCAAAGTGGCTTTTCAACCTGCCATTCGACGAGCTCAAGCGGAACGCCGGGGAGATCGCAGGCCACCATGTGGCGGCATACAAGGGCAGGATAGAGATATGGGACTCCATGAACGAGGCCCACGACTGGGCGAACTGTTTTGAGCTCACCCAGGACCAGTTGATCGATCTGACCAAAACCTGCTGCGACGCCCTTCGCGAGGCAAACGCCGATGCCACTTCGATTGTCAATGTCTGCCTGCCCTTTGCCGAGTACGTTGCAGGGCGCTACAACTGCTACGGAGCCCTGCCTGAGCGTTTGCGCTCCCCCCACGCCTACATCGCCGCCCTTCTGGAAAAGGGCGTGGACTTCGACGTGGTGGGCATCCAGCTTTACTTCCCGGCGCGTGACATGGTCGCCGTTGCGAGGATGCTGGATGTATTCAAGGCCTTCGGCAAGGGCGTGCACATAACGGAGATGGGCGTCAACGGGGGCCTGCGCGGACGCGGCGCCACACAGGGCGGCAGCTCGGGCTGGGCCGGCCAGCAGCTCAGTATGTCCGAGGGGCTTTGGCATAACGTCTGGAACGAGCACACCCAGGCCGACTGGATGGAGCAGTTCTACACCCTCTGCGCCGCCCGTGAAGAGGTGAAGGCGCTGACCTGGTGGGACTTCATGGAACCTTCCTTCTCGGGCAACGGCGCGATGTTATACGAGGACGAAACCCCAAGGGAGATATTCTTCCGCCTGGACGCGCTAAAGCGGCGGATTATAAAATGAAAATGCCTTTAATCGGAATTACTCCAATCTGGGACAAGGAGGAAGGCTGTATCTGTATATATCCCGGTTATATACGGGGCTTGGAGAAAGCCGGCGCAGTGCCGGTGATCCTGCCCCTGTTCGTGTCGGAGACCGTATTGAAACAGATAGCGGACTCCCTTGATGGTTTTTTATTTTCGGGTGGCTGTGATTTGGATCCCGAATGGTACGGCGAGGTGAAATCGGAGCATTGCGGGCAAGTCTGCGAAGCGCGGGATAAAATGGAAGCGTACCTCTTCCGCGAAGCCGTATTGAACCAGAACAAGCCCACACTGGGGATTTGCCGTGGCATACAGCTCTTCAACGCCTTCCTTGGCGGAACCCTGTACCAGGATCTCCCCACGGAATTTTCCAGCACAATATGCCACAGGCAAAACCGGCCTTATGATGTCCCCGCGCACGCCATCCGCATTCTAAGCGAAAGCCCGTTGTGTAAGCTCCTCGGTAAAGAACGCCTTGAAGTGAACAGCCACCATCACCAGGCGATACACAAGCTCGCGGAAGGGCTTGAAATCATGGCAGTGGCAGATGACGGCGTCGTGGAAGCCGTATACATGCCGTCCCGCCCATACGTCTGGGGCGTGCAATGGCACCCGGAGTTAATACCCAACGAGGAAGCTACCGCGAAACTATTCGCTTCTTTTGTGAGCGGCGTTATTACTTCCCTGCATCAAGATCAGAGAGGGTAACATCGCCGTGAATCTCCGTCCAGTCATGATGAAACCCATCAACCGCGCTTTGAAATAACGACAGGCCGAAGGCATCGTCAATTACTTTTGGCGTTTCGGTGATGCTATGCGCCCCGGCGGTCAAGGCGTCGGCAGTCTGGCGGATGTTCTGGAAACTGGCGGCTAACAATTTTGAGGGAAGCTTGTCCCGATCGATCACATGCCGTAAAAACCTGATAGTATGATCCGCGTCAATATCCATATTCCTCATGCGGTTGTAGTAGAGCGCGATATATTCCACACCCCGCGCCGCGGCGAGAAGCCCCTGAAATTGCGTATAAATTGCGGTGGCGGTAATACGGATACCCTTCGCATGGAGGTAACCCATCGCTTTCATGCCCTCGGACGTTGATGGAATCTTTATATACACGAGGTCGTCAATCCTCCGCACAATAGTTTCCGCGTCTTTCACAATGCCGTCAAAATCACTCGCGATAACCTGGATGTGCAGGGACCGTTCAACGCCGATAATCTCCCGGATTTTCTTCATGTGGGGGAAAAAATCTATCTTTCCCTCGCTTTTGAGAATACTTGGATTACTTGTTACCCCGGCGATGGGGTAGGTGTCAATCAACCGGCTGATGGCGTCGATGTTCGCCGAATCAAGCATGAATTCAATCATAGGAACTCCTTTTGGAAGTATAACACACGTAACCGGGAGAAACAACAGGAAAAGAGGGATGATATGTGAATTCGATGATAGGCATGCGGCATTGCCTATTTAGGACTCAAATTACCTCTTGAAGCAAGGTAAAGGACATCGCCAACAGTAGCGGTGCCTTTAACTATCGTATAAAGAACATATACCGTTCCGGTTGCTCCTTTTAATGGCAGTTCCAAATGATAAAAACCAAAACAAGAACCAACATGATAATTATATTTTTGAAGCTCCGCCCGGTAGCGATCCCAAACGATATTTGGAACACCGCCGGTTATTTCCTGTCCATTTATGAATTCATAAGTCACGCCATCAATATCAAATTCATCTGAAGATGATGGATTATTTGCAAGATAAGTTTGAACAGCTTCATGCAAAGCCGTATTAAATGCCTGATTTGATGAGGAAGAGGTCAAGCCTGATTTAATTCCCATGTATTCAAGTCCGTATTCTGTGTATGGATAAGAAATTAATCCGGCGGGATTCAAACAAGATAAGAAAGTCAAACCAAAACCCAGGAAAACAACAAAAGCCAAAACACGATTCTTTTTCATTTTTCAAAGTCCCCCTATAAACTTAGAACTGAAATCCAATGCCAATTGACGGGTTCATGCCTAAACCAGTTAACCAAATATACCCTGCATTTCCTATTGAAAAGAAATCCAGCGTCATTTGAAGCCTTGCCAACAAATAAATTCTTTCATTTATATGGAATTCACCTGTAATATTGGTTCCCAGTCCAAATGAAAAATCAAGCGAGCTTGAGGTATCCAAGGCATAAGATAACATGGAAAAATGGAGGCCGGCAGAAATTGGAAAAGCAAAATTATTATGTTGATATGCAATATAAACAGGTCCAATCAGCATATCCATTCCATATAAATAATCAAACACTGATCTATCATAACTCGCAGTTATACCCTGAGCCGAATCTATCATCCTCAGGGGAAAAAGAAAATTTCCATAGATGCCAATGCCAATTTTGTCCCAATGATATGCAATGCCGGAAAAACTTAACGCAAATGAAAACAATTCCGTTTTTATGTTTATTCCTGAAATATCGGCATTTTGGAAAAAATACGAAAAAGACGCTCCCAATTCAAGTCTTCCATGTCTTTCTTTTGCTTCCAAAGCAGGAACTGTAAAGTCGCTTCCTGTAAGGGCCGACAATCTATTGTCAGCTTTTATGTTCTGGCTTAGTATAGCCTGTAAAACCCCGGTTTCCACTGACAATGCGCGAAGAACAAGGCGGTATTCATTGCCGAACGGTTGAATGCCTACAGTTATTACAGTTTGCGCCCCGATTTGCTTACCTATGGACTGAGCCGTTTCATCGCTGACATCGCCTGACATCTGATAGATCAGTTCACGTTGGATTACATCCAGATAATTCCGATCCACCACCGTAAAGATCCTGCCGTTAACAAGATAGTAAGACAGTTGGTCTATGACATATTCGGATAGTTGGGAAAAATCAGACCTGACACCGAGGACGGCAATTGTGGTACCGCTTTGAAGAGTCTTTTCAAAATGTTCCGCGCCGTTCTTTATGGCTGTGTCGAGATCAACAGATTGGGCATTGACGGCAATAGTTACCAGAATAAACAGAAAGCAGGCGCAACCGGCTATTTTTTTCAAGACATATCTCTCCTTCCGTATTCTCGCTCTGTGACACCGTTATATAAACGTGCCTACCGTATAACCGTACCCGTGACACGGACATACGCCGGGGCGTAAATATTTAATGTCAAACTGTTCAAAAGAACGTCCAGAAAGGTAGCCGAATATGCTATTTGTACATTGACAGCCCTGTTCCCGCCCATTCTGCGGACTTCCTCCTTTATCGCGTCCATGATTACCTGGTCGGTCTCATCTACCTGCATGTTTGCCAGAGTTTTCCCCGCTGCGCTGCCCCAGAATTTCGTTACCCTCACTTCGATGTCAAAGTTTCCAACAAAAACACCGGAAGTGAGCTGTGGAGCAAACTCAAGACCCGATATCTGAAAAGATGTGCAGGAGGAAGTAAAGAACAATATTGACATGGCGAATAACAAAATCAGGAATAATCTGATGTTTTTCATAAACGCTCCTTTTACGGAACCAGGACCGGAAGTATAAGATCACATTCGGCAAAAATCGTATCTACATCCTTGCCAGGACCATCAATCCTTATACGGACATTCTTCATGAGCTGCCCACCTGGTATAGAGATTACATTATGATTAAAACCTGAAATCGAACCTTGTAAATAAGGCGGGTTAGATGTCTCACGGGTTTGTAGCAACCCTATTACTTGCCTATCAAGCGGTACATTGTAAAATGTTTTAGCGGGCATTTCTATATGTGTGGTAGCGCCCTTTAAAAACCACCACCCATCACGTTTTTCCGACCATACTTCATATCTAAAGGTAACATTAATGGAACGACGATCAGGATTTAATTCGACCCGTACCAATTCCAATTGGTATTTTGTATCGAACCCGTTTTGTGTGTTTATATCCCCATCACCTCTGTCTTTACCGTTCTCTTTTTTTATCCTTGCACCACCTTGAATTCGGCGGCCTGTACTTTCATTGAAACGGACTGTTATGGTGTCAGTTTTATCTATGATTTCCGGGTTAATCCCATTTTCAGTACAATAGTTATATATTTCAGTTGCCAGGGCATCACTGAGGATTCTATTCGTCACCAAATCGCAGAGAGGCACAAGGCTATGTGGAAAGTAGTCGATCCATCTTTCATTGCCTTCAATTGAATTGATCCATTTGTCATAATCTCCCTTACTATGGATAGATTGGGCAAATTCCTCTTTCCCCCCAAAAGCTCTCGTTACTATTGTTGTTGTATCAGTGTAGAAATATTTTGAAAACTCCGCGCTAACCTGTTTCGAGTCTCCGATGCCCACAGAGACACCATCGACAACAACTTCCGCATTCGCCTTACTATAAGCTCCTACTCTGACGGCATTGCTTTGTTCTATGTATCGCGCACTTAAATGGTGATCAAGCCGCGCTCCAAGCACCCCTCCCAACATTACATGAGTACCATATTTATTGATTAACTGCCTTGCGTTAAGCCTCGCCAGATCGTCTTTAAAGCCCTGGGTAAGAAACTCATCCAGTCCGCTATCGTCTCTTATAACATAGCCATCCTTGGCAATATTTATTTTGGTAGTGGCAAAACTATAATAAGCGTTCCTGGCTCGATCTATGCCAAAAGTCGCGCCTAGTTCACGGGAAAACGATGCTACTTTTTCAAGGCTGGCCCTGGATGACTTGGAAATATCGGCGGAAAGATTCATCTGGTATTTCGCGGCATCCTCTCCGGTGACAGTAAAAAATTCACCGAATGAAGCATTGTTATCTCTTACAACCCGTCCCCTTTTCGTTAATTCATCTAAATCCAGAACGGCATTCTTGATGTCACCAGGATTGGCATATCTGCCGGTAATATCGTAACCGTGACCCAGAACGGTTCTCATAGTGGCCGGTATTACCAGTTCGGCAATGGTTCTTGAGAAAATGTAGTACAACTCAATGACAGCGCCGGTGTTGCTTGTTACTCTCGCGGCTTCTTTGTTGATGGTCGCGGAAATGCTGTTTGAGAAAGTGTAGCCTTTATTTGCCGTAAGCCTGATCGTGGCGGTGTATGTTTGATCTCCACGGAAAAGATCATGAGAGGGGGTCCACGACACCGCACTGGAAAAATCGCCAGTGTTGAGTACCATTTTATCTGGTACTCCGTTTACAACCGGGGCTAAAATGTTGATTTCAACGCTTGTAATAGGTGTAAAGGCGTCCCATTTTGCGTACAGGGTTATATCTCCGGAAATATCTATAAATGTGCCCGGCAGAAAAGTGTATCCATCACCAGCCGCCTCGGTGTTCCAGCCGCCAAAGTCACAGCCACCCCTTGTGAGATTACCCTTGTCCGGTAGTTCTACACTTGAAACGTAACTCACGGTTATAGGACGGGGAAGTGTACCTGAGCCGCCATTAATATTGAAGGTCACGGTGAAGTTTAGGGGCACGGTGTCTTCAGGATCGTTCCATTTTGCATAGAGAGTAACATTACCAGTTACGGCAAGAGATGAGCCGGGGTAAAAAATGACCTTATCACCTGCGGCACTCGTGTTCCAGCCGACAAAGACTTTAACCCCATTTTCGAGAGTACCCTCGCCTGGGAGAATGACGCTAGTACCGGCTGATACGGTTATCCGGCTGGGGGCTGTACCTCTGCCGCCATTTGGATTGAAAGATACGGTATAGGTTGATCCATCGCTGTCTGAACCGCCAATGAGGTCGGTGATTGTGTCGCAGGATACTACATTAAGTGCCAGTAATACAATCAGCATTACAAAAATAAGACTGAACCTTTTCATAAAAAACTCCCTTGTGGCTTTAGGGTCATTGCTTTCTAAAATATGCGTAATTATGGCATATTGCCAATAATATCATGGCATTTTGCTTATGGTCAATATCTTATTGGCAATTAGTATTTAATGTATGGACTTAAAAAAAGTATTTATAAAGAATTTGAAGAAATTTAGAAGCAGCAAGGGGCTTACTCAAATGAAGCTTGCTGAATTGTGTAAAACTGCTCCAAGTTATATAGGGGAAATTGAGATAGGGCGGCGTTTTCCATCAATAAAACTAATTGAAAAAATTGGAGCTAAACTGGATGTGGAACCTTACCGTTTTTTTATAGATGAAACCGGAGGAAACTTGTCTGAACTGGATGAAATAATTAACCTGCTAGCCAAATTACCGGATCAACAACGGTTGAATATCATTCACCAGATAAGTAACATTTGAATATTGCTCTATATGTTAATATTATCCAAAATCTCTAATATATCTATTTTCTGGTATAAAGGAATCATATCCTCTTCGCGACCTAGTGAGACTAAGCTTAAAAACTTTCTGTCCGTGTTGGTTCGTGGTAAAAACTCTTCCTCTCTCCTCCCTCCCTATCCCCATTCCCCGGTCCCTGATATAATACCCACAGATGGGTTTTGAAATAGGCAGTCTGGTTTTTGCGACAATATTCGTTCTCTGCGCCCTGGGACTCTTTGTCTCGATACGGGGAATCGGGGAGACCGTCAGGGATAACGCGGAAATTCGCAAAGACGCGGCGGCCCTTGTCTCAGGGGAGCTGATGCCAAGGGAGAAGAAAAAAAGGATGGGCCGCAGGAGGAGGCGTGAGGGCGGGCTGCTTTTGAGGCTCGTCATCTTTACCGTAAGCCTGGTCACGGCGGTGATTGTGGCGGCTTCGTTCTCATTCTACATTCTGAATGGGGGCGAGGGCGAAAAGAAGGCCTTCTTTGAGGGCGCAGGCATTGTCTTCCTTGTAGCGGAGGCAATCGGCGTCATTGGCGCCATACTGCTTTCCAGGTCCATTACATATCCGGTAAAACAACTGGTAAAGCATGTCGAAACCATCATTGATACCGATAACCTTGCGAGCCTCGGCGGTGTGGAAGTCAAGGTCAAGTCGCGGGACGAGCTTGCGATACTTGGGGATACCATCAACGACATGACACGCGGCCTTGTCAAGACCGCGCTCGCCTCTTCGGAGCTTTCCATAGGGAAGGAGTTCCAGAAGAAGTTCCTGCCCCTCGAGCTGGACAGCCGCGGGAACAAACTCAGTACCGGGTTTGAGGAAACGAAGTACTTCAGCCTCTTCGGCTACTATGAGGGTGCAAAGGACGTATCTGGCGATTACTTCGATTACCTGGATCTGGACGGCCGTTACTACGCAATCATCAAATGCGACGTGGCGGGCAAGGGGGTCCCGGCTTCCTTCCTCATGATCCAGGTTGCCACCATGTTCCTCAATTACTTTAAATATTGGGAGCCGACGGAGAAAGGCATGCATATCGAGAATTTGGGTTACCAGATAAACGAGTTCATCGAGACCCTTGCCTTCAAGGACCGTTTTGCTGCTTTTACCTTCTGCCTTTACGACTCCCACACGGGTACGGCAAGGTTCTGCAACGCCGGAGACAATATCGTGCATTACTATGACGCGTCCGGGAAAATGCTCAAGAGCATTACCCTGCCGCGTACCCCGGCGGCAGGGGCGCTTTCCAATTTCATGGTGGAATCAATGGGCGGTTACAAGGTTCATACCGTGGAGCTGAATCACGGGGACATGTTCCTGCTTTTCACCGACGGCATCAACGAGTCAAGGAGAAAGTTCCGTGACGCGAAATTCGGGGAAATCCAATGCACCTCGGCGCCGGACCATACACCCCACGAGAACCACGACGGGGGCGAGTGGGTTGAGGAACTGGGTTACGACAGGATAAAGTGTATTGTCGAAGCGGTTATGGATAAAAAGCGTTA
>JGI24698J34947_10001309_pt1 | contig 13066 bp, 9 predicted proteins | sample TergutMp193P3_FD_34947 | JGI IMG/M metagenome (IMG submission 34947)
CCCGAAAACGCGCCCGAATAGGGCGTTAACCGAAAAATGTAACATGGTGAGGGCCTAAAGAATTTATTTACTGGCAATAATGCCTATAGGCCCGGAGACGAGCGGAATATGTAAGACTAAAGGGGAAGCAGGCCCAGCACCTAAACACATTTTATTATTTTTTGTGTACCACCAGTGAACTGTTTAGGTGCTGGGCGGCTCCGGCGGCAGATTCCCCAGGGTTTTCGCTGACACCCCTTGCGCCGCCTGCTGTTCTTTTTCCGATTTCATTATTAAAAATAGATATGAAACCATCCCGACAAATTAGAGTTTGATCTTGTCTATTTTCCTGTTTAGCGCTTCTACCATAATAATTTTCACAATCAACACTATCCCCAGGAATACCGGGAAAATATTAAAGCTTAGAGAAGTCGCGATCCGTCCAAATATCGGGGGCATTATTGTGGTACCGATGTACGCGCTGCCCATCTGTATTCCCATTATTGCCTGCGAATAATCCTCGCCGAAGTTTTTCGGTGTTTCATGCAGCATGCTTGGATATATGGGGGCGCAGCCAAGGCCGATCATGAAGAGACCCGGCAATAGGGTAGCATTTCCAAACGGTAAAACTAGAACTATGATCCCGCAGCCGATAATTATATGCCCCAGGCGGACCATCTGCCTGTTGCTTAGTTTCATGGTCACAAAGCCGGATATAAAACGCCCTGAGGTTATTCCGATATAATAAAGTGATATCCACCGGGCGGCGGTTTCTGGCGATATTCCTTTTTCCATCACGAGGTAACTCGCCCCCCATAATCCCGCTATTGTCTCAATCGTGCAATAGCAAAAAAACGCCGTGAGGGCTTCTTTAACTCCGGTAATTCCAAACAGCTTTGAAAATTTAAACGAACTGGTTTGCGCCGTGATCTCCGATGGTTTATTGCTCTTCCATAACGGCAGGGAAATAAACAGGATCACAACAAGGCAGAATTGTATTATGCCGATGGCCCTGTAACCCGAATTCCACGGATTCTGCCGTAACAAAAACGACGACATTATTATTGGGCCGATGGAAGCACCGATACCCCAAAAACAGTGAAGCCAGCTCATGTGCCTCGCCTTGTAGTGCAGCGCCACGTAATTGTTCAGCGCGGCGTCGACTGAACCTGCGCCCAGCCCCAACGGAATGGCGCAGAGGCACAGGGCGGGAAAGGTATGTGAAAGTGAAAAACCGATGAGGGCGGCGGCGGTCATCAAAACGCTTACCGCCGTGACAATGCCGGTGCCAAAGCGCCTGATGATCCTTTCACTCATGACGCTTGAAATTACCGTCCCGCCCGCGATGATCATGGAGATAAAACCCGCGTAATACAACGGGACATTCAGCGAGCCGTACATTGAGGGCCATGCCGAACCAAGCAACGAGTCCGGCAGCCCCAAACTGATGAAGGAGATATAGATTATGACAAGTGTAATAACCGGGATGTTCATGCCTGCTCCTTGCCTGTTGTATTAATAATCTTGTCTCAAACGATGGGATTTACCCATTGAAGTCTTTTAACGCTTTTGCCTGAACTGCAATGACGCGGTCGCACCACGCGTCAAATTCGGGATCCTCCTGCTGTAATTCCTTGTGATTCAGCACGTAAGAGACGACTTCGCGTACCCCCATGTCAAAACGGACAGAGGCGCGGAAATCAGGGACGAGGCGTTTCAGCTTCGTGTTGTCAAAGACCACCGAATTGGATTTGTCGCCGATTAAACCTCCGCGGGAATCATAGGGGCCGCATTGGGAAAGGAAATCGCTTGAGACATGCACGGCTTTGAGTTCCACGCCGAGTGCCCCGGCGATGGCCCCGTATATCTGGTTCCAGTTCAGTGTCTCGTCGGAGGTTATCTGCACCGCCTCCCCTATCGCGTGGATATTGCCCATGAGGCCCGTAAAGGCCCTCGCGAAATCGCTGTTATGCGTCATTGTCCAGAGGCTCGTGCCGTCGCCGTGGATGATGACGGGTTTCCCGTCCAGCATACGCTTCACTACCTGCCAGCTCCCGTTTTTGCCGTGGAGGCCAAGGGGAACACTTCGCTCGTCATAGGTGTGGCTGGGACGGATTAATGTGATTGGGAAGCCGTTTTCCCGGTATCTCGACAAGAGGAAATCCTCGCAGGCGATCTTGTTCCTGGAATACTGCCAGAAGGGGTTCGCGAGCGGGGTGCTTTCGGTAACAAGGTACGAGGCGAGGGGTTTCTGGTAGGCCGACGCTGAACTGATGAAGAAGTACTGAGCGCAGAGGTCCCTGAATATCCTGTAATCCTTCTCGACATGATCCTGCGTGAAGGCGATAAAATCGGCGACTACGTCAAAGCGCCCTGCCCCGCTTCGTTCCAGGCTGGCTTTTACTTTACCGGCAATCGCCGCCTCATCCTCAGCCCTGATATCGCAGGCAATTTCGGTGAGCTTTCCCATCGTACCGAGTTCTTTGTTCCTGCTCCCACGGTTTAAAAGAAAAAGTTCCCAGCCCAGCTCCAAAACCCGCTTTGAGATTGCGGTGCTGATGGTCCCCGTTCCGCCGATAAATAAAGCCTTCATATTAATACTCCTCCGAAGCGTTTCCAACACGCCCCGTTAATTACTTTACCGCGATAAATACTTATACAGCTTGTCCATAATCTCGTCGATGGCCAGCGGTTTTCCGACATGGCTGGTCATGCCCGCTTCCAGGCATTTCTCGACATCCTCGCGGAAAACGTTAGCCGTCATGGCGACAATCGGGATGGTCTTCGCGTTCGGAACATCCAGCGCCCGGATGCGGCGGGTCGCCTCATAGCCGTCCATTTCCGGCATCTGTACGTCCATGAAGATCAGATCGTACTTCTCGGGCGCTGTGCTGAAAACGCGCACGGCATCGATACCGTTCTCGGCGCAGTCAATTTCCAGCAGCGTCGGCTCCAGCAGCGCAATCACGATCTCGCGGTTGATCTCCATGTCTTCGACCAAAAGGACATGCCTGCCCTTGAAAAGGCCGGTAATGTCAGGCCGTTCTTCCGGCGTTTCTGTTTTTCCGCCTTCGCCCCGCTTTAACCTGACCGTGAAAGTAAAAACCGAGCCTTTTTCCAGCTCCGACTTCACCCCTATCTTTCCGCCCATCATTTCGACAATGCGTTTTGAAATGGCAAGCCCCAGGCCAGTACCCTCAAACTTACGCGCCGCTACGCTGTCCACCTGCTGGAAGGGACGGAACAGCAGGGCCTGCTGCTCAGGCTTTATTCCTATCCCCGTGTCAGTCACTGCGACTTGAAGCGTGCATACATCATTTTCATTTTCCAGTAGACGGGCATCAAGATCGATATGCCCGCCTTCAGGCGTGAATTTCACCGCGTTGCTCAACAGATTGGTGATGACCTGCGCCAGCCGCTGATCGTCGCCGACCAGTTCATCGGGGATGTCCTTATCAGTATTGATATTCAGCTTCTGCCCTTTTTGATCTACCTGAAAATTTATCACGCTTACGACCCGCTGGAGCATTTTCTCAAACGAGAACGCCGTGGGCATGAGTTCAAGCTTGTTTGCCTCGATCTTTGACATATCCAGGATGTCGTTGATGATACCGAGAAGGTGCTTTGACGCGTTGTCTATCTTTTTAAAGCAGTACTCCTTGCGCTCGGGATCCGGGGCGGACATCCCGATGTTTGTCATTCCTATGATGGCGTTCATCGGCGTGCGAATCTCATGGCTCATCTGCGCGAGAAAAGTGCTCTTCGCGAGGTTGCTCTGCTCGGCAAGTATTTTCGCTTCTTCCAGCCGCACGCTTGTTTTTTTATTCCTGACGAGCAGAATGGCGAGGATCACAAGCAGCACCCCAAGGACGGTGGAAGATATGGAGAGATAAAGCGAGCGCTCCTCGGCAAACTTCCTTTCGTAGTTGAATGTGCGGCTTTTCCAGTCCCGTGTATGCGCTTCGATGTCGATCAGGGACAGGGCCTTGTCAATGATCGATCTCAGGACGCTTTCGTTCAGATTAAAGCCAAGGAACGCTTCGCGCACGGGAGACGCGAAAATGACGTTGACTTTATAGCCGGACTGTTCGTAATAATTCGTGAGGGTGAGAAATTCGGCTTCGGAAGACATGAGCAGGTCTATCCTGCCCTTTTGCAGCGCGTCCATCGATTCTTCTGTGGAGGAAAAATAAACGATTTTCTCATGGTTGGGGAACAGCGATTTGAAAATATCCTCAAAAGAGGTCGCTCTTTCTATGCCGACGGTTTCCCGTACCACCTGGTAATGCTTAAGATCGGGATAGTCCGACTTCGACAGAAGCGCGTAATTAAAGGCCGCAATCGCGTGTTGGGACCAAAGGAACCTGCCGCCGCGCTCGGGGGTATACGCCAAATCCGAAACAAGCGCGGCTTTGCCTGTCTCGAGCATTTCAAGTACCCCGCGCCAGGGCGTGTCCACTTCGTTGACAACTTCAAATTCTATCCCGCTTATGCCGCTTATCCTGCGCAGGATTTCCGGCACTATCCCCTGATAGTCCTTGTCTTCCTTGTTGTAGAATGAGAGCGGATAATTATCGGTCTCCCAGGCGACAGGGACCTTCGCACCTCTCGCCGTCAGGTCCGCGATATATTCCCTTTCGTCCTCGTTTAAAAACCGGTTAAAGCTGTACTTCGCGAATTCCTGCTCGCCAATCGCGTATAACCCGTACAATTCGTCGATTCCTCCCGCCTGGATGAATTTATTCACGGCGGAGACAATCGGCTCAAGGGCGGGATTGGCGGTGGACAGCGATACCGGGGTATAGACAAACGGCAGGGCGTCCACGCCGGTTATAAAGTCATAATCGATAAAATCATATGAAACGACCGAATCGGCTATGAACGCGTCGATTTCACCCGCCCGAAGCTCCCGGGCGATCTCCTCGCTGTTTTGGAGCGCTACGGCCTCAAAAGACAGGGAGGGATAAGCCGCGCGAACCAACTGCTCCGTGACCGACCCGGCGAAGAAGCCGATTACAAGGCCGTTTAGATCTTCAAAGGTCCTGATTCTCACCGCGCCGCTTCTTATAAACACGGTGAGCGAACGCTCCGCAATGGGGGAACTCATGTAGTAAATCAGCGCACGATCCGGCGTCGGGGTCAGATCGCCTGTGAAATCAACGGTGCGGCGGTTAAATCCCTGCATCAGGGAATCCCATCCATGGAACTCCTGGACAAACGGGAGCCCGAAAAGACGAGTCAAAAGCGCACAGAAAGCGGCCGTAAAGCCTGAATATGTCCCATCTGGCAGGATGAACGATTCCGTAGTAAACGAACTGCCGTAGGAAAATTCGCCCCTGGATGCTTTCAGCGCCTCGATGGCGTTAATTTCCGCGCCGGTTATGCCGGGTATGTCCCGATAAGTCCTGATTGGGTTCATTTCCGGTAAATATCCGCCCGAGGATCCGTTTTGAGAGGAAGAGCATCCGGCGAACCCTAGCATAGCTACGCACAAAAGAAACGTCTTAATCGGTTTACGCAATTTTTCAACCATAATTTCAGAAGAGGCTAATGTAAATTTTCTCGTTGCCGTCACATAATTCCAACCCGCTGTCAGTGTCCAGCCCGGATATCTCAATAGCCATATTATCTCCTTTAGACATGAAGAAACAGAACAGGTTCAAGAATAGCATAAGTTGTTCATATTTTCAATAATGTGGTGTATGTTATCACCCGCTGCCTTTATCAAATATCTGCCCGATGGCGGCCGGCGGATGGTTGTGCTTTGAAAAGAAAATAAGCGACAGCAATGTAAGCGCATACGGCAGTATCATAAACAGGTCTGAAACATTGCTTGACATACCCAGGACGAGGCACAGTTGATAGCCGCCGGATTTCGCGAAGCCGATAAAGAGGCAGACCGCGAAGGTTGAGAGAATTTCCCAGTTGCCGAAGATCAAAGCGGCAATGGAGAGGTACCCATAACCCATATATATGCTGGGGGAGAAATTCGCCATTATCGAATAGGCGAAGCACATTCCGGCAAGGCCTGAAAAAGCGCCCGATATCATTATCGCCTTTACGCGCGTCGCGCCGACATCGCCGCCCGCCGCATCAAGGCTGTGGGGGTTGTCGCCGCAGGCGCGCAAGCGAAGGCCGAAACGCGTTTTGTAGAAAAGGTACCACGCGAACGCCGCCAGGACGAGAATGACGACTTCAAAGGGATACACGTTCTTGAAGAAAGCCCCGATGACAGGAATGCCTGAAATAACGGGAACCGTGAACCTTGGAGAAACGCCTATCTGGAACCGGTTGGTGGCGCTGCCGGTCAATGCCCTGTTTATCACGCTTGTAAAAAACGCCGTCAGCGCAATCGCCAGGATGTTTACGACAACGCCGCTTACCGTCTGTCCGGCCCTGAAGCGAACGCACAATACGGCGTGCAGCAGGCTGTATATCATGCCGCCTAACATGGACGCCGCCATGCCGATGTAGATCATGAGCGGGAAAGAATCGCCAAGAACGGGCCTCAGTATAACTACAGTAAGAGCCCCGAAAAACGCGCCGAACCCTTGCAGACCCTCAAGGGCGAGCATGGTAACGCCGCTCCTCTCGCAGAAGATCCCGCCGACAGCCATGATAAACAGGGGCATGGCGAATGACATACCGTCGATAATTATCATGTCCATGCGGAATCCCCCGGTACGTTATCTGCTATCTTATTCTCCCGTTCCATTTTTATAAGCTGCCTTCCCGCCCTCCAGCGGATATATTCCCCGCACGCACTGAAAAGCAGCAGTATGCCGGTAATAACCGACGCGATTTCGCGGGGTATGCCGCTTATGGAACTCATGTAAACAGTACCCCTCTGAAAAATCGTAATCAAAGTCGATGAGAAAATGCACCCCAACGGACTTATGTTCCCCAGCATTGACGCGGCGATGGCGTCATAACCAAGGCTTGCCAGTTCTTTCGGGATTATTGTATTGAAGTATCCAAGGTAATAGGTGACGCCGGCAAGCCCCGCGAGGATCCCGGAAAAAAACATTGCGAGGATCGTTATATAGCCTACCCGTATGCCCGCGTACTGGGCGCATTTTTTATTCTTGCCGACGGCATTTATCTCAAACCCCACCACCGTACGGTCAAGGACAAAGCGCATAACAAAAACTGCGGCAAGCGCGATGACAATACCGAGGGGCAAAGTAAGGTCCAGGGAACCGGCCGTGATATCACTTATGGAAAGCCTCGAAGCCGTGCTGCAAATTTTCGATGAGCGGGATATCGCGTCAACAAAATAGCCGTTAATAAAAAATCCGGTCACGTAACTGATGATGTAGTTGAACATTATCGACGATACCACTTCATGAATATTGAAGCGGTATTTCAGAAAGCCTATCGCGGCGCCTATCAATCCGCCTGCAACCATTCCAACCAGTATCACAAGCGGCTTGGCAAGCCAGGCGTCAAGCCCGCTGTAGCCTATGAAAACGGTCGCGACGAAACCGGCGGCAAGCATCTGCCCGGCGGTCCCTATGTTGAAAAGGCCGGCTCGCAGGGCGACGCTGACCGCAAGGGCCGCCAGCATCATCGGCGCGAGTATGCCGAGAAAAGAAAGAAAATCCGTAAGCATATTCTGGCCGCCGGCGTAGGCGAACCTCGGGAGAAAGCCACTCCCCCTCAGAAACCCGCCCAGGGCGAGGAGCGGGTCCCTTCCCAAAAGCAATACTACCACAGACGCTGTGATCATGCTCAGGATTATCGCAATAAGCGGAATAAGGTATTTGCTCTTCCTGTCGTCTGTAAGCATGCGGAGGAAGAATTTTATCTTTGCGGTTTTTCCGTCACGCTTCATGCACGCACACCCATCATGTAACTGCCGACTTCATGTTCCGACAAAGTCCCGGCTTCGGAGATCTTCAGGATCTCGCCGTTATAGATAATTCCAATGGTATCCGCGAGCGACATTATCTCGTCAAGCTCAAGTGATATCAACAGAACCGCCTTTCCCAAATCACGTTCCTTGAGGATCTGGCGGTGGATGGAATCTATCGCGCCTATGTCGAGCCCCCGTGTCGGCTGGACAAACACCATAAGCGGCGTGTCCAGCGTAATCTCCCTCGCGATGATAACTTTCTGCTGGTTGCCCCCGCTCATCGTGCGCGTTATCGTGCTGTGGCCATTCCCGCACCTGATGTCAAACTTTCCGATGAGTTCCGTCGCGTACCGTGTGAAGCTCTCCTGGTTCAATACCCCGTTTTTTGAGAAAGGCTCATTGTAGTACGATTTTATCGCGAGGTTGCTTTCAAGGGGAAAGTCCAGTGTAAGCCCGCAGATCTGCCTGTCCTCTGGAATGTAGGCAATGCCCCTTTTTATCCGCGTCCGTATGCTGTCACGCGCTATATCCTTTCCGTCAAGAAAGATACTCCCCGAGTGCGGCTCAAGGAGCCCCGCGATGGTGTCGGCAATTTCTACCTGGCCGTTTCCCGCGACGCCCGCAATCGCGAAAATCTCCCCCGCCCTCACTGAAAACGACACGTTCTTTACCGTCTCAAACTTGTCTTCGTTTCTTACGGTAAGGTTCTCAACGTGAAGGATTTCCCTGCCGAAAGCTGGCGGTTTCTTTTCCAGTTCCATGTTTATCGCGTAACCAACCATAAGGGAAGCCATTTCTTTCGTCGATGCCTGCGACACGTCAAGAACGCCGACAAGTTTCCCCCGGCGTAAAATGGCGCAGCGGTCGGCAATTTTTTTTATTTCTTCAAGTTTATGCGTTATCATTATTATGGTTTTGCCGTCTTTTCGCAACTCCTCCATTATCTGCAACAAGAAGTCAATTTCCTGCGGAGTGAGCACGGCGGTCGGCTCGTCAAAAATAAGTATCTCGGCATCGCGGTAGAGCATCTTGAGTATTTCAACGCGTTGTTGTGTGGAAACATTTACCTCATTTATGCGTTTATCGGGATCAACCTCAAGGCCGTAAGTTTTGGACAGCTTCCGTATCTGTTCACTCGCGCTCTTGATGTCGACATACGGGAAAACACCGAGGGCCCGTCTAACCGGTTCCTGTCCAAGCACAATATTCTCGGCAATGGTATAGTTGCTCACCAGTTTGAAATGCTGATGAACCATCCCGATATTAAGCGCCGCCGCTTCGTTTGACGAGCGAAACTGCGCCTTTTTCCCCCGGATAAGTATCTCGCCGGAATCCGGCTCGTAAAGCCCAAACAGAATGCTCATCAGGGTAGATTTTCCCGCGCCGTTCTCCCCCAACAGCGCGAATATTTCGCCCTTCTTCACGGCAATGCTTATATCATCATTGGCGACAACCCCCGGGAAACGTTTAGTGATGTTCCGCATTTCTACAATATAATCAGCCATTTTTTACCACGGAAAAACTTCAAGAATTTTACCACGGAGTATCACGGAGTTAGCCACGGAGTATCACGGAGGAAGAAAAAGAGCAAAGAAAAAATCTCTTCTCTTTTTTCTCCGTGTCCTCCGTGTCTTACTCCGTGTCCTCCGTGTTTTTTCTTCTGGTATTACAATCCCGGAAAGTTAGTGGGACGATGGCCGTTGAAGTTCGCGGCGGGAACAATGGCGCCGTTTTTCACCAGCGGATACGCCTGGTTCAACCTTGACAGGGTAGAATCCGACAGTTGATGGCGGCCGGGGGCGCTGACGAAACCGGTTGAATCCGTCGTAGCGGACAGGAGTTCGTTCTTGCCGTTGAATGTCCCGTTGGCGATGGCGGTCAACTGGCGCGTAACGTTGGTATTCATAATTTTGAGGGCCGAGGTAAGTATCACGTTGCGGCTGCCCGTGACCCCGTCATCGTACTGATCGACATCGCAGCCGATAATGAACACGCCCTGTGCTTCTTTCGCCGCAGTAATGACGCCGTTGCCGGAAGCGCCCGCAGCGACAAGCATCACGTCAACGCCTGCGTTGATGAGCGCACTGCCGACAACCTTGCCCGTGGCTTCATCATCGAAAGCGCCGATGTAATTCCCGCCGACCACCGTGCCCGTCACATCCGTGCCTGAATAGGAGGGCAACTCGACAATTTCTGCCCTGCTGCCGAAATACTTGTTCGCGTAATTTACCCCGGACATGAAACCCCACTGATAATTTACGTTCGAGGGATACGCGACGCCGTTCACAACCGCAACCCTGTTTGTCTTTGTCTCAAGCGCCGCGGCGATTCCGGCAAAGAAACCGCTTTCCTCTTCCTTAAACTGCATCGCGTATACATTGGCAAGCTCAACTTCATTGCCGCTAGCATCCGTAGGATAAGTATCCACAAGGATTATTCTCTTCCCGGGATTTCGCTGTGCCAAAACGCCCACCCCGGCAAACTGGAAGCCGGGAAGAACCAGAATATCGTAATCCGCGATTATGTCGGATACCGCCTGTACCGCCTTGCCATTATCCGGTTCCAATATCGCCGTAACCCTGGCCTGCGGGTACGCCCTCTGGAAGTCCAGGATCCCGTTATAGTTGTTCTGGTTAAAGGACCCGTCGTCAACGCCTGAGGTAGTGACTATGCCTATTCTCAGGCCGCCGGATGAACTCGCGGCACCGGTACTGGCGGATCGATTGCCGCCGGCAAACAGCGAAGCCGCCGCCAGCAGAACCAAAACGATTGTTAGAACTCTTCTCATGAATTTCCTCCTACAAAAATATACTGTCGGGAATCATCCAAACAGGATTCTTTAGCGTAGCAGAAAATGCCTATTTGTAAAAGAGAGCGTCAAGGCTCTCTGTATACGGCGGTCGGCAGATCCCCTTTTCCGTGACAATGCCGGAAATCAGGGAGTGGTCCGTCACGTCGAATGCCGGGTTGTAGCACTTCACTTCTTTGGGGGCCGCAGGCTCGGTATAAAACTTTTCCCGGATTTCCGCCGGGTCCCGCAGTTCAATGACAATTCCCTCCCCGCCCGGGCAGTTAAGGTCAATCGTCGATGTCGGCCCCAGGACATAGAATGGGATGCCGTAGTGCTTCGCGAGAATCGCGACGCCGCTCGTGCCGATTTTGTTCGCCGTATCCCCGTTTGCCGCAACGCGGTCGCACCCCACGAAGCAGGCCTGTACCCAGCCGTTCTTCATTACGATGCTTGCCATGTTGTCGCAGATAAGCGTCACGTCAATTCCTGCCCTGTACAGCTCGTAACTCGTGAGGCGCGCGCCCTGGAGCAGGGGCCGCGTCTCATCAGCAAATACTTTGAAATTCATGCCCCGCTCCCTGCCGAGCAGCAAAGGGCCCAGTGCGGTTCCGTATTGCGACGTGGCAAGCGGCCCGGCGTTGCAGTGCGTCAGGATACCATCGCCATCTTTTAGCAGTGAAAGCCCGTTTTCCGAAATCGCGTGGCACATGGCAATGTCTTCTTCATGTATCTTTTTCGCCTCTTCTCCCAGCAACTGTATGATTTTTTTAACAGACGCCGGTGAATTATCAAGGACTATTTTCTCCATTCTCTCCAGAGCCCAGCTCAAATTGACGGCGGTGGGACGCGAGGAGTTAAGGTGCTCTTTGTGCCGTCTTACCTCATTGTAAAACGATGCGTGATCCTCTGTCTTGGTTTGCTTCGCGAGGATATAAAGGCCATACGCGGCAAAGATGCCTATTGCCGGTGCGCCTCGGACTTTGAGGTCTTTAACCGCGTCGTACATTTCGTCCGCGGTGTTAATCCTGATAAACTCCGTCCTGTTCGGAAGCTGTGTCTGATCGAGAATGACAACGCTGTTTCCATCGTCACTTAATGTGATGTTTTGCATAGGTGTTGCCATTTTAGCGGGAAAAGTAATCATTGACAACCGGAACAAAAAAGATTATGTTCTCAAACAAGGATTTATCATTAATGCCACAAACCGATTATATTATGAGAATAATCGAACAGCTCGCGGATTATTTATGGGCGATAGTGCTCAATAAAAAGGTCCAAAAATACGATATAGCCCTGGAAAAAATAAACGAAGCATATAACGGATTATTGCATTTAAACGCGGGGCAAATAAAAAATCTAAGTGTAAATGAAATATTGGAGAATAATACACATGAAGGCATATTGAATAAAGGCAATATTGAAATAATTGCCAACCTGTTATTCGAGGAAGCGGATATTCTTGAGAACATGAATGGAAAAAATTCTGCTTCTTTTGAATATTACCAAAAATCAATTGAGTTATTCATCACATTATTCAGCGAAACGGCAATTACTCAATATTGCAAAAACATCGAAGACATAATCGGCAAACTGGAAAACTATGAAATTGGAGATTACATAAACAAGAAGATATTTAATTATTACCTTAAAAAAGGATATTACGGAAAAGCGGAGGACAAATTATACGATTTACTGGAAAATAATGATCCTGACAGGAAAAGCAAAATTTTGAATTTCTATGAAATTCTGTTGAAAAAGGACGATTTTGATTTGCAAAAAGGCAATTTACCGCGAACAGAAATCATCGATGCAATCAAGGCATTGGAAGAATGAGGTCATATCCATAACAGAGCTTGTACTTTTTTGGATTTTCCGCTACGATGTTTCTATTAAGGAGTACAAGAAATGAATTATACTGAACTTGTAGTGTTTATCGTCTATCTTATAGCTATGCTGGGGATTGGGGTCTACTATTTTGCCAAAACCAAGGGCAAGGGCGGGGAAAAGGACTATTTCCTGGGCGACAGGCAGATGGGGCCGTGGGTAACCGCCCTGTCCGCGGGAGCGTCGGACATGAGCGCGTGGGTGCTCATGGGTTTGCCGGCCTCGATTTACCTATACGGCGTGGGGCAGACATGGATAGCCATCGGGCTCGCCGCCGGTTACATCCTGAGCTGGGTGTTTATCGCGCCGCGCCTCCGCCGCTTTTCCATTGCGGCAAAGGACTCCATCACCCTGCCGCAGTACCTGACCAACCGGTTCCTTTCAACCAGCAAGGCCCTGCAGATCATCTGCGCGGTGATTTTCCTTTTTGCCTATACCATCTACGCCGCTTCCAGTATCAAGGCCTGCGGCACGCTGTTTAACACGGTTATCGGCATTGACGCCAATCTCGCCATGTTCGTGGCGGCGTTCATCATCATCGGCTATACCTTCCTGGG
>JGI24698J34947_10001310_pt1 | contig 13059 bp, 8 predicted proteins | sample TergutMp193P3_FD_34947 | JGI IMG/M metagenome (IMG submission 34947)
CCTTGTGGAGGATTTTTATTTCATGAAAAAGCTCTCTAACTTTCTGATAACGGCCATTCTGGCCACGCTCTTTTCATTTTCCGCCTGCAGCGGCGACGACGTCAGCGTTACTGGCGTAACCCTTGATAAAACCATAACGTCTGTAGCCGTGAGAGCTACCGTAAAGCTGACAGAATCAGTCCAGCCCTGTGACGCCACAAACAAAAACGTGTCCTGGTCAAGCAGCGACGATGGCGTAGCGTCGGTATCAGACGGAACCGTGAGCGGCGTCGCGCCAGGTTCGGCCCTCATCACCGCCACGACGGAAGACGGCGGCCATAAGGCAACCTGTGCCGTTACGGTGTTCATACCGCCCGCCATTGGCGTGAGCCTGAATAAAACCGCCGCTGCAATCATAGCGGGCCTGGATGAGCGCCTGACGGCCACCGTTGCGCCTTTGGGAGCAAGCCAGAGCGTAACCTGGGCAAGCAGCAATCAGGCCGTAGCTTCCATAGCAAAGGATGGAGACGGCATGTTTATAGCCGTTGGCCCTGGCACGGCCAATATCACGGCCACAACGGCGGATGGCAAACACACGTCGGCCCCCTGCGTAATCACCGTGACGCCTAACGACATCACGGCTATCGGCATAACCGTGGTTCCGCCAATATTGAGGCTGATGGCGCCAATACCGGCGGCGCCGGAGATGGACACAAGGGCGCAACTGACATCGCTCGTTGACCCGCCCAACGCTCCGGCGGCAACCATTACCTGGAGCAGCGGCGACCCCGCTAAGGCCACTGTCAGCGCCACAGGCTTTGTGACGGCCCTTGCCGCCGGCAAGGTTGACATCATAGCCTCTTATGGCTCTGGAGAAAACGCGCCCAGGGGAATCTGCTCCCTGACCATCGCTGATCCCGTCAGGGTTACGGGCGTGACAGTGACGCCTGCATCAGCAGATGTTGAGGCAGGGAAAACAACCCAGTTGACGGCGGCGGTAACCCCGGCCAACGCCGCGTATCCAGGCGTTATCTGGTCCAGCGGCAGCCCTGCCGTAGCGTCAGTATCCAACATAGGCTTAGTAACGGGCCTGAGCGTTGGAGAAGCGATAATCACGGCTACCACCATTGACCTCGGCCGTACGTCAGCCAGCGTGATAAACGTCACTCCCGCCCCTGTGACGGGCGTATCGCTGAAACCCAAAACCCAGGTGCTGGTTGGCGGCGCAAGGCAGCTAACGGCAAATGTGCTTCCCGCCTACGCGGCCAACAAAAATGTAACCTGGCGTTCCAATAATCAAACCATAGCTGCGGTTGACGCCAATGGCCTCGTAACAGGAGTAAGCGCTGGCAATACAACTATCACGGTTACCACTGAGGATGGCGGCTTTACGGCAACCTGCGAGATCATAGCGGCGCTTGATCTGGAAAACGACATTTATGTAGCGGGAATGTACAACGAATACTTTGTATTCCCATGGTGGGCTAAAAACGGCCAGACCTGGCGGCTGCAAAATATCGAAGGCGTTAATCCATGGAGAGGCGGCGCGAGCAATTCCATAGCCGTTGCGGACGATGAAAGCGTGTATGTAGCGGGGTGGCATGACGCCTTCGATTATAGTTATAGTCACCAGGCCGTCCTCTGGAAAGACGGCGATCCCAACTATCAGCTTCTCGCCAACCCCTACAGTGATGAGCCAAGCGAGGCGTCGTCTGTCTTTATCTCAGGCGCGGACATATATATTGCGGGCCATATTGGCAACTACGATTGGGAACCCCTGGTCAGGCCATACCTCTGGCGCAACAATAACGAAGAAGAACTGCCTACAACAACGGGAGTGGGAATGGCCGCCTCCGTTGCCGTCTCAGGCGGAATCGTCTATACAGTTGGCGCGGATGCCGACTATGACGACAATGTCGGTTACTACATGAGGAAAGCCGCGCTCTGGGAAAACGGTATTCTGACCAGAATCCACCCTGACTGGGCGAATAGCTCCACGGCCACGTCTGTATCTGTATCAGGCGGCAACGTGTACGCGGCAGGGTATGCTTATGACGCTCATGACGTTTATGGCGATTACCCCAACGCCGTGCTCTGGAAAAATGGCGCGCCGCAAAAATTACCTTTTGAGGCAGGCGAGTTTTCTGTTGCCGAATGTGTATTTGCGGATGGCGATACTACTTACGTTGCTGGATACATTGCCCATTACAGCAGTCAGATATATGAAAATATATATGTTGCCGTGCTATGGGTGGATGGCGAGCCGCACTATCTCACCGATCCGGCGGACGAGAATATATTCTCCCGAGCCTATTCCGTCTATGTGTCCGGCGGCAAGGTATATGTATCAGGGTATATACAAGATCGTAATGAATGGCGCTGGGACACGGTGGTATGGGAAGACAAAGCGCCTAAGCTCATTGCGCCAGCCCACACTGAATACATTCAGGGCAATTATGCGCTGTCCGTATTCGCGGCGCCCTGGTAGCGATTTGCGCATCTTTGTCTCGTGGAGCGTAATAAAAAACATTTTTTTCACCCCCCTTATTTTCCCCTTTGCATTTTTTCATAATCATTATATCATAGTAATCTGGAGGTTTTTAATCACTCTGTCCAGATTTCCAGGGGAGGGCGTCAGTGTTTCGCTTCCGGGTTTTCAGAGTCGTCATGTTGCTTGAGCTAATTGCAAAACCTCCAGCTTTGCCGGAAACGCGGGCGTCAGACGCGCATTTTTCAGGAATTGCATACTGGCGCGCGATGTTTCCAGGAGGTTTTGCAATTACCTTTGTCAACTCTGTAAAAGTATGGTTATCCGAACAACATGGCGACATGGCAAATGCGAACACACAAACACCACACAACAATCCCCCTGTTCCAGCAGAGGATGAAAAGCGCGCCGCGCTCAAGCCTACTGGTATAACTTGAGTTGTTTCGAGGGAAAAGTGATGCCCAGGCTTTTAAAAACAACTTTCTGCTTCAAGATTGCGGAACGCAATTTTGAAGCAGAAACGGAATAACACAAACCCGCTAATGCAGATACAAGCGCATCTTGCACAGGTCGCAATCAAATTCGCACTTCAGCGTGACTGGGCCGTTTTTCAAATAGAGGTCTGTTTCGGGAGGCGCAATCTTTTTCAAGGGCGTTTCGTTTTTGTGGACGGGACACCATCCAAGTTCGTATTTCAGGCAGAGTCTTGCGGTCATCAATTGTTGGTTGGCGCGGTCAGCGCCTAGCTCGCAGGCTTGCTCGATTCGCGTAGCGCCGCATCGTTCATAAAATGCTTTGGCGAGGCTGTTAGACACGTTCCATTCATAACCCAGGTTTTGCACTGGCACGGCACAAGGCGCTCCCTCCGGTCTTTTCCGTCCCTGGCGCGGATGGGATGAAAGCCTGTTTTTGATCAGTTGATCTACTGCCTGCCTGCGCATGGCGTTAAGGCGGCTCAGTGGCAAAAAGCCCGCCGGCTCTATATGGCATTCGCCTAAGCAAAATGGCGTATCGCCCAGGCGGGATAGCGCGCCCTTGGCTACTTGCAAGAAAACATCTGTTTTTTTAGGCGATGGGCAAATTTTATCCGATGTTACCTCCGCACGGCATCCATCTTCATCGCATAGCTCCAGTCTGGCTTTGCCCTGGGGAAAATCCAGACTCGCGTTTAAGCTAATTCGCCTATCCACGGGAGCGTTGCGCATCGCCTTGTGCCAGGCGCGATCAAAATTGCGAAAGACCTCCAGGCCCGGCCTTATGCCGGATGGACTCTGAACGGTTATCTGACGCCCCTCAACGGCATTTACCAAGGCGCCGATAATGCGCCCCGATGGGCCAGGAAAGGCCAAACCATCGCCAGGGCGCAGATTGCTGTCGCTATCCAGCAGTATCCGGTCGCCTGTTATGGAGATTACAAAACCTACAGGCTCTCCGAGATGCCCGGAGGCCGTGTCTGTAGCGACAGAGCGCCTTACGCCGTCCAGTTGGTATTTTGTATGTCCCCTGTTAAATGTCTTTAATGGGTCTGGTACAAAACCGTGTTTGACCGAACCTGAGCTGGCTCCTATCAGGTCTGGCCGCTCTGTCAGCAGTAAGTCTATTTTACGGCGCAGGTAGCTGACCGTATTTTTAACGTAATCGGCGTCTTTAAGGCGGCCTTCAATTTTAAAGCCATGTACGCCAGCGTTTATCAGTTGCTCAATTTCGTCTGACAAATCCAGGTCTTTAATGGACAGCAGCGGTTTTTCGCTTATCAGCGTCCGGCCATTGGAGTCCAGCAAGCTCCAATCCCGGCGGCAGGGCTGGGCGCACTCGCCCCGGTTTCCGCTGCGTCCGCAGATAGCATGGCTCAGATAGCAGCGGCCGCTCTCGGACACGCAAAGCGCGCCATATACAAATGCCTCCAGGTCTATGTCTGCGGCGGCGCGTATGGCCTTGATTTGTTCTAATGTTAACTCCCTGGCTAAAATTGCCCTGGCAAAGCCTATTGAAGCCAAAAAGGCTATTTTTTCCGGCGAGTCGCAGGCGGCCTGGGTGCTGGCGTGCAGGGGGATATCCGGCAAGTCCATTTCCAGAAAGGCCATGTCCTGAATAATCAGCGCGTCAGCGCCAACTTCAAAAGCGGCCCAGGCGGCTTTGCGCGCCGCTTCCAATTCGTTCTCAAAAATTATCGTGTTAAGCGTTACATATACCCTTGAGCGCCAAATGCGGGCTTCCTTTACCAGACGCTCCAGATCGGACATCTCGTTGGCCGCGCCGCGCCTGGCGCCAAATTGGGGGCCGCCCGCATAGACGGCGTCCGCCCCGCAACGGATGGCCAATATCCCCTGGTCGGCGTTCTTGGCCGGGGCTAACAATTCGATTTTCATTGATTATAGCTTACTTCCAGCTAAATATCACGCTGATAGCAAAATTTCGTCCCGGCTGCGAGTATCGCGGCAAATCCTGATTCCCCACGGTAAATCCGCGCACGTCTTCCCATTTCCAATAGGTCTTGTCGAGAACATTAAAGACGCCGGCCTGTATGCGCCAATTGCCTTTAGAGCCGAAACTGAAATGCCCCATTAAATCAAGAGCGCCAAAGCCCGGCGCTTCAAATGGGACTACCCTGCCTTCCGGGTTTTGAATTTCCTGAAAATCATAGATGGGCACCCTTGTTTTCTTTTGACTCAGCGTCCAAATTGCTTCTATGCCCCAATTCTCGCTTTGATAGCCAAGGCCAAGCACGCCTTTTAGGGGAGCTATTGAATCCAGCGGTACATTTCTCTCTTCTTCCTCTCCGTTTTCATTGGTTACCGCAGAGGACAAATTATCCCCTTTGGAGTAGGCGAGGGACATCTGGGATATAAAATGATTAAAGAATGTGATTCCGCCTTTTATTTCCGCGCCATAAATACGCACCTTTTGCAGGTTTTGAAACTGAAAAAAATACGGATACTGGGGGTCGTACTGGGGATGGGTATCATCCAGCAGCACGTCGGTAATAAAATCGGAATAACGGCTGTAAAAAATCGCCGCGCTCAAATTCCAGTTGGCCTGGTCGCCGCCGTGCAATCCAATTTCAAAGCTGTTGCACCTTTCCGGCTCAAGGTCTGGGTTCGGAATAATCATAACACCGGCCATTGGGATACGCATCGCCATGTTGACGTTGTCATACGCCGGGTTTCTAAATCCGCTGGCGTATTGGCCATAAACAGACCATGTCTGGTTAATCGTGCGGATTATCCCGAATTTTGGGCTTATCGAAGTGTTTGACACGGCGTTGACAGGCGAATTTGCCGTGTTGGAGTTTTTAAAGTCCTGGTCAACGCTGGGGTTTAAATTGTAATAATCAAACCTTAAACCCACTATGAATGACCAGGCCAGCGTTGGCGAGAATACTTCCCCCTGCACAAAAGAGCCTGCCGCTGTTGTAGTTGAATCGGGCATTACCTTACTGGGGTATATCAGACCGCCAACATTTTTGATTGACGCGCCCGTGTTTAAGTTTAGCTCGGTTCTGTCGTAGGGGCGCGACGTTTTACTCTGTGTTAAGTCAAAGCCAAAGAGCAGTTTGTGCATCCACCCATGATCTTTGGATTTAAAGCTTTTTTCGGCGTGAACCCTGGTCCCCCAAATTTCCTGTTCAAACCCATAGTCCGTGTACCTGATTCTGTTAGAATCGGGCCTCTGGTGGTATTCTTCCGTTCTTTCCAGACTTTTAGCTTTTTGAAAAAAAACACGCGAGTCAACGCGCTGAAAAAGGGCGCTGTCATCGTCAAAAATATAACCAAGGCTGATCTGATTACGCTTGTTGGAGTCATTGCCGGAAGCCTCGGTTACCCTTGAACCGGGGGGCATTGACAATGGCCCGATGAGATTGAGCAACACGGCGTCATTTTGCCTTTCAAAATATTGAACAGACAGGTTGAGAGCATGTTTTTCGTTGGGCGAATAGCCTATCTTGCCCATTACGTTGTTGGAGCGGTAGCTCATCGGGTTCGGGTACGCTCTGTCAGGTATCCGCGATATACTCCCGCCCTCTTGCCTTTCTAATATATACGGGCTTGAAGCGCCTGCCGCAGGCTTTATCTCATGGCCAGCGCGAACCGTGCCAAGCAATAGCGCGTCCCACTTGCCGCGAGCGCCCGCGACGGTATAAGTTGAAGCAAGCCCATCATACGCGCTGGCGTAGGCGGCCTTGAGGCTTGAGTAGGCGCCGCTTTTGTCCTCCAGATAATCCCTGGCGTCCTTTGTCATGTAGGTGACAACGCCGCCTATGGCGTCGCTGCCATATAGCGCCGAACTGGGGCCTCTCAGGATTTCAACCCTTTTAAGGGAATCCAGGTCAACAAAATCCCTGCTGTAATTACGCCCTGCCTCAGGCCCATCGGGCAGGTTGACGCCGTCAACCAAAATGAGAACGCGATTGCCGCCTATCCCGCGTATGCTGAAGCTGGTCGCGCCCTGTCTGTCGGGCTGCGCGCTCACGTCAACGCCAGGCTCAAACCTCGTTAAATCAAGAATGTTGGATATCAGCTTTTGATCAAGCTCCTTTTCTGTCTTAACGCTGACGGTGGTGGTGACCTCCTTTTCCACCAGCGCGGTTTTCGTGGCGGAGACAATCACCGTGGCCGACGGCAGCTCGCGTTTTTTTTGTGCTTCTTTTTCTTTGGGCGGGTACTCTTTTTTCTGGTTTTCCCTGGGCGGATCTTCGTCCGCCCTCAGCCCGCAAGCCGGAAGCATAATGATGGCCGCAAGAAGCGCCGAGTGTCGCATAAACCCCCTTTTTTTGTAAATAAGTTTATTCTGTGGAGCCGAACACAGCTCCCCAGGCAAACGGCTATATTCTAGCAGGTTTGCGGTTTTTAGGCACGAGATTTTTTCCAGAGCGGTTAAACTTTGAGGAGCAACTTGTTTGGCTGTCTATAAAAGCAGAAAATCAGCCGGAGTAACTATAAACGGGTCGCTTGGAAAGTGTTTCATGTTTCCCGTAATTATGCCGTCCGTGTTGCGGATATTTCGGCGTTTATGTCCTCTAAGCCCATTTTGTCCAGCCCCCTTTTGGCCGCGGTCAGCTGCATACGGGTAACGGCGCGGATTGCGGCTGCCTGGCGCACAGTCGCCAAAACATCATCAAAATTTGTTTCAATTATGGGAATCATCAGCGCGAATGGCTTTCCGTTGGTATCGTATCAGCCCCCGCCCAGCGCCACTTCTTCCAGCAGCATCGTCAACCCGGCTGAAGAGCCGTACCAGCGCAGGTCTGAGCCAACTTCCACGATGCGCAGCAGCAGGTCTCGCAGGTTTCCGGCAAAGGTCATGCGGTCAACGCTCTCTTCAAGAACGCCGTCGCGTATGCGTATGCCGCTCGCCCCAACACTCATATCGCCGGATACCGGGTTTACTGTATGAAGACCCATTATTTCTGTAATCATCACGCCGTCTTTCACACTAGCGATTATGGATTCCGCGCTTTTAGTCCCTGCTTGGGGGAACAGGTTAAAAGTTGTAATACCAGGGTTGCCCGCCGTGCCTCTGGACGCGTTTGCCGTGGCAGCCACGCCCATTTCGGCGGCGGTTCTGAGATTATGGAGATAAGACGCCAAAACGCCGTCCCGTATTAAAATATTTCGCCTCGTGGGCACGCCCTCGCCGTCCCAAGGCGACGTGCCAAGGCCGTCCGGCATCCGCCCGTCGTCAATCAACGTCAGCAGCGGCGAAGCAATGGCGCTATCCAGCTTGTCAGCAAACAGACTGCGCCCCTTCAATACAGATTCGGCGCTGAGCATACTGACGACAATTCCCAGTATGTCAACGGTTACCTCTGGGTGCAGTACAACTGGGTAATTGCCTGCGGGCAGTTGTTTGGGCTTTAGTTTTTGCTCGGCCTTTTTCGCGGCTTCCCGCCCTATAGCTTCGATATTTATTGATTCCGGACGCCGCCCCATATCCCAGTGCCAGGACGCCTGACGGTCGTCGTCCCATTCAGCGGCTAATTCAATACTGGCCGAGCAAGTGCTGGCCATATCCGGCGTACGGACGCCTTTATCAGTTAGCAACAGGCTTGCGCCAGAGCCATCGGCCCAGGTGGAATCCCGGACGGCGCATACCCTTGGCGAAGCGCTTCTGGCGGCTTCTTCCAGCAGGTGGGCGCGTTTGATACGGTCTTCAGCCGTCAGGGCTTCTATGCTGGCGTCAAAGCGGCTTGGGAGGTTATCGGCGCCTTCGGGAGCCGCCTGGCGTATCCAGGGGTCTGCGTCCCCCAGGCTTGACAGCTCCCAGGCCCGCTTAAACAAGTCTGTTACATCCCGGCGCGACAGGTCGGTTGTTGTCGCGCTGCCAATGCGTATGCCGCCCGCTTCCCGGCGCAACACCCTGACGCCAAGTCCGCCGCGCTTGCTCCTGGTTAAATCTTCCAGTGCTCCATTTTGCGCCTTGGCGCGCCTGGAGCGGGAAACGGACAAATACGCCTCCGCCCCGCAGGCGCCCAACATCTTAGCATACCGGATACCCTCCGTTACCGCGTCTTCCAGGTCTTCAGGAATCATTGATCTGAAAACTGATTCATCACCCATGATTAGTCTGGTCTTGCGCCTGGGTAACTAGTTTCAGGAATTTCTCAGGGTCTAAACTCGCCCCGCCAACCAAGCCGCCCGCTACTTCCTTTGTTTTTATAAGTTCAGGAAAGTTTTCAGGCGTCACGCTGCCGCCGTATAAAATTGGGATTTCAGCCCCCTTCTCCCCAATAAGGCGAGTGACTTCGCTGCGTATGAATACGTGAACTTCCTCAACCTGAGCGGGCGTTGCCACGCGGCCCGTGCCTATAGCCCAGACCGGCTCGTACGCTATCCATAACGCGCCCTGTCCCACTTGTGAAAGAATTGCCAGCTGACGGCTGATGACTTCCAGCGTTTCAGAGACTTCCCGCTGTTTAAGGCTTTCGCCGATACAGAACAAGGGCAATAGGCCATTTTCTCTGGCGGCGATGATTTTTGGCGCGAGCGTGGCTTCGGTTTCGCCAAAGTATTGGCGGCGCTCGGAGTGTCCCAGTATCACGCCATAGCAGCCGACGTCCTTTAGCTGGGCCATGCTGACCTCACCCGTGTACGCGCCCTTTGGCTTATCCAGGCCGTTTTGGGCAAAAAGCAGAGCGCCCGTTGCGCTGAGTTTGTTTGCAACCAACTCCAGGTAAGGGTATGGGGGGGCTATGCCTGCGGCAACGCCTGTTTTTTGGGTATATCCGGCGGCGAACCTGGCGCAAAAAGCCTGCGCGTCGGCGCGCAGATGGTTCATCTTCCAATTTGCCACTACGGCTTTTAGAGCGCTCATGGTTATATCTCCAGCGCCTTGACGCCAGGCAGCTCCATACCAGATAAAAATTCCAGGCTTGCGCCGCCGCCGGTGCTGATGTGGGTAATCCGGTTGGCTACCTTTGCCTTATTTACGGCGGCCACGCTGTCGCCGCCGCCAACCAGCACAAAGGCGCCTGAATCTGCGGCCTTGGCCATCTCTTCGGCTATGGTTAGTGTTCCAACGGCGAAGGTTTCCATTTCAAATACGCCCATGGGGCCGTTCCAGATAATCGTCTTGGCGTTTCGGATTTCGCTCTGGTAAGCGGCGACTGTTTCCGGCCCTATGTCCAGGCCAATTTGATCGCCTGGGATATCCAGACCGTCTGTTATGGTCGCCGGAGCGCTGTCCTTAAATTCCGGCGCTACTACGTGGTCGAGGGGCAGCAGCAGCCTTGTCCCTTTATTTTTGGCCTCCGCCAATATTTCCTTTGCCAGTTCCAGCTTGTCTTCCTCGCAAAGGCTCTTGCCAATTGAAGCGCCCTGGGCTTTTAGCAGCGTGTAGCTCATAGCGCCGCCAATCAGTATTGCGTCCGCTTTTCCAAGAAAATTTTTGATCAGGTCAATTTTGTCAGACACCTTTGCGCCGCCCATCACGGCCACCAGAGGTTTTTCTGGATTATGCGTAACCTTGCCAAGAGCCTTTAGTTCTTTTTCCATCAGGAAGCCAGCGGCTATTCTGTTTTTAGGAAAACTGGGTACAACGCCGGCCACGGAGGCGTGGGCGCGGTGGGCGCTGCCAAAGGCGTCATTTACGTATGTGTCTGCCAGGCGGCTTAGCGCGGCGCAAAATTCAGGCTTGTTTTTTGTTTCGCCCTTGTCAAAGCGCAGGTTTTCCAACAGTAAAACCTGACCAGGCTGAAGGGCGGCGGCTTCGCGCTCAACTTCTTCGCCGATGACGGCGGACGCCAGACGGCAATCCAGGCCCTCTTTATCCTCAAGCCACGCCGCTACGGGCGCCATGCTGTAGGCCGCTTCAAAACCAACGCCTTCAGGGCGTCCCATGTGGGAACACAGCACAACGCTCGCGCCGCTATTGAGCAAGTGTTTCAGCGTGGCCATTGTTTCTTTGATCCTTGTCGCGTCCTTGATGACGCCTTCTTTAATGGGCACGTTTAAATCGGCCCTGAGAAAAACGCGATGCCCTTTTACATCCAGGTCTTTGACGTTTCTGAACGGCATAATTCTGCTCCTAGGTAGTTTTTTATTGTATCACAATTCAAATTCCGGGTCTGGGTATGAAAGTATTTCGGGACCATTTTTTGTGATTGCCACCATGTGTTCAAACTGGGCGCTGAACAGACCGTCCGCGGTGCGCACCGTCCAGCCGTCCGGCTCTACCAGACATTTATGCGTGCCCATGTTGAGAATTGGCTCAATGGTAATCGTCATACCCACTTCCATCCTGAATCCGGTTCCAGGCGCCTGTTCGGCGCAAAGCACCTGGGGGTCTTCATGCAGGTCGCGGCCAATGCCGTGGCCTACATATCTTCTGACTACGTTGAATCCCCTTTCTTCCGCGAATGTTTGCACCTTAGTCGCCATGTCGCCCATCCTCATACCAACCCTGCAGCAACTGACGCCAAGAAACATGGCTAACTGGGTGGTGGCGATTAAATCTTTAGCTCTGTCGCTGACGCGTCCAACGCCAACGGTTAAGCATGTGTCGCCGTGGTAGCCGTCCAGCTTTGCCCCGCAGTCAATGGAAATCACGTCGCCATCCCTTATCGCGTAGTTGTTTGGTATTCCATGCACAACGCCGTCATTTACGGAAAGGCAGAGAGTCGCCGGAAAACCCTGATAGCCCTTGAAGCTGGGTATCGCGCCCTGTTTGCGTATATAGCCTTCAGCTAATCTGTCGAGTTCCAGCAGCGAAACCCCCGGCTTAACAGACCTGGCGGCCACGCGCAGCGCGTTAGCGGCCACGCGCCCCGCCTCTCTCAATTTATCAATTTCTTTGCGGCTCTTTATGCGGATTTGTTCGTGTATGGACACGGCGTTTTCCTTCCGGCGCATTCTCTATGATACTTTATTACTCATACCCGTGTTGCGGTCTGGATACAAAAATGAGGAGGCCGAGGTGTTTTCGCAAAAACCGCTTGCCGCGCTGATAGCGCTTATGGCTATTGCCTGTTTGCCCAGCCGCCCCGCCAACGTGCCTGAGGACGCCCCCTGGGTTGGCGGCAGGGGCGAAGGGTGCTTTTTAAAGATCGGCGAGAGGGAGTTCAAGGGATGGCGCATGGAGGGCTGGGACAAAGAGGGCGTTCAAATTGTTGAGGGAATTTGGGAACTGGACGGCATCGCCAGGGCTAAAATAAACACCAAAGAAATCACGAGGTTTGACGGCCAGACCTTTTACATGGAAGACGGCGCAAAGATAACGCGCCAGGAGTAAATGGAATATACACCGGAAGAGTGGAATTGGCTGGAAGCCGAGTGGGCCTTTCACTGCCATGGTCGTACGGCCTTTATTTCGCCGGAGGATTTTCGCCAGGCCAAAGCCTGGTCGGAGGAAGGTATTCCGGCAGAGGTAGTGGTAGCCGCGATGGAAGCCTTTTTTGAGCGCCGGGCCAAAAGGCCGCGCCCCAGAGCTTTTGTAGCGCTGCTTCATCTAAGGAAAGACGTTGAGAAGGCGATGACGTATCGCAAAGCTATCAGCAGGGCGGGGGAGGCCATGGCGATAAACGCTCCCGCCTGGGATTCCGTAAAGCCCCCCTTAAACGCTGACCCTAAAGCCAAAGCCGCCTTTGAGGCATGGATGCGCCTGAAATATAGCGCGCCGCCGCCAGAGTCTCCGGGTTACCTGGAGCATTTGGACACAGAGCGCACGGCGTGCGATGCCTTTGTTGATATAGCGGCCGGCGCGTTAGGGCCAAACCTTGCCAGGCTGCAAGCAAATTTAACCGAAAAACTTCACGCGGCTGAGATTTCTGAAGGGTCCGTAGTTTGGAAAAGGGCATGGGACCGCCATTTTTCAAAAGACGTTTGCGCCGCGTGGGGTTTATAGAGTAATTGGAGGGCGGAGAGATGGTTGACGCGCAGCACCTAATCTCTGACATCTGACCCCCAGAGCAAATTCAACTTTGAGAAGCAACTTGTAGTATCAAAGCTGAACGGCTATACCTATGAAATGTGACTTTGCAAATACGCAAAAAGCGGGAATAATATTTTTTCAGGCCGGTGTGGCGGAATGGCAGACGCAGTCGACTCAAAATCGACCGCCCAAAAGGCGTGGGGGTTCAAGTCCCTCCACCGGCACCA
>JGI24698J34947_10001311_pt1 | contig 13049 bp, 15 predicted proteins | sample TergutMp193P3_FD_34947 | JGI IMG/M metagenome (IMG submission 34947)
TTTCCTTTTCCTTACTCATTGGCTTTCTCCTTTAATTGCAGTGTTGGGCTTTTTGCCCTTAACGCAGTATATCACAATCCCAGATTTGGGTGAAGCGACCCGAAGCTTTCACTTCCAGACCTCAAGCTTCGGCTTCCAGACCCCAAGCTTCGACTTCCAGACCCAAACGTTGGGCTTCCCGACCCCAAGCTTCGGCTTCCAGACCCCAAGCTTCGGCTTCCAGACCCAAACTTTGGGGTTCCCGACCCCAAGCTTCCTCTTCCCGACCCCAAGCTTGGGCTTCCAGACCCCAAGCTTCGACTTCCAGACCCAAACGTTGGGGTTCAAAGACCCAAAGCTTCGGGTTGACTGACCTCAATTTGGGGTAAAAGTTGGAAGGATTGGAGATTTTGAGGGTTAAATGGGTCATTTTGACCCAAAAAAGGGTAATAATCACCGTTTTATCTCCACTTTTGCCAGATGTTCCCGCATTTTTTGTATTTGCTCCGGTGTCAGTTCGTTTTTGAATGGATAAGCGATTGCTTCCCTCAAGTTCAGGAAGGCGATGTTTGGCCACTTGTTGCCGCGCTTGTGGCGCTCGGGCATGGCGAAGATGTCGATGAGGCCGTTCACGAATTGCTCGCGTTCATCGTAGGTCATTGGGGTGAGTATGTCTTTTAATATCTGCTCATCGAAATAAGACGCCATACCGTTGTTCCCCCTACTGTTTCTCCCACACTTGAGAAGAGCCCGTACCGCTTGTTACGGTATACGTCCCTATGCCGCCTGCGAGATACTTGGCGCGTAAATCTCCTAACTGGTAGAACGCATATTGATTAAATCCACCGGAGGAAATCGTGCCTTCAAAGGTGACGCTGGCAAGGCTGGTGCAACTCTGGAACGCGGCCTCGCCGATAGACGTGACGCCATCGGGGATGGTGATGTCGGTAAGGGCGGTGCAACTGTAGAACGTGTATAGGCCGATAGACGGTACGCCTGCGGGGATGGTGATGCCGGTAAGGGCGGTGCAACTGTAGAACGTGTATTGGCCGAGAGTGGTAAGCTGGCTGTTCGGGGTAAAGGTGACGCTGGTAAGGCTGGTGCAAGTACGGAACGCGTGGTTGCCGATAATCGTTACGCTTGCGGGGATGGTTATGCTGGTAATGGCGGTGTTATAGAATGCGCCGCCGTAAATAGCATCGCCGGCTGCGCCGATTTCCGTGACGGGCAGGTAGGGGCTGGTTGCGTCGGCGCGGTGGAACGCGGGGATGTGTACCGCGCCGCCGATTACCGAGCCTTCGCGGACGCGGTAGGCGGTGGTTCCGATGGCTTCATAGGCAAGCCCCGCCGTGCCCTTGGCGTGGGTAGGGGTGAGTTCATCGTGCGTATGGTCATTATTGCAAACCCTGCCTTCATGGCCGTCCGCTGTTTCGGTGGCGGTGTCGGATACTGGTTGCCAATCGTGGGCAGTTGGGTTTATGGCGATGGTCTGCGTTCTGGTATGCGTTACGTTGAGGGAGCAGGTATCTGTCTCAATGCCTGTTGCAGAGCAGGTGGCGGGCGTTGTTACGGTGTAGTTGTTGTTCCAGACGTGGGCGGTCGGGTTTATGGCAACAGTGCGGGTGGTGGTGTGCGTTGCGTTATAGGAGCAGGTTCCGTTGTCCGAACCCGCGGTTGTGCAAGTGGCGGCTGTTACCGGCGTCCAGTTGTAGTTGTGCGCGGCGAGGTTTATGGCGACGGTCCGCGTTCTGGTGTGCGCCGCGTTGCGGGAGCAGGTGTCCGTCTCAATGCCTGTCGCCGAGCAGGTGGCGGGTGTCGTGACGGTGTAACTGTTTCTCCAGGTGTGCGCGGTCGGGTTTATGGGGATTATGCGCTCATTATAGTGCGGGGGGTCGGCGGTGCAATTCTCCCGTTCCACTCCCGTCGTGGTGCAGGTGGCGGGGGTTACGGTCGTCCATGCGCTCCAAACATGGACGTGGGGAGTGTCCACGGTTACGGTGAAGGTGGCGGTTCGTGTGACGCCGCTTTCGGTGTAGGTGACAGTGATGGTGCTCGTGCCTGCGGTCAATGCGCCGCTTAACGTGTACGTCGTTACAGACGCGGTGCTGTTGTCGCTGTAGTGTGCCGTCACGACGAGGCCTTCCTCAAGGGTGTCAAGCTCTGTGTCGGGGAAAATGTCCGTTGGGGAACTGTAGACAGCAGTTATGCTGGTGACGGTTTTGGCGGGGGTGCCTGGAGCGATAACGATAGAAAGAGCCTTTGTTCCGTTTCCTCTTGTGTTAGTTGCTTTAACGGTGAAACCGGATGTTCCTGCCGTTGTCGGCGTCCCTGAAATTGTGCCGGTTGTTGAAAGATTCAATCCGCCGGGCAACGTGCCGGTGTCAATGCTCCATGTGATCGGCGTGGTTCCTGTTGCCGTAAGCGTTTGGCTGTACGCTGTTCCCACTGTTCCGCCCGGAAATGTTGTTGTGGTTACGGTTGGGGCTGTTCCTGTGCTACCGCTGCTGCCACCTCCGCCGCCGCTTCCGCCGCTTGAGGATCTTACTGTAACGTTACACGTCGCCGTCTTGCCGCCGTCCTTGGTGGTAACGGTAATGGTCGCGCTTCCCGTGCCTACTGCGGTCACCGTGCCGTCGCTGACGGTTGCCACAGCGGTATTGCTGGAAGTCCAGGTTATAGTCTTATTCGTTGCGTTGGAGGGGTTGACCGTCGCGGTTAGAGTTGCCGTTCCGCTTCTGGTCAAACTGAGACTTGAGGTGTCCAAAGTGATGCCGGTAACGGCTACGGTGGTGGGAGCGTAATTAACCGCGGGAGGGGAGCCGTTTCCATCGCTCGTTACTGTGCCAGACGCGGTTATCGGAGAAGGTTGTTGAGGTGGCATGTCATCAGGTCCGCCTTGCGTTGGGCCGCTCGCCACCACCGGATCAGGGTTAATCGTCCCCGTAATAACGGTCATTGCCCCCTGTTTGGTTATCGTCACTTTCAGGTTTACCCCATTCGACAGGCTAAAAATCGCGGTGCTTGAAGTCGTCGAACTCAACGCAATCGTCCCGCTTGAGGTAACGGTCGCGCCATCGGGATAAATGATCGTCAGTTTATACGTATCCCCCGCCGCCGGAGTATATGCCGCGGGCGTGGTGACATTCACCTCTGGTGATTGTCCCCCATCATCCGCCGTGCCTTCCTCCACCGGTTGAATAATCTCCAGAACGTAGGTAATTTCATTCTTCACACTCTTGTATGTGTGGACAATTACCTTCGGTAGCTCCGGTTCCGGCTCGTCGGTCGTGCCATTACTGCATGACGTAAACCCGATTACCGCCAGTAGGGCGATAACGCCTAAACACGCCATTGTGTTTTTCATAAATAACCTCTCTTTTTTATAAAACAGTATCAGACACCTTTTTTTTCAATGTTTATCCTAAAAAAAGTAAATCCCACTTAATAATAAGTAAATATCAATCAATGTGTCAAGTGATTATTAGCTATTATTATTACCTGGCAGGTAATTAGGGGAAAAATGGACAATATTAAGGAGCTTTTTGCCAGGAATTTAAGGGAAAACCGCCGTAAAAACGGTCTAACACAGGCTCAGTTGGCAGAACAGGCGGAGGTTTCTACCCATTACATAGCCCTTATTGAATTAGCGCGTAATATCCCCAAAGTTGAGACCATAGAACGGCTTGCAAATGCCCTGAATGTTGAAATCTATGAACTTTTTATTGTTGACCATTCTCCAAAAGAAGAAATGGAACGGCTCAAAAAAGAATTAGTGTACGAAATAAAAGAAACTATAAGCTATGCGGTAAAGGAAACATTAGCGGAAGAATATAGAAAACAGAAGAAAGGGTAACTGTTACCGTTTCAATCTTCTCCGTGGGACTCCGTGTCTTCCCTCCGTGAAACTCCGTGTTTTTCCCTCTGTGTCCTCCGTGGTTATCTTCTTCAACTAATTCAACACATAACGAATAATGCGGGGGTTGGCAAGACGGGGGTCTCATAAGTCATCTGGCGTTAATCCTGTGTGTTTTGCTATCTTTGCCAGTATTTTCGGCCCTAATTCTTCGCCGTCGTGATAGGAAAAAACGTAGTTAGGATAGCCGGGTCTTTCCAATGTTTTATGCGAGCTGTTTTGGCGTTTTATAGACCATCCTATTTTCAACAGCGCCGCCAAGACCAAGCGTGCCTTAGTTGACGGCCACCGGTTCATGATGGCTTACAAAGGAAATTGAATCAAAAGCGGGGATAGGTTCGTCGTTTTCCATGCGATCCGCAAGGACGCGCAACGCCAGGGCTTTTGCCTTTACTTCCGCCTGCACCGGGGTTTCTCCGTACACAATCACGCCCGGCAGTTCGGGGATTTCCGCGATCCAGCGGCCGTCCTCTTCCTGGTCAAGTTCTATTTCAAAATTCATAAACGCTCCTGGTTCTTTTTGAATGAAAATCTACAAGTTCTCTGTGCCCTCACGCCTCTGTGCAAGGTCTTCAAGGGTACCCCCCTCACACATCCAAATTGCTCACCAACAGCGCGTTCTCCTCGATAAACGCCCGCCTCGGCGCGACCACCTCGCCCATCAGCGTCGTGAAGATGCGCTCGGCTTCGACGGCGTCGTCCATGTGGACCTGGATGATGTTACGGCGGGTGGGATCCATGGTGGTGTCCCAGAGCTGGTCGGGGTTCATTTCGCCGAGGCCCTTGTAGCGCTGGATGCCGTCTTTTTTAATGTCGCCTAACTGGGACATGACTCTGTCCTTTTCGGTGTCGTCGTAGGCATAGTAGTCCTTTCGGTTATGCGAAATTTTGTAGAGGGGGGGCATGGCGAGGTATACATGGCCCTTCTCAATCAGCTCGGTCATGTAGCGGTAAAAAAACGTGAGGAGCAGGGTGCGGATGTGGGAGCCGTCCACGTCGGCGTCGGCCATGATGATGATCTTATGGTAGCGGATTTTGTCGACGTTGAACTCGGCGCCGCAGCCCGCGCCGATGCTGGCGATAATCGGCTGGAGTTTCTCGTTGGTGACGACTTTTTCGATGCGGGTTTTTTCTACGTTGAGCATTTTCCCCCAGAGGGAGAGGATCGCCTGGAAGTGGCGGTCGCGGCCCATCTTGGCGGAGCCGCCGGCGGAGTCGCCCTCGACGATGAAGAGTTCGCATAACGAGGGGTCTTTTTCGGAACAGTCCGAAAGCTTGCCCGGAAGGCCGGCGGAGTCCATCGCGTTTTTACGGCGGGTGGCGTCACGCGCCTGGCGTGCGGCGATGCGCGCCCTTGCGGCTAACACGGACTTCTCCAGAATGTTGGCGTTCACGTCAGGGTGCTGGTCGAGGTAAAGCTCCAACTGTTCGTTTATCACCGCTTCCACGACGCCCTTGACTTCGGGGTTGCCCAGCTTACCCTTGGTCTGCCCCTCGAACTGCGGCTCCGGCACCTTCACCGAAAGCACCGCCGTCAGCCCCTCGCGCACGTCGTCGCCGGAAAGCGTCTCGTCCAGTTTCTTGGCGTGTTTCGACTTCTTGAGGAACTCGTTGAGCGTGCGGGTGAGCGCGGACTTGAAACCAATGAGATGCGTCCCGCCTTCGCGGGTGTTGATGTCGTTTACAAACGAATACATTATCTCGTTGAAACCGTCGTTGTACTGAATCGCGGCCTCGACCTCAATGCTGCCGCCCGCACCGTCGTCACGGACGCTCTCGATAAAAATCGGCTCCTTGTGCAGGACGGTTTTGTGCTCGTTGAGGTACTCCACGAAACTCTTCACGCCGCCGTCAAACCTGAACTCGTGCACCTTCGGAGTGGAAAGCCGCTCGTCGCGAATCGTGATTTTGAGGCCCTTGTTGAGAAAGGCCAGTTCGCGAAGGCGGTTGCTCAGCGCGTCGAAATTGTACGTGGTGGTCTCAAAAATCGAAGCATCCGCCTTCCAGCGTACCACCGTCCCTTTGCGGTCCGCGCCGGTCTCGTAAGGGAGATTCGTTGCCGCGATTTCATGGACCGGCCCGTCAGGAATCCCTATCTTATAGGTCTGGGAATAGACCTTATCATCCAGATGGACAAAAGCCTCGCACCACTGGGAAAGGGCGTTTACCACGGACACGCCCACGCCGTGAAGGCCGCCTGAAACCTTGTAGGATTTTTTGTCAAACTTGCCCCCGGCGTGGAGCTTGGTCATCACCAGCTCAAGGGCGCTGACTCCATAATCGGTATTAATATCAACCGGAATGCCGCGGCCGTTATCCTCCACCCGGACCACATCGTTCCCTTCCAGAACCACCAGAATATCGTCACATTCGCCCTGCATCGCCTCGTCAACGGAATTATCGACTACTTCAAAAACAAGATGATGGAGGCCGTCTATGCCAGTTGTCCCGATATACATACCGGGGCGCTTGCGAACCGGTTCCAAACCTTCAAGAACCGTGATATTTTTCGAGGAATAGTTGGAATTCATTGTTTCAGAGTATCAAAAATGGGGAAAAAAGGGAAGATGGAGAAGACCTCTCATGGGTATCTATATCATTTTAAATTCCTCCGAATACTTCCTCAATTCAGCCAATGTAGATAACGCTTCAGACTTTGTGGGATTATTGCCGTACAATACCACTTTTGCCCCAAAATCGTAAACTTTGTCGGAACTAAACATTTGACAGGGGCCATCCCGGAAAAAGGAAGAAGCCTCCCTGAGTACGTCATCGGGTTGAACAAGGTTGAGCATCACAAGTCCCGGAATAGTCTTGAGCAGCCCCCACTGGTGTTTGGCATTCGCGCAGCAATGAATACCGATTCGTCCCCCAAAATGTTCAGATAAATAAATAAGTTCAGGCATGGAAAACTCCGTAAAATGTTCCGTGCTGATGGAACCGATCTCGTCTTCCGAAAGGGTAACGCCAAACGGCATATAATAATCAGGATAATGCGCGATAAACTCGTTCCCAAACGTCTTGAACCAAAGTTCCAGAAATTCCGTCAACAAAGACGTAGTCATTCCTACCAAATCTTTTACCGCGTTGGGCTCTTCGTAGAGGGCCATGAAAAAATCTGTTTTATCCCAAATCATGGCCGCGATATCCAATGGACTCTGAATATCGGGAAGCTTCATTAATGCTCCGGGAACCTCTTTCCGGAGTTTATAACCGTATTCGATCATTTTCATCAGAGTAGAATTTTCCAGTTGTGGCTTTTTTATTTTCGCGAGTTCCACGGCGGAAAAAATCACGGGAAGGGCGAAAGGACTGGTGTTCTCGGGATAAGCTACAGGTGATCCGAAAGCATGGGCAAAAGTAGCGGTTCCCATGGGGGCTATGGCTGAAACATAGGGTATTTTATCATCATCAAGCCACTCAATTTGATCCATCAATTTATGGTATCTATTTACGGTTCGGGTAAGAAATTTATCCATAGTATCAGTAGAGGGAGATACTGTTACATTCATGTTATAATTGATATCCATATGGATAATCGTTCTTATGGCTCCGGCATAAAAATCACACCAACGTTTTTTGCGCTCTTCAATGGTTTTCATTACTCCCTCCTATATTTTTATATTTACATTTTTCCTCTATATATTAAACACTTCCAACCGCCTTTTTTCAACCCCTCCGTGTTCCTCCGTGTCTTCACTCCGTGCCCTCCGTGGTTATCTTCTTTCCCAAAAATTCACCGTTGACACATTCCCGGCCAAAATGATAGAATTCCTCCCTAACCAGGGACTACTCTTGGGCGATTAACTCAGTGGGAGAGTGCTACCTTCACACGGTAGAAGTCACTAGTTCAAATCTAGTATCGCCCAGTTGATAGATTAGGCAATAAAGGTGTGGTAACTCGACTCCTTTTTGGATGCAGTCCACGAAAGACCTGAGCCTAATCTATTTTTCTAGCCGGCTTTTCTAGAGCTCGAAATCATAAATACACTGCGGCGTTGTCACTGGCGGGCATCGTACATTTGCCGTAATGTTGTCTGCAACGCCTGCGAGAGGTTTATCCCCTGTGTTCCCGCCCAGTCCTTGAGCCATGACGGGAGCGTGATATTTGTTTTTACAGCGCGGTTGTCCAGTTCATTCTTCACAATATCCGGGAAAATTGTGACGGGCATTACGATCCCGTCGTCCGGCATATCCTCAAACGGCGGTAACGTAGCCGGGGGTAGTGCGTCGCCGTCCTGTTCCATGCCGCAGATATGCAGACCCAACGCTTCCGCAGCCATGCGCTCGGCGTGGGGAAGATCGTCGCCCATTGAGGTACACCCCGGTAGGTCAGGCCAGAACACCCCGTAACTCCCATTTGTTGAGGGTTCAAAGACCGCATAATAGGTAAGTTTACGCACCGTTGTGACCTCCTTTAAGGCTTGATGCCAGCTTGTTTCCAGATACTTTTAAGGGTGAACGGCGGTATGTTGTCCGGATGATTGGCTACCGTCACTTTGCCCGGCTTGGTCGGATGTTTTAGCTGGATATGGGATGTGGCTTTACCCGGCAGTTCATACCAACCATCGGCGTTGAGCCTTTTCAATACCTCACTGACTTTCACGGCATCCGCCTCTTTATCTATTAAATCTATACTCCTATTTTATGCGTATGTCAAGCATTTTATACGTATATTCTAGGAGTATTTTGAGAAATAGAGAGGACTATCTTCACACGGTTGAATTCAATAGTTCAAATCTAGTATTGCTCAGTAAGCGGGTTTTCAGGGGATTCATTTTCCCAGTGGCGGAGTAAAAGATAATACTTTTTCTGATCGATCTATTATTGAAAGATTTTGTGTTTTTGCTAATTCGTATATATTAATCAATGGGAATAACATAGTACCAAAACCGGCATTTGATATTATATTTGTCATAGTTGCCCTTAGGTATGGCATAAGTAAAGCGGGAAGATTCACTTTTGCAAACGCTTCTTCTGTTTGTTTATCTACGGTCTTTTTTGATGTAAACATCCCGCTTATACCGAATTGGCCTTCAAGCATCATAGGACCATCTACTTCATTAGTTATTCTTATTTGGGTCATTAATCCGCCGATATATGTTACTATTCCGTCGATATTAAATTTTTCAGTGTTTCGTAATTTGATTGATAGCTTAATGCAGTCTGGTTTTATCGGACCTATGTTCATGAGATAATTTGCATCATTTCCCATTTTCATTGAAATTGCATCAATTTTATATGAGATAAAGTCAAATTCGGCTGTTACGCTGCCCTCAGCCATACATCATCTCCATACAAAAAAGTTTCTTGGCAATAATTATCAGAAATCGTTATATCTTCCACAACGAAAGTATTATTGAATTTATCAGAAAAATTCGAAATGGGAATATTCACAAAATGGACAGGAATAAAGTTGAGATCTTCAGGAGGAAAATCGGTCAAGCTTTCCGCTTCCCGATAAAGAGACCAGTATTCTTCTGAGGACATAGTATCAATTTCCTGAATGATTTCCTCGAATAACTTATCGTCCATCATACTCTCCTTCTTCTTTCAGTGTTGGCTTCCCGATACAACTTGATCTTGTAACACAAATTTGAATTTGTGGATAGCCGACAATAAAGTTGGCAAATTTATCCAGCCTTGCAGCGTCTACAAGGCTGCGAATAACCTCAACCTTTCTTGATAAAAGCAAAAAAACAGCCTTAAGTTTAAACTCTTCCTCCTTTCCCCCAGATTCAAGATGCTTTTTCAAAACCTTTTGCTTGAACTGTTTAAATTTTTGTCTGTCCTCAACACTCCCAAACAAATCAAAAACTTTTTCAGAGTTTATCTCTGCTTCAAGTATAGCCCATCTTGGGTATTTTTTGTAGACATTTACCCACCATTTCGCAGCTTCATATCCGTCAAAAAACGAATGCGTCTCAAAAAAGTAAATTCCAGGCCCCAGCCAGCTTTCAGCAGGAGAATCCTGAAAGCCGTCCCTAACTATGTAACTTAAGTTATGCGCGTCTGTTCCATGGAAACCTATAAATTTCACTCCACGCTCCTGTGTGAAGACAAGCCCCCTTTGTCACCTGGAAATCTCCAAGTTTAGGATTGCTTCCCAGTTTCCTCTTACAATAAATAATATCAGTTTATTTTTCTTTTGTCATCGGTTTCCTTCGATTTTTTTCATCATAATCAGGGTTCTTCATTCAAATCTAGTATCGCCCAGAAAGCGGCTTTTCTATAACTCGAAAATCTTCTGCATGAACAAGGTGGCGGCTTGGGCCAGGTTGAGGCTCTCGACGAGGCCCGTGCCGGGAATGCGGATAAGGACGGAGCAGGTGTCTTTTACTTCGCCGGGGAGGCCGGTTTCCTCGTTTCCCAAGACCACCGCGATACCGGCGCGCCCCTTCTGTTCCTGGACTATGCGCGGCAGGTCGGTGATTCTCTGGCGGGCCCTTACGTCGGCGCCTATGGTGATTAGGGCCCTGGAAGCGTCCTGGAGAAAGGCGGCGGTGTTCCCCACGCTCCTGACCGTTACGTGCTCCATGCCGCCCTCGGCGACGCGGTAGGCGCCGGTCGAAAGCTTGGCCTCGGCGTCCTTCTCCGAAATGACGATGTACTTCACGTCGAAAAAAGCCGCGGACCTTATCACCGCGCCGAGGTTGAGATCGTTCCCCACCGAATGAAGCACGAGGCCGATGCGCCCTTCCCGCGCCCACTCCTCCAGGTCTTCGCGGCTGAGGGGTTCCAGGCTGGGGAGGAGGATCATCGCCACTACCCCCTGATGGTGGGGCGTTTTGCATATCCTCTCAAGTTCCTCGTCGTCGCAGAGCTTGTAGGGCCTCTTCCGTTCCGCGAGGCTCTTGCAGATTTTGGTAAACGAGGCCAGCCGGTCTTCCCTGAGGAAAAGCCGGTTTATCTGCTCGGGGTGGTTTTCCGCGACCGCGATCACCGCGTTCAGCCCGGCTACCGCAAGTTCGTCGGTCAATCTGTTCCGCATGAAAAGAGTATACCCAATTCTGTACAATCTTTCCACAAACTGTTAATATTCTAGCGACATGAATAAAACTGAAAAGCTCTGTTATAACTATGTTTCCGCCGCGCCGTTTGAGGCTGAGATTTTGGAACTCCGTCCCTCCGCGGATGGCAAGACGGCGATTGTCCTTGACAAGTCGATCTTCTACCCTGACGGCGGCGGTCAGCCCGCGGACCGGGGAACGATCAACGGCGTCTCCCTTTTGGACGTGCGCGATAATGACGGGGAAATCTCCCATCTGGTTTCTGTCGCTAACGCCGCGCAGCTCAGGCCGGGGAAGGCGGAATGTCTTCTGGACCTGCGCCGCCGCCGGGATTACACGGCCCTCCACTCGGGGCAGCACATCCTTTCGGGAACCATCATCAACATGATCGGCGCGCCCACAGTTTCCATGCATCTTGGGGACGAGACCTACACCATCGACGTGGACACCCCGGAGATGAGCGATGAATTTCTCCTCACTGTTGAAGAAGCTGTCGCCGATGTAATTGAGGAAAACCGTCCCGTGACCGTTCATCTCTGCCCGCCTGAAGACCTTGGCTCTTTTCCCCTGCGGAAGGTTCCCCCCATGGGGGAGGAGGTGATTCGCGTGGTGGAAATTGAGGGCTGCGACATCATCGCCTGCTGCGGGACGCACGTTAAGAGAACAGGCGATATAGGTTTGTTCCGCATACACGGCGCGGAGAAGTACAAGGGCATGACCCGAGTCAGCTTCAGCGCCGGGCGGCGTCTTCTGCTGGAGAGCCGTCATCTCAGGCAGAATGCCGCCGTCGTCTCCCATGCCCTCAGCGTGCCGTTAGGCGATATTGGTAAAGGCGTTCTTGATTATATTGACAAAACAGCCCAAATCGAAAAGCGGCTCAAGGTTCTGGAAGAGAAGGCCATACAGGAAAAGGCCGAAGCCCTGATCGAGAAAGCCGGGAGTAACGCAAAACAGACTGGCGCGAATCCTCAAATTACCATCGAATCTTATGTCGAAGAGGGAATTGATGAAGTGCAGAACATAGGCAAGCACGTCCAGAAGAAAAGCCCGGCGGCGTTCATCCTCGCCTCAGAGCGGGATAAGAAGTTCGTCGCTTTTTGCTCCTCTAAGGGATTCGATCTGCGTGCATTTATCAAAGCCGCTTTTGATGCGCAGGGTGGTCGCGGCGGGGGCAGTCCCTCGTTCTTTCAGGGGAGTTTCGGGACAAAAGAAGCTTTGGATGCCTTTTTACGGGAGATAAAAAAACAATAACAATTGTTATGAAAAATCATACAGGTATGAAAAATCATACAGGTATGAAAAAGTATACATGTATGAAGAAGTGCACAAGTATAAAAAAGTATACAGGTATGAAAAAGTGCACAGGTATAAAAAAGTATACACGTATGAAAAGGGATACACGTATGAAAAATTATACAGATATCAACGCGAAAACAATCGATCTCTGGGTGGTAAAAGGATGGGAATGGAGCATTCCAATCTCGCATGACGATTACATAAAAGCCCAAAACGGCGAATGGAGCGTTTTACTTACGCTGAATTGAGCCTAATCTATTTTTCTTGGTTACTGTTGGGCGTCATACATTTGCCTTAACGTTGTCTGTAACGTTTGCGAGAGGTTTATCCCCTGTGTTCCAGCCCAGTCCTTGAGCCATGACGGAAGCGTGATATTTGTTTTTACAGCGCGGTTGTCCAGTTCATTCTTCACAATATCCGGGAAAATTGTGACGGGCATTACGATCCCGCCGTCCGGCATATCCTCAAACGGCGGCAATGTTGCCGGGGGCAGCGCGTCGCCGTCCTGTTCCATGCCGCAGATATGCAGGCCCAACGCCTCAGCAGCCATGCGCTCGGCGTGGGGAAGATCATCGCCCATTGAGATACACCCCGGCAAGTCAGGCCAGGACACCCCATAGCTTCCATTTGTTGAGGGTTCAAAAACCGCATAATAGGTGAGTTTACGCATCGTCGTGACCTTTTTATCTTTTGATTCTATACTCCTATTTTATGCGTATGTCAAGTGTACAGAGATAAACTCTGATTTGTCGGGATGATTTATACACAAATAATAATTACACAATATACATAACGGGCCGGGCAATGCCTTGGCGAGAGCTACCTGTAGAACCCGGCTCCGAAGCCGCCTG
>JGI24698J34947_10001312_pt1 | contig 13042 bp, 10 predicted proteins | sample TergutMp193P3_FD_34947 | JGI IMG/M metagenome (IMG submission 34947)
AACTCCATACGCGCTCCGGTATAAGGTGATGCCGGATATTTTAGATTTCCGTATGGTTAGATTTTTATCTTGAGGCACGGCTTTTTTTCGGTTAGATTTAACGTGAGGCAATGCGACTACTTGCACTTTTCTGAAATCCTTGCTATATTCTGCCATATAAAGGCATTTTTTGCGTTTACAGAGAGTTTTAAGGAGTAAATAGACAATGAGCATTGACATCAGCAAAATGCGTAACATCGGAATCAGCGCGCACATAGATTCGGGGAAAACCACCCTGTCTGAACGTATTTTGTTTTACAGCAAGAAAATTCACGCCATTCACGAAGTCCGGGGCAAGGACGGAGTTGGGGCAACGATGGATCACATGGAGCTTGAGAGGGAACGCGGTATCACAATTCAGTCCGCCGCGACCCAGGTGGAATGGAAAGACCACACTATCAACCTGATCGACACGCCCGGACACGTTGACTTCACCATTGAAGTTGAACGCTCCCTTCGCGTGCTTGACGGCGCGGTTCTTGTACTGTGCGCGGTGGGCGGGGTGCAGTCCCAGTCCATCACTGTTGACCGCCAGCTTAAACGCTACAATGTACCGCGCATCGCGTTTGTAAACAAGTGCGACCGTACCGGGGCCAACCCCTTCAAAGTGCGGATTCAGTTACGCGAAAAACTCGGGCTTAACGCGGTAATGATTCAAATACCAATCGGCCTTGAGGACAAACTCGAAGGCGTTGTCGATCTTATAACAATGAAGGCTGTCTACTTTGACGGCGATCAGGGCGAGACAATCCGCCATGCGGAAATACCCGCGCACCTTAAAGCGGACGCGGAAAAGTACCACGAGGAACTGTTAGACGCAATTTCAATGTTTTCTGACGAGCTTGCCGAAAAATTTCTTGGTGGCGAAACAATTCCCGAAGAGATGATTCACTCTGCAATCCGCAAGGGGACTCTCGCCGAGCAGTTTGTCCCTGTCATGCTCGGTTCCGCTTACAAGTTCAAGGGGATTCAACCGCTCTTGGACGGAGTAACGCATTACCTCCCCAATCCAACGGAAGTAAACAACTACGCCCTCGACCTGGACAACAACGAGGAGAAAATAAAACTTTCCGCTGATGAAAAAAATTCCACAGTCGCGCTCGGCTTCAAACTGGAAGACGGTCAGTACGGACAGCTTACCTACGTGCGCGTTTATCAGGGGAAAATTAAAAAAGGCGATGAGCTTGTGAACACCCGCGCCCGCAAAAAGTTCAAAGTGGGGCGTTTGGTGCGTATGCACGCGGACAGCATGGAAGATATTGGCGAAGGTTCCCCCGGCGACATCGTGGCCCTTTTCGGGATTGACTGCGCCAGCGGTGACACCTTCTGCGGGGGCAGTCTTAACTACGCGATGACTTCGATGTTTGTGCCTTCGCCGGTTATCTCACTTGCAATCACTCCCAAGGATAAAAAGAGTGCCGACCAGATGGCGAAGGCGCTGAACCGCTTTACCAAGGAAGACCCAACTTTTCAAACTTACGTTGACGCTGAATCAAACCAGACCATCGTTAAGGGGATGGGGGAGCTTCACCTTGAAGTTTACATAGAGCGAATGCGCCGTGAGTACAAGTGCGAAGTGGAGACCGGAATGCCCCAGGTTGCTTACCGTGAGACAATCACGCAGAAGGCTGAGTTCAACTACACCCACAAAAAGCAAACCGGCGGTGCGGGCCAGTTCGGGCGCGTGGCAGGTTTCATGGAACCTTACGCCGACGGCGACTACGAGTTTGTTGACATGATCAAGGGAGGAACGATCCCCACTGAGTATGTGCCAAGCTGCGACAAGGGCTTTAAAGAGGCGGTTAAAAGAGGCAGTTTGATCGGCTTCCCAATCGTCAACATCCGCTGTGTAATCAACGACGGTCAGAGCCACCCGGTAGACTCCTCGGACATCGCTTTCCAGTCAGCGGCAATCGGAGCTTTCCGTGAAGCGTACGGCAAGGCAAAGCCCTGCATTCTGGAACCGATTATGAAAGTGTCGGTGGAAGGCCCGTCCGAGTTTCAGGGAAACATTTTCGGCTCAATTAATCAAAGGCGTGGTATAATTTCATCATCTGTTGAAGACGGGCTTTTTTCCCGCGTAGAGGCGGAAGTNCCCTTAAGCGAAATGTTCGGTTATTCGACAGTACTGCGCTCTCTCACTCAGGGCAAGGCGGAGTTTACGATGGAATTTGAAAAGTACGCGAAAGTTCCCCAGAGCGTGTCCGAGGCGTTGGTTAAGGAAGCTGAGGAAAAAAAGAAGAAGGAGAAATAAATTGATTTTAAGTGAGTTAGTACAGAGAAGCCCAATTCGCATTTTTGAACAGTCCATTAACGGCGGGCTGAAACCCGGAGAAGTCGGCATCATCGCTTCACCTAACGGAGTGGGAAAAACATCGGTTTTGGTTCAGCTTGCGCTTGACAAACTGCTTCAGGGGAAGAAGGTGATTCATGTTTCTTTCACACAGCACACTCAATATGTACCCGTGTGGTATGAAGATATTTTCAACGAGTTTATCAGCAAGAAAAATCTTGAAAATGCCGCTGATATAAAAAACGAACTTGTAAAAAACCGCGTACTGATGAATTTTAATCAGGACGGAATGACAAAAGATCAGATCATCAGGAGCCTGCGGGCAATGATCATTGAGGGCGGTTTCAAGGCCGAGGCGATCATCATTGACGGTTTTGATTTTTCCCGCACAGACAAAGCAAGTATCGCCAATGTTAAAAATTTTGCGACAGAGCTTGGTGTTTCAGTCTGGTACAGTTGCTCTGTAAAAGATGACGGCCCGCAGTACGACAAAGAGAACATCCCGCTTGTGATTAGCGGGTTTGCCGAAATTATTGATGTGGTGATTGTACTGCGTCCCAAGCCCGATCATATTGAGCTTTCAATCTCCAAGGACAGGGGTTCGATCATCTCCAAGTCTATGGCAATGCGCCTTGACCCGAAAACCCTGCTTATTTTGGAAGCGTGATTCGCTGGCGGTGCGTTTCGTAGAGGAGCACACCGGCGGCTACAGAGACGTTAAGCGAGTCGATTCTGCCGGCTGAGGGAATCCCCACCATGCCGTCACAGCGTTCGCGCAGAAGCCTTGAAATGCCGTTTCCTTCGCTCCCCAGAACAAGAGCCGTTCTGCCGCGCAGATCCTTGTCGTAAATCGGGTCGCCCTCCATGTCCGCGCCGTAAATCCAAAAGCCGGCTTCCTTTAAATCTTCCATCGCCCGGACAAGATTGGGGGTTTCCGTCTGGGCGACCCAGGAAACGGCCCCTGATGAAGTTTTGGAAATAACTTCGGCGTGTTTTGCACTGCGGCGGTTTCGCCCCAGAACAAGGTCAACTCCAAATTGATCACAGCATCGAAGGATAGCGCCGTAGTTGTGCGGGTCTGTAATTTCGTCAAGGATGAGGATGAGCGCGTCACGGCGGTCTCCAAGGTTGGCGATGAAATCTTCAAGGCTTGTTTCCGTGCGGCTGTCGTCTTCAACCTCAAGGGCGATACCCCTGTTGTTGGGAGCCAGCCCGTCAAGGTCGAATGTCCCTACCCGTTCAAGGCGGATCTTGTTGTTGATGGCGAGCGTTACAATTTCACGCGCACGAGGGCCTGCTTTTGCTACTAAAAGAGGACCGCACTGCCCGCCGTTTGTTTTGACGGATTTAATTCTCTCTTCAATCGCGTGAAAGCCGGTTAAGTACATTGTCATGCTTTCAGCCCTGTGTATTTTGTTACAAAACCGCAGGGACGATAAGTCATCTTTGCTTGGCGCAATCCTTCGTTGCCCATGTCCTGTTCGCGGTTAATCATGGTGAAAAAGCGGGGGAGCGAGTCGGCAAACGACTGATTTACAAACTGATAAATGCCCTTGTATTCGTCAAGCGCTTTTTCAAAATGAATGGCGAAGATTTTTCCCCGTGCAATACTCTCCCCCAAACAGTAGGCGGCAGGTTTTCCGCCGATAAAAAGCACCGCGCCCCTCAACGGAAGGGAATCGAATAGCTCCAGAGCTTCTCTTGCCTGTTTGTAATCGCCGTCTTCGTTCCTGTCCCTGCGCCACCGATCAAGTATCTCAATAGCCGCAGGAACAAGGGCAGAATTCATTGGACGCAATTCGTGATCGGGATAGGCGTATAAAAAACTGTTCACATGATTTTTCTTTTTGTGGTATTTTTTCCCCGCCAGTTCTGCAAGGTCGCTGCGGTAGTAAAGATAATCAAAGTTGTCCCTGTCCTCCGTAAAAACTATTCCCCTCTCCTGTAATTTTTCCCGAACAGGAGACAGTACAGATTCAGAAACAAGAATCCACTTCTCGTGATCCGCGAACAGGGATTCCAGCGTTTCAATTTTCGGAGAACCGCATGGAGTCATAAAATATGTTTTTCCTTCCTGCACACCGGAGAAGATAAAACCGCCGTCCGGCCCGTCACGCGAAACCCGGTATTTGAACTTGTCCCTGTAAAGGAAAAGCACCGTAAATGTAAATTCCGAAACGCCGTCGGCTGTCAGGGAAAGGCGGGGGTGCAAACTTTCCTTCAGATTAATATCAAGCGGCGTAAAATCCGGGTAACAAGGAACTGTCATATTTATGTTTCGTTTTTCTCAATTTCGGTTTTTTTTGACTTTACCGCTCTTCTTGATCCAAGCAATATTGAAATCGGTTCCAAAATTGGGATGTTTTCGCATACAATTTTTATGATAACCACCATTGGAACCGACAGAAGCATTCCGGCAAATCCCCATATCCAGCCCCATATCATCAGTGAAATCATGACGATTAACGGAGAAATCCCCACATGATCTCCGATGATTTTGGGATCCAGAATGTTTCCAATGATCATATTGGCTCCCAATGTAACGGCGACAACGAGAATAACGGGGACAGGCTCCGGCCAGAACTGAACCAGCGCGAACAACGATGTGGAAAAACCAGCCACAATACTGCCCAGTATGGGGATAAAATTCAGGAGAAACTGAAGAATGCCCCAGACGACGGCAAATTCCAGCCCGACCATGTAAAAGCCCACGCCGACAACAAACCCGGTAACCAGCGATATAAAAAATTTTGCCGTTAAATATCTGGAAACCTGCAATATTAAATCACGGCCCATTCTGCCGAAACGGTTGGAATTGTCGTTAAACGCCGTTTCAAGTTTCTCTTTAAAATAGCTTGCTTCCACCAGCAGAAACGCCACAAAAATAACCACCAAAACGGCATTTTGTATAAAGTTTAAGAAAGTAGTCGAAAAAGACAGGGTAATATTGCGGACAAATGTCCGAATCTCCAGCTGATCCCAGAGATTCTCAAAAAAAGTCATGCTTTCATCGTAAGAAAGATCAAAAAAACGCGTTAACCAGATGTAAATTTCCTTGAAACGATATTCATATTTTGGATACTGGGCAGCTATCATCCTTCCTGACGTAAAAATTACCGCTCCAAAGCCGTATAAAAAGGCAATCATTATGATAATTACCAAAGAAACCGATAAAGCGCGGGGACAACGGAACTTTTCCAGCCATTTCATAACCGGATACATTACAAAAGCCAGCAAAATCGCTATAGTAAAGGGCAAAATCACGGATGAAGCGATCTTCAACACCGCTCCGGCAAGCATACAGCAGATAAAAACCATTAAAAAAAAGATAGCCCGGCCTGAATGAAAGGATTTGGATACATCACTCATAGCTTATAGTATGTCATAAATAACGGTAATGGGCAAGAAAGTACTTGACCTTGACCTGACATTAAGCTAAATTTTAAAACAGACTGATGGTACGGTTTTGACGAGTTTTTTGCTCAAAATACGGGACTATTTTTCTGATAACGTACTTCAGCAGCCTCCCGGGTTTCCTCACCTCCTTTTCCCGGGGGGTTTTTTTGTACCCTGACCCCTCCTATCGGGGCGGAATCACAATTTCCGAGGCTGCACTGCCGTCGCGGGCATAAGTACGGCGCGGGTTGTAAGGGTCTACATAACGCTGTCCCCTGTGGAAGAACACATATTGATAAGTACCCGGCGGTAGAGGTATAGTTATGCTGTAAACGCCGGACGGCCATTCTTTAAGTTCATACATAAAAGGGTCCCATCCGTTAAAATTGCCCGCTACTGTAACGGTTTCCCCCGGCGGTCCCGTGAAAGTAAATTCCAGGCCCCTGGGCAAGCCGTTTAGCGGGTTTGGGTTGGTATTTCTGGCTGGAATTGAGATTAACGAGCATGTCAGCCCTGTGGCCGGATTCCTGCGGGTTCGGGAATTTTCAGGATCAACTGTCCACAAGCCGTTAATTACAAGCCTGTACTCAAGCTCGGTTATGTTATCCGGGACCTCGTACACATAAAACTGAATCCCTGAGTCTATGTAAAGATCGGGGACTTTCTGTCCGGGCGGGATTGGCGCGTTCAGCTGATCCTGTGAAACTAAAAGCTGTCTGAACCAGTATACAGGGGTGAAGTTTTCATGTGCGAATGCCACGCCTACCCTTTGCAGGCGTGAAGGAGCGGTAAAAATCACCGAATCTTCAAAAACTATAGGCGCTCCGGGCCCTGTAAGGGTCAATAAACGGTCAACAAGCTCGTAAGTTTCCCAATCAGCTTTCAGGGGGGATACGGCAATTATGGCCAATAGGATGATCCGCAAAATCGTTTTCATACATTCTTTACAATTATCGACCGATAATTGATTATCTTAATATGCCATCATTAAACGCGCTTGGTGAGTTTAGAGCCTCTTTTAACGGCATCGCCAATGAGAGGGAAGATGTCATATCCAGGAATCTGCCCTTTGATAATTTCGCCCTCCCGACTACAGAAGCTGAGCCGTTTGAACCTCCTGCCCGTGACGCTCCTCCTGCTCCTTCCGCTCCTTCCGCCGAGGACGACTCTCCCGAACCGGCGGTTGACAATGCCGGAGGGGGCTTCGATTTTAGCGCGTTTCTGAATACTCTTCCTACTGTAAATCCTCCGCCTGTTGATGACCTTCTTGGCGACATTAACCCGCCCGGCGGTGAGCCTCCGGGTATTGACCATCTTTTTGAAGACAGCAGTCCGCCTGCATCCAGCGAAGCGCCGTTATCTGACGAGGAGCTGATGGCCGATGATGATTTTTTCAAAACGGACGAAACGCCGCCTTTGGATGACAGCATTCCCAGTGATGATTTTCAGGTAACGCCGCCGGATGAAACTCCCCAGACGGCTGAGGATGACTTTTCCATACCGGATGATCTTCTGTCCGGTTTATCAGATGAAATAGAATCGGCTCCCTCTGATTTTCCGAAAGAGGAACCGCCTTCCGAAGAAGCTCCGTCTGAAGATTTTCCTTTTGGCGACTTGGAAACAAGCGCGTCAGGCAGCGATGATTTCGGCGATGAAAATTTTGAGGGTCTTGATAGTGAAGACACAGGCGGTTTGCCGGACTTTGATTTTCCCACAGAGGAACCTGCGGCGGAAACCCCTGATGATGAGCGTATTAAAAATGCCTATGACCTTGGCGGTGAAAGACAGGACGGTTCTCTTTCCGCGGACGGCGTTTCACAGGATAGTGCTTCGCCGGACAGCGTTCCGCAGGACAGCGCTCCGCCGGACAACGCTTTTGATGATTCGTTCTTTTCCGAAGATATGCCTGTTTCTGAGGATACGCCGTTATCAAAAGGCGTTGACGCTGATCTTGATCTGGACGAAGGAAGCATCGATCTTGGCGGTGAAACTTTGGATACTCCCGCTGAAGATACGGACAGCAATCTTGATATGGACAGTTTTTTATCCGATGATGCCTTTTCCGGTTTTCCAAGTGCGGATTCATCAACACAGGATGATTTAGGCCTTGACGGTTTGCTCTCCGACACTGATCTTCCAGATACGGGTTCATCAGCACAGGATGATTCCGGCTTTGACAGTTCATTGCCCGACATTGATTTTCCCGGTTTTGATTCATCAGATACTCAGGAAAGCGCCGGCGGGGATTTAGGCGAACCTCCGGGATTGGGCGATCTTGGCGGGGAATTTGAATCGGACTCCATCGATCTGGAAGTGGAACCTGAGACTCACGCAAGAGATGATTCAGCCGGAGATGATTTCGTCCTTCCAATTCTTGATGATATTATTGACAGTTCCAAAATAGCTCCAGTAGCCCCTCCCCCCAAAAAAGGCCTTTTCGGAAGGAGAAAAAAAGAAGATCAGGAAGAGCCGGGGTCTGATGACGTTGAAGAGATTCGTCTGGAACAGGAAGATCTGGATAAATTGCTGGAAACCCTGTACGGCTATCCGCTCAATCTTAGGGTTGCCTGTGAAGAGTTAATCGCCGAACAGGTGCTTGAGCCTCAGCAGTTGTCCAAACTTATCCGGCTTTTGATTAACGGCGCGAATGTAAAAGAAATGGCGGAGTACGCCGGATCGCTTTTGAAGAAGACAATCGTTATTCCCAAAAGTTTTCAAAAGGGAACCGGCGCGGAATGGGAAGCGGAAAAATCCAGCTTTGCGTATATTTTTGTTCATAATTTTCTGCCGGTACTGCGTCTGTTTGCAGTCATTGCGGCATTGATTGCGTCTATTATTTATCTTGGATACAGATTCTTGTACATCCCCTACAAGGCGGAAACCATTTATAAACGCGGGTACGAGCGTATCTTTGCGGGAGAGTACCAGCGGGCGAACGAGTTGTTCCATGAAGCCTTTGTTACCCACCGGAAGAAAAACTGGTTCTATGAATACGCAAAAGGTTTCAGGGACCAGCGTCGTTATCTTCTTGCCGAGGCGAAATACGATGAGCTTTTAAGATACTATCCCAGGGACAAAAAAGGCGTTCTGGAATACGCCAATCTTGAAACCAACTACATAATGAATTACGACAAGGCGAACAGAATTTTGCAGGAACAGCTTCTTGATTATGCGCCTGACGATTACGACGGGCTCCTCGCCGCCGGAGACAATTTTTTCGCGTGGGCGGATTCCGATCCTTCAAGATATTATGACAGGTACGAAGATGCGCGTTTTTCGTACGCGAGGCTTTTGGAAAAATTCGGGTGGACATCGCCGATTGTAGAACGGATGATGAAGTACTTTATCCGTACAGACGACCTGAAAGAAGTGCTTAACCTGAGGAGCTGGTTTGAGGCAAGGAGGGATCGTATGCTCTCTCCGGCATCTACTGCCGAACTTGGCGGGTATCTTTTGGACAAACAGCTTGAGAAAGTCAGCGGTGTGCCGAATCCTTATGTCGAGAGCATAGAGAGCGTACGGGCTATGCTTTTACAGGCTGTCAGGGGAGATCCGCTTCTGCCTGAGGCTCATTACCATCTTGCCCGGTATTATAACAACTTGGGCAACGTTTACGAAGAACGGCTGACTCTGGAAAACGCCATCCGCGCATTTGATCTGGCGGATAATGAATCTGTGCGCCGCCGTCTTTACAATGTTGACGCACGTTACCGTTATGCGGAGTTGCTTATCAATAACGGAGAAATGTTCCCCGCCGATGAACGGTTGGTAGAGGGGATTAATCTGTATGAGGATTATGTTTCCAGAAACCTGATAACGCCGTCCCCTCAGCTTGGCCAGTTGTACGCTCTCAGGGGCGATTTGGAGTACTTTGTAAAAACGGGCGATATGCAGGCGGCTCTGAGAAATTACAGGGTAGCCGAAAGGTACGGCTGGTCGCCCCCTGAGATTCAATACAGGATGGGCTCGGCTTATTATCAGCTTGAGGACTGGGGAAACGCCCTTGATTACCTTTTTAAAGCGTCCGCCGAATTGCCGTTGAACAGGCGGCTGCTTTATGCCCTTGGAAACACAACTTATAAACGAGGCGACTATTTCGCGGCGCAGGGCTACTATAACCGTCTGATTGACATACTTGAAAACCAGCGGGTAAGACTGCCGTCAACCATGCCCAACGACCGTCCCGAATTCCTTGAACTGGGAGAACGTTTGATGATGGCGCGTAATAACGCCGGGGTTGTTTATGAGGCTCTCGCCGATCAGACGGGAAACCGCGATTACCGTTCACGGGCGCTCTCTCTTTATGCCGAATCTGCCCGCGCATGGGATTCAATCACCCGTAATCCGGTTAGTATGGCGCGGATGACCATTCCCGACGCGCCTAGCGCACCTGGTGTCAATTTGGGCTTCCTGAATGCCAATAATGCCCTGCGCCCGGTTCCCGACTACAGCCCGGAGGTTTTCATCCGTATAGACAAGGACGTGCTGGAACCGTCCCGATGGGAAGAACTGGCTCCCTACGGCGGTCTGATTAACTAAAATCAGGCAAAATCGAATAAATTCTTGTTGACTGCCGGGAATTGACATGGTAGAATTAAGCTACCAGTTTGGTAAAGGTCTGATTTTATAAATCAGAGTCTCATTTCATACCTTTTGGATAAAGCTATGCAGTATTTTGATACTCACGCCCATTTGGGGCTTATAGTAGATGACCCTATTGAACAACTCATTGTTATACAGGAAGCCCGTCAGGCTTCTGTTACCCGGATTGTCTCAATTTGCAACAGTCTTCACGACTTTGGGCAGGTTTATGAAAACCTGAAATCTGCGGCCAATGTGTACCATGCCGTAGGAGTAAGTCCCTCGGAGGTACAAAACCCCGGCAAGGACTGGTTTGGGCATATTGAGCAGGCTGTTCAATACCCCCGCGTCGTCGCCATTGGGGAAATTGGTTTGGACTATTACCGCAAATTCGGGGACAAAAAGTCCCAAATTGAACTTTTCATAACTCAGCTTGATCTGGCGAATAAACTCAACCTGCCTGTCATTATTCACAACCGGGACGCGGGTCACGATGTGCTGGACATCCTCCGCGACCGCCTGCCTTCACGGGGCGGGGTGCTTCACTGTTACTCAGAGGACGCAGCGTACGCCGAAAAAGCGCTGGAACTGAACCTGTATTTTTCGTTCGCGGGGAATCTCACCTACCGGAACGCGAAAAATCTGCATGAAACAATCGTGGATCTCCCCCTTGACCGCATACTTATAGAATCGGAAAGCCCGTTCATGGTTCCGGCGGATTATCGCGGTAAGCGGAATATGCCCAAGTACCTGCCCATTACAGCCCGCTATATGGCGGATATGCTTGATATGGAAGAAGAGGTCCTTGCCGCCAAACTTTGGGAGAACGCGAATAAACTATTCGGCTTGCCGAATGAATTGTAAATGCCTCTTTTTCATCCGGTAAAAATCGGCTCTCTTGAACTTCCGGGTAACCTCTTTCTCGCTCCTGTGGCGGGTTACACCGACCGCGCTTTCCGTTCCCTGTGCGCCCAAGAAGGCGCGTGCTTTTCATTTACCGAGCTTGTCTCAGCGGAAGCTCTGTCCCGCAGTTTTGGCAAATACGGGCTTGGAGACGGCGGTTCTGTTCCCGCTTTAGCGAACTCTGTCTCCGCCAATCTGGTTCGCCGGGGAGACAGCGAAAAATATTACGCTATACAGCTCTTCGGCGCAAACCCTGAATCAATTTACAGGGCGGCGGTTCTTCTTGCCCCGCTTCGTCCCGACGCTATCGACATAAACGCCGGTTGTCCTGTTCCCAAGGTGGTAAAAAACGGCGCGGGTTCCGCCCTGATGAAAGACCCGTCCAATTTGGGCAGGGTAGTGGAAGCCGTCGTCCGCGCCTCCCGCGAAAGTTTGGGCAGTGTCCCCGTAACGATCAAGATTCGTTCAGGGTGGGACAGCTCTTCCATTAACTACGCCGAGTGCGCCCGCATTGCCGTAGAAGCGGGGGCGGAAATGGTGAGCCTTCACCCGCGGACGCGCAGTCAGGGCTACGGAGGAAGGAGCGACTGGTCGCATATCACGGATTTGGTTACCCGCCTGAAAGCGCCGGTTACAGGTTCAGGCGACCTTTACACGCCGGAAGACGCTCTGCAAATGTTAAAAGAGACCGGCTGTCAGGCGGTGATGTTCGCCAGGGGAGCGATGGGCAACCCCTTCATTTTTTGCGAAACCCGCTCTCTTTTGGAAACAGGCGCGTGGGAACCGGTTCCGTTTTCCAGGCGGATAGCCGCCGCCCTGCGCCATCTGGAAATGCTGTCCGCTGATATTGGCGAACGTTCCGCCTGTCTTGAAATGCGAAAACAGTTCTGCGCCTACACAAAGGGTTTCCCCGGGGGAGCCGCCCTGCGCGAAAAAGCGGTCCGCGCCGGAACAATCGCCGATTACCGGCTCATTTTTTCTGAAATAGAGTTGTAAAGCGGATTCTTATGGAAATTTCTATACAATTATGGTATATTATTATGTAGCTTATGCAACGGCAAGAAAGGAGCGAGTAATGAAGAGTAAACTAAGGTATTGTATCCCCGCATTAATTGTGATAAGCGCAGTTTTGTTCGTTGTTTCCTGTGATTTGGAAACCGGCAATTACAAGAGCTTTGACTATAATTTGTGGGGAACGTGGGTTTCAAATGATCCAAGCCGTTATTCTGGTAAGCTGGTAATTGGTTTTGATACGATTAAAATTACAGGTTACACCGAAAGCCAGACACCGTTATTAGGTAATGATTCAGAACGTCCGTTTAAAGGTATTTTAAAGGGAGTGTTTTTAAAAGGATATTCGGAAGAGGGGAGAATATACATTGAGAATAATGGGGAAGGTATTCCCTATGAGATTAAGACTGCCGGAACCCAACAGCAGAAATTCCTGTATTTTAAATTTGGCAATAGAAATGAAATTTTGCAAAAGAGCCTTGAGGATACCCCATAACCGGTGTTATATTACAGGACGCTAGTTGACCTCCTTTCGTTCAATCTCTATTCTTAGAACATGAATATAATAAAACGGCCTTTCAGATACCGGAATTACGGCGTTGTGTATTGGCTTATCGGGATAAACGTTCTCATTTTTGCCGCGATGCAGTTGTTGGGGTGGCAGTTTGCCCAAATGATGACGATTAGAATGTCGATGATACCGCTGGCTGTTATACAGTACAAATGGGTTTGGACTTTTGTTACCTATATGTTTATGCATGGCAGTTTCAGCCATATTCTTTTCAATATGCTCGGCCTCTTGATTTTTGGAATCCATGT
>JGI24698J34947_10001313_pt1 | contig 13040 bp, 15 predicted proteins | sample TergutMp193P3_FD_34947 | JGI IMG/M metagenome (IMG submission 34947)
CTTGGTTGCTCAGTTTGTTGCTTGTTCAATTAATTTCCTTTAATTGTAATCCTTCACGTAACGCACCGATAACAGACTACTCTTGTCGTACTCGTTCCTGCCCACGGGGCTGGTGAAGCAGCTCATGTACCGGCTATAGGCGTCGTCGCTATTGAGCTCCGTGGCGCTCCACCAAAACCCGTATTCGCCGGCATCGAAGAAGCTGCCAACTTTATTGAAGCCGCCCGGCTTGGCCGAAAATCCGTAATCGTCCGTACCATTGCCATTATTGCTCCAACCTGCCGCCGATTTTAGTTTTTTACCCGCCGTTTCACCACCAACATAATCAATCAGCATCTGCCACTCCTCATCGCTCGGCAAATGCCAGCCCGCTGGACACACTTTTTTAGCCGTTTCCCAATCGTACAGACGCCCGTATTTCTTGCCGTTTTCAGGGTCGTCGCCGTAACATTTGCCGCCTTCCGCCGCAAAGTTCAAATTCTGCGCCATCCATACCTGTTCGCCGATTTTTACCGTTTTGTAAACCTGTCCGTCGCGGCTGTCGGTAAACATTGAAACTTTTCCAAAATCTTCTACCGTCTTCACACACCGCACCGAGAACAGCGCCAGCGATAAGGCCGTTGCCAGGGCACAGATTAACTTTCCCATTGGTTTCTCCTTCAGGGGGTTGGAAAATTTAGTAAAAACGCGCATAAAGCGTTGGTTTTGCGTGTATAGAGTATGGAGAATGGCGAGGTCGCGCCCTCCGGACGCTCCCGCCTTTGCCGTATGCCGCTTGGTTGCTCAGTTTGTTGCCTGTTCAAATGGACACATTGTTCTGTATGCAACACTTTGGATAAAATGTTGCATACAAAAAAGGTACTACAAAACTGTAACCTCCACAAAAACTTTTTTGTTCCAGATATTTTTTCTGCCAGCCAGCCACCCACAAAAAACCCACGGACGCAACAGACCAGGGACAGCCCCTGGGTCGCCTAAAACCCTCTATTGGTAAGGGTTTGGCGGGTTTTTCGGATGCAACATTTTATCCAAAGTGTTTCATCACAAGGTTTTTTGGCGATGAGCATAAATTATTAGTTGGGATGATATACAATTATTAACAATTATTAAAACTTTGGGAGATATGCTTTCCTTTCTGCTGATTCTTTCATCTGAATACTGATGCACTGCCAAGCCAGGACACTTCCAACGAACTATCTGGCTATATAATTTAATCATCAAGTTGAAAAACAGTGCCTTTCCTGTTTTTCAACTTGATCGAAAAAGAAAGGAGCCTATGGCAACATCAGAACCTATCAGAAACAGGAAGCAGGTAAAGCAAATGGCTAATTATTGGCTCAGGCTGGGCAATGGGAGGAATTATCTCCTGATAATCCTGGGCGTGAATACCGCGCTGCGGAGCGTTGACTTTCTTGGTCTGCGCTGGAGCGACGTATTTGACTTTGAGAGCGGCATATTCCGCTCCCACCTTGTACTTACAGAAAAGAAAACCGGAAAGGAAAAGGTCATAGCCATCAATGAGAGGCTATTGAAGGCCCTGCACCTGTGCATGAAAGAACGGCGCGGGGATTACATCTTTGCCAATAACAGGAAAGAGGCTGTGCCTATCTGCCGGAGCCAGGCGTGGCGGATAATCAAGGCGGCGGCTGTGGCTGTAAAGGCTGTGGGCAGGATAAGCTGCCACTCGCTCCGAAAGACCTTCGGCTACTTTGCCTGGAAAGCTGGTGTGCAGCCCGTGATGCTGATGGACCTGTTCAACCACTCGTCCTTTGAGATAACAAAGAGATACCTGGGGATAACGCAGGAGGATAGGGACGCGGTTTATTTGAGTGTGGTGGTGTGTTGATGGGGCTGTTTGACTTGTAGGGCAAAAAGCGCCCCACAAGTAAAATATGTGGGCACATAAGCGTAGGTGCGCGTTTTTGTTCAGGCAGTCGCTATTGAAGGGCAAACGGGCTATTCCTATCCTATAGGACAGTAATAGCCCATAGGCTCTATTTACCTTCTTTTCCAAAACCAAAGAACGCCTTGATTGCATCGCCAATAGGCTTTCTTTCTATGGTTTGAACCAGGTCAAACCTGTCTATGTGCTTGACCAGGGCTTCAAACACCCTTTGGCACTCGTCGCGCCTTCCCATAAACACAGGCAGCGGCCCTGTTTCTATCTGGAAATCCACTGTCCAATACTCCTTGTCCATCGGAGAAGGGTTCATTTCAAGGTATTGGACGTGGGACAGGTTTATTGCCTGATTCTCAAAGCGTATCCAGGTCATAGGCCAGCCTCGGATTGCTTCTGCTCCTTCATCCACGCTCTGAAAGCCGCGTCCTTTTTCCATATCGCCGACCACGCTAGTGCGTTGAACCGCGCCTCAATCTCCTGTAGGCTCATTTGGGGCTGGGCCTCATGGACGAATTGCACGTACTGTTCATAAGAGGCCGCGTCTATAGCCTCACAGTGGACTTTCAAAGACGGCTTGCTCCTTTGAACCTCCATTGACAGGATTAGCGGCAGGTTATCTGCCCTCTTTGGCCTGCCCTTCTTTTTCGTCTGTGTTTCCTGTGTCATGGCTCATTTCTCCTTGAGATTGCTTTGTATCATTGACGAGTTGGATCTTCCGGCTGTGGCGATGCTCAGTCACCCAATCAAAATTAGTCAGCTTGCGCCCCGCCCTGAGAATTAAGAGCGCCGGAATGAGGCTTGCGGCGATAAGCACTATCAGGCCGCCTATGTGCAACGTCCCCAATATCCTCTTGCCCCTTAGCCTGGGAAAACACCTGTCGCCTAAGACCACGCAAGCCCACAGCAGATATTGAGCCGTGTCTGACAGCGCGGCCTTGATTTTTTCGTTCCTGAGAGAGCGGCCTATAGTCTTATCCAGTATCTCCCTATGCGCCCCCATCCCCATGAAGTCTATTGATTTACGGAAAAAGCCCATTTTTAGCCCTCTCAATAGGTAATCACTTCGTCCGCGCTCTCCAGCGAGGCCACAGGCCAGACTATTTTGTTCCGGCTGACAGGGTTCATGTTCTTTGCGCTTATAGAGCGTTTGAGAAAAGGACTTGGGCAGTTGGGGTACTCCCACCTGCCCAGCACCACCGGAAAGCCGTTTTCGTTTATATTCCCATAGCCAGTGAACTTGAATTGAGCCAGGAGCCTGTAGCGGTAGTGAATTTCATCACCATTGGCTGAAACGCCCTGCGGCCTGTCAATTTCTATAATCTGGGTGATCTTGCGGGAATTGTCTTCTTCAATCTTTTTGACGAAAACAACTATGTCAACGGCCCTGGCTACAAGGTTTGCTATTGAGTACGAGCTTGCGCCCCCCGTTGGGGCAAAGCTGGTCAGAAGCTGCAACTGGCTCAGGGCGTCAGCCGCGCTGTTGCTGTGTACCGTCCCCAGGCCCCCGCTGTGTCCCGTGGAAAAGGCTCTGAGCAGGTACAGGGCTTCTTCACCGCGAACCTCCCCGACGATTATCCTGTCGGGGGACATTCTCAGGGCGTTCCTGACCAAATCTGAAATGGTCACAGGCTTTACTGAGCTTTTCCAGGGCTTTAGCGTCTCTAAGGCTTGCCAGATGGGACTTTGTATCTGTAATTCCCTGGCGTCCTCAATGGTGACAATCTTTTCCGAGGCATCAACCAGCAATGACAGGGCATTGAGCAAACTCGTTTTGCCGGACTCTGTGCCGCCAGCCACTATGACGTTCTTTTTCAGGACAATCAGCCCTTTCAGAATCTCTGCTATGTCGTTATCCACAGAGCCATAGGCCAACAGCTTTTCAAGCGTCATAGGCTCTTTGGGGAATTTTCTTATGGTTATATAAGGCGCGGATGGAGTACAGGGGGCAACCACTATATTTATTCTCTCCCCGCCTGGTAATCTTCCGTCAAATAGCGGATCCTCGTCATAGACGCTTCGTTCAACCACCTCGGCTATTGACGANCAAGCCGTCTTTAACAGGGCCGGGCTACTCCAGGCTATNCCCTCACANAGCTTGTGGCCTTTCCAGTTCCTGCCCTTTGCCCTTACGTGGTCATAGTCAAAGACCTCAATCTCAGTCACGGCGTCGTCCGTGAGCAGTGGCAGTATTGGCGTGAGGGAGTTAAGGAGGTCGCTTGACCACCTCTCGGAATTTCGGAGTAAGGTGTGCATCACTTGTCAGCTTTTCTCTGTATGTTTTCAAGCAACTGCCTTGCTTCATCTTTAGAAACAGGCTTGCCGTCACCTATGCCGAGGGCATAGCTCACGATGAAATCCATAGCCGCGCCCACTGCGTCCCCAAGTGTCCCCTTGCCCACGCCCCCCCGGTACAGGAGCGTGTCATAGGGGCATTGCACCCTTATCTCCAGATACACGCCCAGGGGCTTCTCCAGATTCACGCCCACCAATGCCCCTGTAATCTTTATAGGCGCATTGGCTTTAAGCGTAAGCCCATGCTTCTTACACGCCTGACCTGCCGCTATCTTCCATGCTTCGGGCTTTATAATGCGAGTATCAGGCGTTGTAGGGGCAAAAGGCTCTATTGACACCTCTTTCCATGCCCTAAGCCACTTGAAGCCGCCCACATAGAAGTACCCCAGGGCCGGGTTGCCCTCCAGTTTCTGGTACTCGTCCTGTGTAAAGAAATGCCCCAGAGACTTTGAATATTCCTTGTTTTTATGCGCCCATGAGCCATAGAAAGGCTCACGGACAAAGATAATCCGCTCTAAGAGCGCGTTTAGCTCAGACTCAGACAGGTAGCTCTTTGGGTTAAAGAACCTGTCGTAGAGGGCGGCGTTATCCTGTTTNGCCCCCTGAGCAGAGAGGGCAAGGCTTGACGTCAAACCGCCGATGAGGATTGAAAGAGCTGTACCTTTCANCTTTTCCTCCCGTACGCGCTGAGAAGCATGTCCTCAGAGAGATAGACCTTGACCCTGGAACCGCTCTTTACAGTGATTGTGGGGGCAAGGTTGGAGTAGTAGTCCATCATCCGCTTTGTGACCTCCTCAAACTGCCTTGAGACAGACTGGACGGCGTACTGGGAGCCGCTCATGGTCGTTCCCCCCATCGGGTCAACGTGTACGTCGCCAGCCTGGGCAGCCGCCAGACCTTGAACCACGCCCAGGACGATGGCCGCGCCGAATTTTCTGAACCAGTGGTTGTTCACTTTGGCGTTGGAACCGAGCAAGCCAGCCGAATTGAAGGCGTCCGGCACTTGCCTCTCAGGAAAATACGCGCTGCGCCCGTCTGGAAAGATGATCCGATGAAAGCTAATGAACATCCGCGTCTGCTGTTGATTGACCACCCTGAAGGCCTGGCCCAGAATCTTTGCTCCCTGGGGAATGAGGATGTATTGGCCCGTCCTATCCAAAAAGTCCCTCGTCACAAGCACCGTCACGGGGCTGTCGTGGAATGATGTCTCAATCTGGTTTACAGTCGCGCCGTCAATGAACTTGCCCTCCTGGGCCACTATTTCAGGCAAGCCGCCTATCCGCATGTCGGACAACTGCCCCGGCCTGGATATGAGCGCCCTTTCCAGCGCACCAAAGCGAGTATCGCCGCCTTGCCCGCCCTGATCACTCTGTCCAAACGCCGCGTTTTGCAGGGCGCTGGCCTCAGCAAGCATTCTCCGCACCTGGGGGTCGCTATAGCCGTCCGTGTCCGCGCCCCGCAAGCCGCCCTGTTGCTGTTGCTGCTGTTGTTGGCCTGGATTGGCGGGGCGGCCAGTGATGTTCTCAGGGACGCTGAAAACCAGGCTGGATTCCCTGGCAAGCTCCCTATCCTGCTTGGACGCCTCCTGCTGCGCCCTCATGGCGTCCGGGTCGGCACTCCTTTGGGAATCCCGGTACGCTGGCTGATAGCTCTGGTACTGCTGGTAATTGTAAGCGTCTATGCCCTGCTGCTCTATCTCATAGCCGCCGGAATAGCCGTCATGCCTTGACGCCTGACTTGACGAAAGGCGGTCAAAGGTCTGGTTTTCTAAGCCTGGAATCTGCCCTGATGAACTGCCGAGCAAATTCCCCTGGCTGTCAAAGCGCATACCCTCTCCGAATTGGCTCTGCTTCAATTCAGAGGCGCTCTTTTCATTCTCGGCGGCGATCTTGCTGCCCCTGGCGGCTATCTGGGCTTCTTCTTCCGTCATGGAGGGCTTATTGGCCGATTTTTTCTTAAAAACAACCACGGCCATCAGCACAAAGACCAGTACCAGGCCAGCCACGGCGATAAAAAAGACTTTGAGATTGGCTGGCCTCTTGCCCCTTGAATCACTATCACTGCTTTGAAATACGGTCATATTCACACCTACTTGCGGCTGATGGTTGTCTTTTGCTTGCCTATAGCCAGCTCAAACTTTTCATTTGAGGCCAGTACGCGGTTTATGACGTAGGCCCCGCTGATGTACTCAAAGTTGACGGTTTCCTCCTGCTTGTCCCTGTTAATGGCTTTCAGGCTGTTAATCTCCGTCATGCCGGAGGCGTATATCCAGGTCTGTACTCCGTCGTCAACCACCTTGCTTATCTCCGCCGAACCTCTGACGCTGTAGTTGTCGTTGAGCTTGCCCATAGCCTCAGCTTTCCATTGGGCGAAGGAAGCCTTGTACCTTTCATCAATCAGGTCTTTATAAGCCTGGGCCGATTCATCGGCCTTTATCTGTATGAGCCTGTTCCGCGCCACGGCTTCATCCTGCCCGTCCAGGTAGAAGCTGTACACTGCGGGGGGATTGTAGCGGCTTGCGGCGGGGAGGCACTCAAGGACTGCGGAAATTCTCAAATCGCTGCTGGTTTCTATATGCACATTGGTCTTTTCGTTCTCCACTCCTTCAGCGTTCTGGGCCTTGAGCATGACGCGGCCTGAGCCTGGGACGGCCTCGCCCGTGAACCACATCCTGTCGAGCCACACGTTTTTGACGGTTTCGCCCAATGGCAATTCCACAATGACGGGAGCGCCCTTGATACAGCGGATGTGATAGACTCTGTGGCTCTGGTAGGGAATCCGAACAGCGTCCCCCGCTATGTGGCTCACTGCCTGGGATTGGGCCTGTGTTTGGCTTTGGGATTGGGGATATTCCTGGCCTGTGAGTGACATTGCGCTAAGGGCAAGGCTCAGGATTAGGGTTAGTGCTGGTTTTACAATCTGCATAGGTACTCCATTAGTCAAAAGCGCGGATGCGCTAGACTGCGCCATAGTGTAGTGAGCCGACGACAGTCGGTGAACGAAACGGGGGCGCAGTCGTAAATCATCCGGTTTCGCACCGATTTTCAAGTGCGTTGACATTAGCTATGAATTAGTCGCTGTAAGGTCTGTGACAATCAGACCGTTTGGGTTATTGGGGGAGCGGGGAACCATCTTTAGTATGACTCGCGCCGCCAATGGGGGCAGGTTTATCACTGAGCCGTTGGAATCAATGGCGTTGCGTGAGAATATGGCTAATACTTCGCAGGGGTCGTCACGGATTATAGATATTTCAGGGATTTTGCCCTTTTCTATGTCGTCTTCGATCTTTACCGAGTAGCCCAGGGACACCTGTTTGGCTCTTTCAGATAGTCTCAGGCTGTTCCTTACAGACCCCTGCGCTTTAGGCTCCACGAAGCGCAGGGCGTACCTGATTCTGTCCTGTACGTCCAGAGGGGTAAACTCAAAGGCGTCCTTGCAGAATCTCAGGACGAAGCCCTTTACCTCCATAGCGTCCCGCCCCTCTCCAGCCCTGAGAAAGGCGTTGGGGTCTGCCTGTATGACGTTGCCTAAGTTGTCCCTGACGAATACCCAGGTTTCCCTCTTTGTGAACTGGTAAGCTAATACTGCGTTGCCAATGACGGAGGCAATCAGGCATGAGGCGGCTACCCACAGCACTACCCGTTGTTGGGCGTAGGCGCTCATTAAACTTCCCCAGGGCAGAAAGAAATTTGTCTCTTTTCCGGCTGTGATGATGTCTTGGTGGACTGGCTTATTCACTTAATGGCTCCTTTGATAACATTGGGTACAGCCCATATAAACCCCGCTGCGGCAAAGGGCGCTGTTAGTGTGCATACGATTTTCTCCGTCATGCCCCCCACGCCCCAGGCCGTTGCCGCGGTGGTGACAAGGTTGACTTGCAGGAGTATTGTCATCGCTATTTGAAAGGCAAATAAGAGCATGGGCATATACAGAACCACGTATATGAGAAAGGTCTTTGCGTAGCCTATGGCTATGTCCTGCGTGTTCTCATGGGCCGCAAAAGGCAGGGCTATAGGCCCCAGGGCGAGAATCACGACGGCTGACCCTGTGGCAATGAAGCCCTGGACAAACATATAGAGCATCAGGCAGATGCCCAATATAGTGGCTATGCCTAAGCCGATGGTGCTCGTCATCATCTCAACAAGCCAACTGGCTATGAAATTGAGCAGCGACATGAAGCCCGTAATCTTATCGGAAACAGTGCTCCACTGGTCATTTTCCAGACAGGCGTTGTACCAGTTCTCCCACATGTCCAGAAAGGTGTCCCCCAGGCCGGTCATGCAGCCCCGGACTATGGTTCTGCCAAACTCCACAAATATGCTCTCAAAGGAGGCCACCAATAGGGCCGTGAACAGAATCCTTATCCAGAAAGGGCCTGACGTGAGCCGACAGTCTTTGCCTGAAACCAGTTCAGCCGCGCCCACCAGGACGTGAAAGGTGAGGATGGTCGCAAATATGGCCTCAGCCGCTATCATGCTGTCATTCCTGATAAATTCGCCCAGGAGCCTGAAACTCTCGTCAACCACCCTCTGATAGTTGGTGCTGGAAGCCTGAATTANNGCAAACACTGTGGTTTTCCTTTACCGTGATTTTTTCTTTACGTGGTTTTTTCTTTATTTAATAAAACCGTCCCAGAATTTCCTGATTGCCTGGCTGTTCTGGCGGAGGTCAAAGAGGCTCGTGTGCAGTTCGCTCTGGGCCTGGGCCATCTCTGCGTCCTACTGCTCCTGCATTATCTGTATCTGGGCGTAGAGGCTGTCCTTGTTGTTCTGCATCTTTGCCTGGATATTGACTATCCGCGACTGGAGGGCCATGATGGAGGCCGTCGGCACGGGGTCTTGTTTGGAGAGGGCCTCTATCTGGGCCTGTATTGTTTTCAGTTGGTTTGTGTACTTGTCGTTCTCCTGCTGCATTTTCTTCAGGGCCTGCGTCATAACCATCTTCCGGCGCATCTGCCTCTGGCTGCACTTGCGCATAATCCTCATCTGCTCCTGCATGGCCTGGTTCCTGGCAAACCTGGGGTCTGTCGCCATCCTTTCAAACCACTTGAGGTCGGCGAATATCATCTGGAGTTCGTCAAAGGTCATGGTTGTGGCGGCGGCTATGTTCCTTATGTCGCCTATGCCCGGCACTCCGTCAAAGTAGGGCAGTTCCGTCAGCTTGAGCATGTCCAGCCACTCCATGTCCCGCCAGTTGCTGATTCCGTGATAGATGGCGTTGAATGTGGAGTAGTAGCCCTTGAATGTGCTGATGTAGCTTGACCACTTGGCTATCTGGTCGGCTGTGTTCACTATTGCCGCAGCTATGTGTGCTGGGTCAATGACGGGCAATCCCGCTCTGGCCTGATTGGTACAGGCGAGGACGGCAAAGGCCAGGACGATAGATTTGATGGTTCTTTTCATAACGTCTCCTTTAGTTGGAAATTGAGAAACGGTGTTTTTGGGCGTAGTCGGTTATCAGCTTTGAGCGCAGTGAGCGGCTGGGAATTGTCCGTCCTTCGCAAGCCTCCACAAGGCGCTCAACGGCGGCCTGTATTGAGCCGTATTGGTTTATAAATGCCGCCCTGAAGCCCTTATCCAGGGCGTCGCTCGTTACGAACCAATAGCGGTAGGGGTCAACCTCCACGCGCACGACGCGGACGCCGCCGTTCTGGTCCCAGATATAGGCTTCGCGAACCTTGTCGTCAGAGCGTATGTCGCCGTGGAGTTGGATTTGATAGTCGTCTAAGAGTAAATGCTGGCGGTAGTATTCGTCGTCGCTGAATCCCTTGTAGAGAATCTGGCGCGACATAGTGCGGAGGAGCTTGATATTGTCGCCTTTTTTGATGTCGTCGGGGGTTTGTGTTGACAGAACAACGAAGCCGTTAAACTTCCTGATTGTCCTGAGCATCATTTCAATGACGCCGCTAAAGGCGGGGTCGCTGAGAAAGGCCCAGGCTTCGTCAATGACGATGATTTTCTTTTCGTGTATCAGCGCGGGATTGGTGACACGTTGCCAGATGGTACTCATCAACGCCGCTATGAATGGCTTTACAAGTGCTGGCTTCCTGTCCAGGCCGGACAGTTCCAGGTACAAGGCTTTGGCGTCCGTGATGCTGTCATGGCCTGAATCGAAGTACTTGCCCTCGTCGCCCCTCGTCCAGACCTCCAGGGCCTCAAAGAGCATGGGGGCTGACTGCCTGAAGAATTTTTTTAATTGCGTCAGGGGCTTGGGAGGCTCTATGTGTGTGCGCCCCGCTTCCTGGGCGTTCAGGTACTCGGCGCAGAGGTGTTCGTACGATGTGAAAAAGCCGTCGCCGTCCTGGCCGTTCAATGCGCGGTCAAGGGCGTTATTTTCTTCCGGCGTCAATTCACGGCCCTGGCCGACTAAGACCCTTATCCATCCAGAGAAAAGCTGTTTCGCCATCTCCACGGGGCAAGGCGTCTGGGAGCCGTCGCTGAGTATTTCCCTGTATGTGCCGTCGTTGGCTTGCTTTTCCCTTTCCTGAAGCGCCCTGACCAATGGCAGGGGATTGAAAGCGAAGTCGCCGCCCTCCACGCGCATTGTTGATACCTTGCCTGGGTTAGCCAGTTCAAGGAAGTTAAAGACAGTCCCGAAGCTGTTGCCTATGTCTATTACGTAAATCTGGGACGGGTACTGTGCCAGGGCTATTATTTGCAGGTTCATCATCAATGACTTGCCCGATCCTGGCCCCCCAAGCACGGCGCAGTTCCAGCTTGGCAATGACGGCTCAAAGAGGTTGAATTTATAAATGCCCCCCTGCCTGTCGCCAAATAACAGGTGTCCCTCACCGCTGCCGCTCTGGAGCCTATAGACAAAGGCTGAATCGCCGCCGTTCTGGGACGTGGCTATTATCTGGCGCAGGTTGCAGAAGCCGTTGCCTGGGATAGTGGACAACTCAGCAACTAAGCGCGTCTTTTGTTCTTCCGTGATAGGCTCCGCGCCCTGCACGGCTTTCAGGTAGCTCTTAAATTTATTACTCCTGTCCTCAAACTCAGCCCCAGGCTTGCCATGAACTATGGCCGTGAACTTCCAGAGGAAGGGCGTTGCGCCGTCAACCTGCAATGCGCCTAAAAATTCTTTGGCTTCTTCTGAAAAACGGGCGGCTGACATGGATTGGCCCTTTAGGGCCTCCGCTATGCCCTGGTCGCGCTCTGTTTTCTTTACGAGGTTGTCCCCTGTTACTGTGTTGAATATCTGGCAGATGGTAAAGGGGAAGCGGCAGTTATCTAACAGCGTCTTAAAGGTATTTCCGATTGTTGACTTTGGGGGGCGCTTGAATGTTATGACCTCAGCCTGTTCGTTACCTATGTAGAACTCCGATGTGTTGTTCCTAATGGAGAAACACACTTGCGTTAGTAAGGGGTCATCCAGGCTTAATGGCGTCGGTACGTCATACTTCTTATTGACGTGCATGTAGAGGAATTTATAGACTTCATCCTCATTCATCATGGAAGGCTCAAAGCCCATGCGGGGCCTGTTGGTCTGGAAGGCCGTCAAATCCTCCACGAATGACTTGACCACGCGCCTGACGAACTTAGCCAGCCTGTCCGTCTTTTCCTTGATGAGCGTGGCGTGGTACAGGGGGTCGCGCATTTTGAGGAGGTCATTGCGGCTTCTGTACTTTGGAAAGAAGTGGATGGCAAAGATGATTGAATCGTCAAATGTTTCTTTGTTCTCCCAATAGGCGTGCGTCTTTTGCCAGAGGTACTCAAGGGACGATGATTCAATGGCAGGTTTTGCCAGGGCTGGCGGTGAGCCTGGGGAGCGGACAAAGTAGTTGATAATCTCCCATTGGCCTCCCCTGAACTCGTCCTCTATGCTTTCAGGGGAGAAGTTATCCAGGGCGCGTCTGACTGCGCCGCTGGCGTCTTCAAAGGTGTCACTGCCAAATGGCTCAGGGTCTATGCCTTTTATCTTTACAAAGGCCATCAGGCCCCCCGTTAGGCAATAGACCAGGGGGGAGGCTGTGTCGTAGCCTGGCTCCTGTCTGTAGAAGTCGTACAGGTATAGCTCGTCCTCCAGCTTTCCCTGGTTGGCAGACCAGATATTGAGGGCGGCGTGTTTGTCTTTGGGGAAAAATCCCTTTAGCGGGTTAAATACCGCCAGGAATGAAATAACCGAAAGGATCAGCTTCCATATACTCATTGTTCGTTCTCACTTCGCCAGGTAACGCGCTTGCGGTTCGTTTCATAGCTTGTCAATTTGGGATAGAACCTGGCGCTGATGTGAAACAGGAGCATGGTCATGAACATGGGGTCTTTGCTTGCCAGGAAAGCCAGGACGCCATAGACGGCCCCGTGTATGAGCATCCACGCAAAGCCTCCGAGCAAGCCGAACATGGCTTTTACTACAAAGAAGCCCAGGGACGCGCTCATAAATACGCACATCAGTTGCATTACNGGAAGCCCCCAGAGCATAGGCCCCCTTGAGAGGGAGCGATAGACTTTGTGGCCCTGTGTGGGTTCCTGGTTCACAGTCACCTCACAGCNGCGGCTACAGACACGGCGGCTATGGAGGCCGCCACGATTGCAAGGACAAGCTCTGTGGTGAAGGGTTCTTTGTGGGCCATCCTCCAGCCAACCATCGAGCCGCTTATGAGCGTCACAAGGCCCCCCAGGACTATTCCGGCCTGGGCGACAAGGAGGTTCAAGCCCCCCTGGGCCAGGCTCACGCCCCTGAATCCTGTGCCTACAGCACTACTGGCGGAGCCGACGCCGACGAACAGGGCGACGCCCGCGATGGCGGCTATCAGCGGCGTGGTGAAGGCTTCCTTGTGGGCTGCCTTCCATGCGGCCCGCCCGCCACCGAGTAAGGTCATGGCGGGGCCGCCGTAGCCGACCACATC
>JGI24698J34947_10001314_pt1 | contig 13039 bp, 14 predicted proteins | sample TergutMp193P3_FD_34947 | JGI IMG/M metagenome (IMG submission 34947)
GAGAGAGAGAGAGAGCAAAAAGCGTGCCAACTTGCTGTCCACAAGCGGACAGCTTAGCGGGTATGTGGAAGTTTTTTACGATTTGTTGGCGGATGGTCATATAAAGTAATATCCCGCTTTGCGGGGAAATTCAATTGTTTGGTTCGTGGGGTTCGTGGTTAATCTTCTTCCTCCGTGCCCTCCGTGTGAAATTCTTGGGCTTGTGTTGGTTCGCGTGGTTCGTGGTTAAAAAATATTACAAACGTCACCTTTTTTCGGGCAAAACACAGCACTGCGCAGTATATCATTCATGGAACCGAAAATAGTTTACACGCCGTCGGCGTTCAGGCATGGATTCAGCGAAGCGGACATTCGTCGGGCTGTTGTGACACATATTCGCGACGTTCTCATGGACGAATATGAAGATGCCTATGCTCTAATTGGGGTTGACACCAAGGGAAACACGCTTGAAATTATGTATAATTTAATTGACAATCAGACGAGGGAAGTTTTCCATGCGATGAGATGCAGGAAATCGTTCCAAAAGAAATATGGCATAAAAGGAGAAGATCATGCGACATTTAACTGATGAAGAATATGATGCCCTTGACGAGCTGATGACCAAAACGGATCCGAAACTCACCGACATACCGGGGCCATTTGCACGCGAGCGACAATTGCTTGAGGCCCTTGATGAAGTGACGCGAAATTACTTAATGACAATATTTGAGGCGACCGGAAGAATGCCGTTACAGGTCATCGGAGACATGGTACGGGAAAAAGCTTTGGAAAATAGATAATCAGCGGAAAGGGCGTCAATCGTAATCATGTGGGCGGTCTTGCGCCGCGCGAGAAAACCCGAACCGTTAGGGCCAAGTTTCGGGTCGGTCTTTGTCCATTTTTCGTCAAGCGCAAACACTTCTTCTTCGGTCATTCTAGCCATTATCATCTCCTCTTGTTTTGATGTAATGCAAAAAACTTCCGCCAACTATGTTGGCGACGGCATCCATCGCATGGAATACGTTAATTGTATCTTCATCAATCACATTTTAAATAACTTCAATAGGATTGGCATTCCTGTTAAAGCCAATTACAAGATACTTGTTCTCGCTTTCTTCCTCGTCAATCCTTCCGTCAAACCTTGCGGTATCAAAAGCAAAACGAATATCTTCTTCCGTTACATTATGGATAAAAGCGGCTTCGTTGAACTCTATAGTAACGTTTATCGACATGACTCTCTGATTCCAATTATCAAGTATATCCTCAGTGGGACTTCGTGTAAACCTCCGTGTGAAATTCTTGGGTTCGTGTGCGTTCCGAAGGAACGAGTTCGCGTGGGTTCGTGGTTAAATTTCTTAAACTGACGATAATGTAATTGTCCTGTCAAAAAGAATATGCTAAGGTGGCTTATGCGGAAATTTACCCTGGGAGTTTTGTTAATGGTACTCATGGCAGGGGCGGCGTTCCCCGATCCTACACTTGGCGACGGCCTCTTTGCCCGAATCACTACAGTAAGGGGGGACATCATCGTCCGCCTGGAATACCAAAAGACCCCCATAACGGTTTGCAACTTCGTGGCCCTCGCGGAAGGCAAGATGACAGCGGCTGGAGGCAAGCCTTTTTATAACGGCCTTACTTTCCACAGGGTAGTAAGCGATTTCATGATTCAGGGGGGGGATCCCCTGGGCAATGGATCGGGCGGCCCGGGATACCAATTTCCGGACGAAATTGATTCCAGCCTTAAACACGACAGCCCAGGGATCCTTTCGATGGCAAACGCGGGGCCGGGTACCAACGGCAGCCAGTTCTTCATCACCCATGTGGCAACCCCCTGGTTGGACGGAAACCACACGGTNTTTGGCAGCGTTGTCCGNGGGCAGAANGTGGTAAACGCCATCCGGCAGGGCGACAGGATCCAGGGGATAACCATTATCCGCAACGGGACCCAGGCCAATGCCTTCAGGGCCGATCAGGCGGCCTTTGACGCCCTTGTCAGGAACGCCGCCTCAGCAGCGGCCGCCAGGGCCAGGGTACAGCGCGACGCCGATCTTGCGGAGATTAACAGAAAATACCCAAACACCACTGTTACCCCATCGGGACTCAGGTACCTTATTCAGAGGCGTGGAACGGGGGAAAAACCTGCCAGGGGCAGCACAGCCACGGTCAACCTGAAAGGCGCGCTCCTTTCAGGGACTGTTTTTGCCAATAGCGATCTTTCCGGCGGCGCCGAGAGCTTCCCCATAGGTTCAGGCAGGATAATTCCCGGCCTGGACGAGGCCATTCTGGATATGCTGAGGGGTGAAAGAAGGACCGTGATTATGCCCCCGGAACTGGCCTACGGCGAGCAAGGGGTAAAAAACCAGGCGGGTAGGGTGATCATCCCCCCAAACAGTTTTGTGGTTTTTGATATTGAGTTGGTGGAGATAAGGTAAGCCATATCTATATTTTCCTGCGTGAATACTGGTCAAAAGCGCGAACTTATATTAAAATGACCCCATGGCAGACGATACAAATTCACTGGGAAGGAAAGTCTTTTTTCTTCATCCCTCGGCGTTGACGCGGAACCGGATAATTGACGAGTTGGCGCAGGAGGAATTCGAGGTTTATGTCATAAAAGACGATCTAAAAATCAAACAGGCACTTGAGTTGTACCCCAACTCGATATTGATCGCAAGCATAAACGAAACCATGAAAGAAAACGCCTGGATTGAATTAATCCAAAGCATACATGACAACCCTTTAGTCGGAAAAGTGGATATCGGTTTTATCGCTTCCTCAAGCGATGAGGAAACCAAGAAAAAGTACACGGAGCTGTTCGATTTCAACTGCGGTTATGCCATTGTCAAGTCGGATGTTGAGAAAGCAATCAAGCAAATCGTAGTGATTCTGAACAATGCCAATGCCAAGGGCCGCCGCAAATTCATACGGCTGGTTACGGACAAAGAGAACACCACTGTAAATCTTCCCATAAACGGGGTCTATAAAAACGGAAATATAAGGGATATCAGCATTGTCGGGTTTTCATGCGCATTTGACGTGGACCCCGGATTGTCCAAAAACGGTTTTTACGGGAACATACAGCTAAAGCTCCAGGGCCAGCTCCTTAAAGTCGAGGGGATAGTCTTCGGTTTCCGCTCGGACGACAATGAAAAAGTGTACGTGTTCCTCTTTACCAAGCGCGTAGACGGCGAGATCCAAACCAAGATACGCAAATATATCCAGACAAATTTGCAGAACAAGATGGACGAAGGACTAAAGTAAAAGAAAAGAGAAAAAAGAAAAGAGAAAAATGAAGGGTGACTCTTTCCTCTTTTTTCATTCTTCTTTCTTCTTTTTTATTTGCCTATGCAGAAACGGCTGAACATTGCTTCCAGGATATCCACGCTGTAAACGTCCCCGGTAATTTCCCCTAACGCGTCAATCGCTGAGCGGAAAAGCGGGGCGATTATGTCCAGGGGCTCCCCCCTGTCAGAGAGGACAAGGGCTTCCTCTACCGAAGACAGGGACGAGTCAATGAGTTCTTTCTGCCTTGATGTGCCGGGCCCGACGGCTTCCCCGCCTTCAGTCCCGTAAGAGCCGGAAGATGATGCCAGAAGACCGGACATGGAGCGCATCAAGCCGGGGATGCCTTCCCCCGTTTTCGCGCTTACCGCCAATAACGCCCCGGGAAGATCCCCGGCCGCGATGGAAGGCGGCGGCCTGAGATCCGCCTTATTCCAGAGGACGAGCAGCGGCTGCATCGAGATTCCCGAAAGGAATTCCCTGTCGCTTTCCGTTATGCCTATGCCCCCGTCTATGACATAGAGAACGATATCCGCCTTGTCCAGCAGTTCAAGGCTCCGGTTGATGCCGATACGTTCCGCTTCGCAGTTCTCCACATGGCCAAGGCCTGGCAGCGCAGGCTGAGGCCCACCGGAACAGGGCTCTCTCAGGCCGGCCGTGTCTATCAGGCGCAGGGGTATGTCCTCAACGGAAATGAGGGCCTCGATCCAGTCCCTGGTTGTGCCAGGGGCGTTTGTGACGATTGAGCGCTCCTCGCCCAGGAGGTAGTTAAAAAGGCTGGATTTCCCGGCGTTGGGCCTTCCCGCGATAACAGCCAATGCCCCTTCGGCATAAATCCGCTCACGCCGCCAAATATCCGAGAGAGCCTTAAGCCTCCTGCTGGCCTCTTCGGCGAGCTTTCGCCCTGGAAGCCGGCCTGCTTCTTCATCGCCTTCCGGGTCCAGGAACTCGTCTTCGGAATAGTCCAGGTAGATTTCAGTCCCCGCCAGAATTTCCACCAGCAAGGCCTTAATCGCGGAAATTTCCCTTTCCAATGCCCCCGCGAGGCGGCGCAGGGCATTGTCCCTCGCCCGGCCGGTTTTTGCCGCGACGATTTCCATTACCGACTCTGCGGCCGTAAGATCGAGTTTTCCGTTCATGAAAGCCCTGAAGGTAAACTCCCCAGGCAGGGCCTCCCGAAAACCGGCCTTTTTCAGGGCGGCCATCACGGCCCTTACCGCGGCAATGCCGCCGTGGCAGGAAATGTCGGCCCCGTCCTCACCGGTAAAGCTGCGGGGGGCGCGGTACACCGAGACAAGGACTTCGTCAAGTTTCTTTCCATTGCCGCCGCCTTTGGCGGCGTTTTCCCCCGCGCCTTCAATTATCCAGCCATGGACTATCGAATTCCCAGAGGCGGAAAGGAGAGCCCGGGGCCGGGAAAAAACTTTAGCCAATAGTTCTATTGAGCTTTGAATCATCTGCCCGTCACCGCCGCCTGAGGTCCTGATGAGCGCAAGGGCGCTTTCGCCTAACGGCGTGGCAATGGCCGCGATTGGCGCCATATCACCGTAAGATGGCGAATTCATTCGCTTTGACTTTCCTCAATAGCGACTGACGCAATCCCCATGCGCCGGAAAAAGTACGGCGCCCCGGCGGATGCCCAGAAGCCCACGAGGCCGTAGCGGATAAAACGAAAGATCTCGTAAAAAGGGGAGGACTCGCCCCAAAAAGGAATATTCGCGAAGAGGCTTCCCTCACCCGGAAACAGAAACCTCAACACAACGTAAATGATCACCATGCCCGTGAAACCAACGATGGCGCGCAAGACAAAGACCTTCGCGTCGGGACGCTTGCCGTTAATTTCCCCACGGCTGGTAAACGGAAAACGCTGTTTCATCAGGGTATAGCCTAAGCAAAAACCCAAAAGAAGGGCCGGCATGGTTCTGTCCCCCGGATAAAGGCCGTTCATGAGAAGGGCTATGGCGGCGGCGCTGATATTCTGGGCGCGAATCCCTGCGGAAGCGAGGTTTTTCATCAAGAAAGGCCCGGGGATAAACCAAATGGCGACCAGAATCGCGGCGATAATCCAGCCCGTAAGAAGGTCAGTAGGAAAGTGAACCCCTAAATAAAGCCGCGTGTAGCCTATGAGCAGCATAAAGAAAAACACGGCGGCCCAGATAATTGCCTGCCTTAAGGATTTTTTTAAGCCTGGCTTTTTATCGGCCCAAACCTGGGAGAGCCACACTGCCGTGGGAACCCAGAAGGTAAAAGACAGCTGAGCGTGCCCTGAAGGTGCGCCATACGTAGGCTCAAAGGCCAGGCCCAAAGATGGCTCAAGGTGGTATGGCCGGGGATGGTGGAGTAGGTCTTTTAGAAAGGCGTTTACCCAGGCGGAAACAATGATGAGGATAGCCATTCGGAGCCCCCTCTTTTCGTCTATCCACCAGAAAATCAGGAGTATCAGTGGAACGTAAGAATACCCTGTTCCCATAACCGTTATTATTTCTACTATCATGGTAAGGGCAGGGTTTTCGCTCCTCTGGATTAGCTTGATGACTTCTATTCCCCAGTCGTACAAGCCCGACAGGAACGGCGATGTCTCCGCCGCCGACATTTGAATCGCGTACTCATTCATGATTAAAATCCATCCAGAAACCTCTCCTTAACCCTGTTGATAGTCGTTCTTTGATCCCTTGAGGGCGGGGGGTTGGGGTTTATAGTTTGAAAAATCCTGTCAAGCTGGGAAGCGAAAAACGATCTTTCAATAGTCACAAGAATCTGAAATTCCCAGTTTTCCTCAGGGATCCCCCCGTCGCCGGTGGGAAATTGCCTGAGCGTCCAGAAATCGTCTTCCCTGATCGCCCCCATCCAGGAGAAATCCGAAGCGGCCCGGATCAGGGTTTCGTAAAAGGCGCCGTAGCTTTCATCGGGGTCGGTGACGACGGAGGCCAGGCGTTTTTCTATACGTGCGGCGGCCAGGCGTGGAAAATCCAGTTCGGCGGAAAACCCGTCTTTCCAGAGGTTCAGGGCATTGAAGTTGTTCGCCTCGTTCCTTGCGACAAACACATAACGATCCCTATAGGCATCCAGGTTTTCCACCATAAATGCGCCCGAATCAAGCCAGAGGGATACCCATTCGGGGATGGCTCCGCCCTGGGCTTTATTCCTGTAATCCGTAATTGTATGGGGCGCAGGGTTACGGGCAGGCTCAGGCGCCCTCGGCGGCTCTACGACAGGCCTCTCCGCTTCGCTCCTGCATGAGCCAAATAATAATGTCACAAAAACCGCGGTCAGGAATAATTTTTTCATTCTCCTGTTTTCGTTTCTTTCCCTAGAGCTTTGTCAATGATGGCCCTGAGCTGCTCCCGCTGGGTTTCGGTACAATCCGCGAGGGGATTGCGTACGCGGCCGCCGGAATAGCCGAGGTAATCACAGGCGTATTTCAGGCCCGCGATTCCATAAGACACGGTTACAGCCGCGTTCACCGGAAACATACGTTGGTAAAGGTCAAACGATTCCTTTTGTTTTCCCGCTTCATACAGTTCCTGGGTTTCCGTTATCTCGTTGGGGCAGCAATTGGCCATGGCGGAAATGGTCGCATCAATCCCCATTGTCAGGGCCGGATACCAGGCGCTGTAGGTACCTGTCATAACCTGGAAACCCGGATCCGCCACACGCAGGAAAGTGGCAAGCTGCGGCACGTCGCCGTTGGAATCCTTCATCCCGACTATGTTTTTATGGCGGCTGAGTTCAGCCACCGCGTCCGCGCCTATATTGACGTGGGTAAACTTCGACACGTTATAGATGAGAACCGGGATATCGCTGTTATCCGCAACTTCGGTAAAAAACCGGATCATGGCTTTGGAATCCATCGAAGGGCTGTAATAAAAGGGGGTAAGAACCAGGGCGCAGTGTGCGCCAAAGGAGGCGCACTTGTTGGTCAGTCTGATAGTTTCACGCGCGGATTCAAGACCGGAACCGACCATGATGAGCCTGTCTTTTTTCGCGTGTTCCACGGTCAGTTTTACCAGTTCCAGTTTTTCGTCCTCGCTCAAATAAACGGTTTCGCTGTTCGAACCAATTACAAGGTAACCTGCCAGGCGGGCTTCGTTCCATTTCTTGACATTGGAAACAAATGCGCCTGAATCCAAATCCCCATTTGCCTTGAAGGGTGTTACCATGGGGGGAATTACCCCGTGAATTCTTTGCATACGAAACTCCTCCGCCAGTCGTTTCAGTACCGTATCTTGCCAGTGGTCTTTAGTATAGCGTATTATTGAATGAGGGGTAAGGTATGCTTAGAAGAAGCCTGATTATCGATCCCAGGGACACGGTGGCGGTTCTTTTGGAGAATGCCCAAAAGGGCGATACCGTGGAAACCCCGGAAGGGACAATCACCCTGCTTGACGATATCGAGTTTGCCCACAAGACTGCCATTGTCGATCATTCCCCAAGGCAGCCGGTTTACAAATACGGCCATGAGATTGGGTATACGGAGAACGCCGTCCCGAAGGGGAGCTGGATTCACAATCACAATATGCGTTGCGATCGTGGGAGGTGAGGGGTCAGCATGAAGTTTATGGGATGGAGGCGGCCGGATGGAAGGGTTGGGACACGGAACTATGTGGCGGTGATCCCCTCGGTGTTCTGCGCCGCCAAAACGGCTGAGCGTATTGCCAGCCAGGTGGAGGGGGCGATTTGCCTCAGGCACCCGGTGGGCTGCACCCAGGTTGGTTTTGATTTCGAGCTGACTGCCCGCACTCTCATTTCCATGGGGACACACCCGAACCTTGCTGCCGTTTTGGTAATAGGCCTTGGCTGCGAGCGTTTCAAACCGGAAGAACTCTACGAGGGAATAAGGAGATCGGGCAAGAGCGTGGAAATGCTGGTCATTCAGGAGGAGGGCGGCACAGGGCCCACCATAGAAAAGGGCGTACGCATACTCAGGGAGTTTGCGCTTCATGCGCTTGGGAAGCCCAGGGAAGAATGCGATGTTTCCGACTTGATCGTGGCCCTCAAGTGCGGCGGCACCGACGCGACAAGCGGCATTGCGGCTAACCCCACCCTTGGGGTGATGAGCGATATGCTCACCGGCATGGGCGGAAGCGCCATTCTTTCGGAACTGAACGAGCTCATCAGTACCGAGGATATGCTCGCTGCCAGGGCGGTAAACGAAGAAGTTGCCAAAAAAATCTACGAGGCCATTTATGAGATAGAAGAGCTGCTTCGCTCGGGCTGCGATTACCGTTATCCCGGACGCAACGAACTCATCTCGCCGGGGAACTTCCAGGGCGGGGTTTCTTCCATTGTGGAGAAAGCCCTGGGGGGTGTCCACAAGTCGGGGAGCTCCCCCATCGTGGACGTGCTTGATTACGCCGTGCCCCCGGAAAAGGGCAGGCACGGTATGTTCCTCATGAAGTACGAAAGCCAGGACGGGGAAGTGGTCACGGGCATGGTCGGCTGCGGCGCACAGGTCGTCGCCTTTACCACTGGAAGGGGCAACCCCACGGGCTTCCCCTTCGTTCCGGTCATAAAGGTAACAGGGAATGATTTTTGCTTTCAGAAGATGAAGGCCGATATGGACTATAACGCCTCAGCCATCATCGAAGGAAAGGCGACCATCAGGGAAATGGGCGAGGATTTTTTTAGCACGGTCATCCGGGTAGCCTCGGGTGAGCCGGTAAAGGCGGAACTCATGGGCGCAGACGAGCTCTTCGTCATCGGCCGCCGCCAGGGTAGGCAGGGAGGGGCGGTAAACGGCTCCACAAGCGCACCGGAACGGAAGTCTTAACGATGCACATAACAAAGGCCATTATTCACCTTGACAACCTTCGCAGAAATATCGAGGCGGCGCGGAAAAGGGCCGGGCCCCACCCGAAAATATGCTTCCCGGTCAAAGCCGATGCCTATGGCCACGGCGCGGTTCCGGTTTCCTATTGCGCCATGGAAGCGGGGGTGGATTATCTTGCCGTTGCCACCTTTGCGGAAGGGATGGAGCTGCGCGCCGCCGGAATAGGCTCTCCCATACTGCTCCTCTCCCAGACCCTGCCGGAGGATCTTCCCGAGATTGCCTTACAGGAATTCATCCCCTTCGTCTCCGACGGGGAGTTCATTGAAGAAGCCAGCCGGGCCGCGAAATTGGCCGGGAAAAAGCTGACGGTTCACCTCAAGGTGGACACAGGCATGGGGCGGCTTGGCTGCCGTCCCGAAGATGCGGCGGAGATCGCGGGAAAAATCGCCTCCAGCCCCGGCCTTTCTCTGGGGGGCATAGCGACCCACCTTTCGGTTGCCGATTCCCCCGCACCGGATCACATGGCGTACACCAAAGGGCAGCTCCGCCGTTTCCGCGAGGCCGTTAGCGCTGTGAAAGAAGCAGGCATCGATCCCGGCATAGTCCACGCCGCCAATTCCGGGGCTCTTGTCTTTCATGAGGATTCTTACTTTGACATGATCCGGCTGGGGATTCTCCTTTACGGCTACCTGCCTTCCGGCGCACCGGCGAGTTTTTCTGTCGAGCCCCTAATGGAATTTCGCAGCAAGGTGGTTCTTGTCAAGAAGCTTAGGGCGGGGGAATCCGCGTCCTACGGCAACACCTGGACAGCCTCCGTTGACACGTTTATAGGTGTCATCCCCGGCGGCTATGCCGACGGAATTCGCCGCGGCCTTTCCAACAACCATTCGGTTTTGATACGCGGCAAAGCATACCCGCTGGTTGGCAGGATATGCATGGATCAGTTTATGGTTGACCTTGGCCCCGAAACGGAAGTCAAGCGCTGGGACGATGCCGTGATCTTCGGTCCCGGCTTCGTCACGGCAGGCGACATAGCCGAGAAGCTCGCAACCATCCCCTACGAGATTACCTGCGGCATCAACAAGAGGGTGCCCAGGGAATACGTGGGATAGTGGTTACCATCATATGCGTTAACATAAGAATAATAACCACGGAGTTTTGCTGTCCTGCGGACAGCTTGGAGTTTTGCACGGAGTTTCACGGAGAAAAGACATAATAAATAAAAAAACTCCGTGTTTCTCCGTGAATTCCTCCGTGTTCCTCCGTGGTTTTTCTAAAGTTTACGCATATGGTGGTTACCACCTGCACCCGTAGCCGCCTTGATTACCCCAACCGCCGCGGCTATTGATCGTGCGGGAATTCCCCCAGCCATTTCCGCAGTACGAATAACATTGCTGTGCGTTCGCGGCAAAATCATAGGATTTCCCGCTAATCGTGACTTTGGTTGGCTGGACATAATTGCCGGAAACATAGCCGTCAATGCTGATTTGTGCGCCTTCCCGCAGCCCTTCGATAAAACCGATGTACTGTGTCAATGCCGGAACGTAATAGGCGTTATTCCCGCTTGCCACCGCAATTACCCCATTCCGCAGTTGAAGCGTTCCGGTAATTTGAACTGTTTGAGGGCTCGTTCCCCATCCGTTGCCCCAATTCTGGGCGGAAGCCGTACCGATTGCCATACAGGCAATGACAATTACAAAACCAAGTTTTTTCATATAACATCCTATATACCACGTTCTTGTCACTATAGTATACGATAGTATACGAAAGTCGGGTGGCAATATTGGGGTAATATTTAGACAGTGTAAAAAATATTCTTCCCCTATTCCCTTCCTTAAAGGACCTTCGTCTCTTCCTTCAGCCACGCCCTTTCCTCCTCGTTCATGAAGGGGGCCAGTGTCTGGAAAGTTTTCGCGTGATAGGCATTGAGCCACTGGAGTTCACAGGCCGAAAGCAGCGACTTGTCGATTGCCCGGAAATCTATCGGGCAGAATGAAAGCGTTTCAAACTTCATGAACGTGCCGTCTTCGTTCGTGAAATCCTTCGCGACAAGCAGCGTGTTTTCTGTACGAATGCCCCACTTGCCTTCTTTGTAAACCCCAGGCTCGTTGGTGGTTATCATGCCCACTTCAAGCTTTACAAGGCTGGCGGGAATTGGGTTGTAGCGAATCACCGGGGGGTTTTCATGCACGCTCAGGACATAGCCTACGCCGTGCCCTGTACCGGATTTATAGTCCATGCCGTTTTCCCACATCACGCCCCTGGCCAGGATATCGAGACTTGCGCCAAACGCGCCGTACAGAAACTTTGCCATCGAAAGGCGAATACCGGACTTCAGGGTGAGCGTAAAGTCCTTTTTCATTTCGTCGCTGACTTCTCCCAGGACTATAGTGCGCGTAATGTCCGTGGTGCCGTCGTAATAGTGGCAGCCCGTGTCAACAAGCAGGAAGCCTTCCGGCTTAAGCTTCGCGCTTTCTCCCTTTACGGCGCGGTAATGCATTTTGGCCCCATTCGCCATATAGGCCGCGATGGTAGAAAACGAGGGGCCAATGACGTTTTCGCCGCTCTTGCGGAATTCATGCACCTTGTCGTGAATGTCCGCTTCCTCAATGTCTTCGTGATGAACGCGCTCTTTTACCCACTTTATGAACTTTGCCACGGCGGCGCAGTCCCTCGCATAACAGCGTCTCAGGTTCTCAAGCTCCACGCTGTTTTTTTGGGATTTAAGCCACGCAGTAATTTCAGGCCCCTCAAAAACGGTGAGGTTTTCGGGGATTGTCCCCAGAAGCCTCGCGCTTATCCTTGAGGGATCGATAAAAATGTTTTCCCCGGTAACGCCGTCTTCGCTTTTATACGATTTAAGGAAGGGCAGAATTTCGTCGTAGCCTTTCAGTTGAATGCCATCCCCAACAAGGATGGCTTTTAGTTCCCCAAGCTTCGCTTCGTCAATGAAGAGATACGCATTGGTTTTGGTGATAAAAGTGTACGCGTAATTCGCGGGCATGACATCGATATCGGTGCCGCGTAAGTTGTAGAGCCAGGCTATGTCGTCAAGCGAGGAAACGAGATAGCAATCCGCCCCCTCAGTTTTCATCCTCTCCCTTACGCAGATGAGCTTTTCAAGGCGGGTCTTGCCGGCAAACCTGACATCGTGCTCGAAAGCCCTCCCCTTGGGAAAAGCAGGCCGGTCTTTCCAGATTTCGCTTAACAGATCAAGATCGAGCCTCGTGCTGAATTTCTTCTTTTTAAATTCCTTTTGAAACGTTCTGTAAAGCTCTACCGAAACGGTACTGCCGTCCATGCCGACAACGGCTTTTTCGGGAAGGTTATCCCTCACCCATTTTTCAAGGGACGGTACTCCGTCAAGCCCCATCTTTTGAAGCGTGATTGTCGATCCCTCGAGCTGATCCCTCGCCTGAATATGATACCTGCCGTCAGCCCAAAGATGGGCCTCGTTTTTGGTCACGACAAGGCTGCCGGCCGACCCGGTAAAACCGGAAAGCCAGGCGCGGCATTGCCAATATTCCGGCAGATACTCTGTTCCGTGTGCGTCAGAGGTAAGCACGATGTAAGCGTCAACCCCCTCCCGTTTCATGGCTGCCCTCAGGGCCGACAGTTTTTCGACACAATTCATTTCAAGCCCCCTTCAACTGAGGAAAAATATAATCCCAAACGGCCCACAGTATGGGCTTCATGTTCTCGTCGTCGGAATTGATGGTAATAACGGCGTCAAGGCCAGGGATGACCACAATAAACTGGCCGTCCTTTCCGTCACAGCGGTAAGCCCCGTGGCGGCAGGTCCAGAACTGGTAGCCGTACCCTATGTCGTAATCGCCCTTGTCCTGTGACGGCATCGTCGGAACCTGGGTCCTCGTGGCGCGGTCTATCCATGCCCCGGAAACGAGTTGTTTTCCCCGCCAGTTTCCCCTTTGGAGAAGGAACTGGCCAAAAGCAGCCATGTCGGAAGTGCTTATCTTAAGGCCATAGCCGCCAAGGGTAAAGCCGTCA
>JGI24698J34947_10001316_pt1 | contig 13034 bp, 6 predicted proteins | sample TergutMp193P3_FD_34947 | JGI IMG/M metagenome (IMG submission 34947)
CACGGCGACAAACCTGTTATTGCCCCAGACGACGGCGTTGATCTGAGCACTGTCGAATGGGATGGTCGATACGCCTGTCCATGTGTCGGGGCCGCCAGTTGTCGGCACGGTCGTCGCCACCTGCGGTGACGGCGCGGGCGTTGGCGCGGGCGTACCGGCCAAACTCGCGATAGTTTGATTAATGGAGCTGGTAGATGTAGGACCCCATAAAGACCAGTTGGATTCAAACTGCGGCAGTAAATCCCTGTATTCCTCGTATTCTTCCCTTACCCAGTTATGGGTACTCGAAGGATACGCGGCGCAATACGCGATAATCTCATCCAGTTTTGCCATTGTCTGTCGATACGTGGCGTTGTCAGGGAGCGGGGCAGGCTTGACGCCGCCGCTCGTACTGCTTGTCGGCGCATTCGCGCTGACGCTGGACGCTCTTGTCCCGCCGCTTGAGGACGCGGTCGTGCCTCCGCTGGAGCCGCTTGACGACGAGCCGCCGCTATTGCTTCTCCTGCCGCCGAAGAGGCCGCCGATAAAGCCGAGGATGCCGCCCGGGCTTTCCGGCGCTTCAGGCGCGCCGGTCAGGAGCGCCTGCCCGTCGTTGAAAAGCCCCGGAGGCGGCTGGAAGCCCAGGCGCTCCAGTTCCGCTTGATATGCCCTCCTGTCCTTGTCGGACAGGGCAAGCGCCTTTTCCTCAATTCCCGCCGCCTTCTCCACCAGCTCCGCTGCTTTTTTGTTCAGGTTCTGGACTTGCTTCGCGAGGCTTTTCGCGCTGTTGCCGCCTGCGAAAACCGGCATGGCGGCAAGCAAAAGCGCCGCCAACAAAATGTAAACCCTGTTTTTCTTCATATTAGACTCCCTTATTAGTGGTAGAAGTTACCGTCTTTTGGTAAATGTGCTTGGCTCCCCGTCCATTGTCATGGTGAGTTTGTTACCGCTTATGGAATAAGGCCCTGTGTAGGTGAAATATATTTGGTCCAGATCGCTATCGGTCACTGTGACGAAGCTGCTTGACGCCGTCCTGAATTGGGTTCTTGTGTACCATTTTGGTTCGAGGAAGCCGTATGCGAGATATATGGAAAGGTCTTTGTGGCCAAAGTTTACCTCGGTTATGGTTAAACTATAGGTGCCGCCGCTTGTGGTAAGTGTCCCTTTCATAGCTGGGCTTCCATCAATTGTGCTTTCCCAGTTTCCATTGTTGACTGTCATTGTATCTTCGCTTTCGTCGTCGATCCATGTCCCGTTAAAGGCGGAATCCACCCTGCCCCTGCCGCCGCTTGACGAGGAGCCGCCCCCGCCGAAGAGGCCGCCGATAAAGCCGAGGATGCCGCCGCCCCGCTCGTCTTCGGTCTCTTCCGGTGCGCCGGTCAAGAGAGCCGCTTCGTCGCCGTAGAGCCACTCGGGCGAACCGGCGACGCCCAGGCGCTCCAGTTCCGCCTGGAACGCCCGCCTGTCCTTCGGGGACAGCGCCGCCGCCTTCTCCTCGATGCCCGCCGCCTTGTCCTGCAGCTCCGTCATCTGCTTCGCCGTGTCCACCGTCTGCTTCGCCAGGTTTTTCGCCGCGAAGTCGCAGGACGAGAGGACCAGCGTGGTGGCAAGCACGAGTGCCGCCAATTTCGCAATGTGAAAACTGTTCTTTTTCATATAAAACTCCTTCGTATTTTCTCTTTTTACTGATGATCGTTATCTATATGCTATCCTGCTTTAGGTTTTTTGCACTTCACCAATTTGGGTGAATTTGCGGTTTTTGGGGTCACCAATTTGGGTGATACCGCCGGATCTGCCATTGCTTGATCGTGTTTTAAATAAAACTCCTTCTTTGTTATTGATAATAAGCCCCAAAAATGCCACTATAAATAACCATGCAAACCATCAATTCTGTACTGATAGCCGGGGCGGGGGCTATCGGCCTGCTTGTCGCGGAGACAATCTACAAATCTGAGCCGGATAGCGTTTCAATCCTCGCGAAGGGGGAGCGCCTTGAGCGTTACCGGAAAAACGGCCTATGGGTGAACGGGCAAAGGCTTGATTTTCGACTCACCAGCGGCGGGGAAGCCGACCTCATCATCGTCGCCTCGAAGTTTCATCATCTTAATCAGGTTATCGAAGACATCGCCCCTTACGTGGGCAAAGACACCGTTATCCTTTCACTGCTCAACGGCATTTCCAGCGAGGAAATAATCGGGCGGCGGTACGGGCGGGAGAGGCTGCCCCTCGCGATGATCATAGGTACGGACGCCGCGCACAAGGGCGAATCGACCACCTACACGGTGAAAGGGATCATTCACTTTGGCGATGGCGAGGGGCGGAACGGGGAGCGCGAGGACAAAATAGCGGAGTTCTTCACCCGCACCGGCGTCGTGTTCAAGCTTGACCCCGATATGAAACGCGCGCTTTGGTATAAATTCATGATGAACGTGGGGGCAAACCAAACCACGGCAATCCTCCGGCTGCCTTATGCGGCATTGCAGACCAAGGGCGGGGCTGGGGAGATACCCGAAGCCAGGCGCTTAATGGAATTGGGTATGCGCGAGGTAATCGCGATAGCCAACGCCGAGGGCATCGACCTCAATGACAGCGACATCGAAAAAAGTTTCGAGACCGTGAATCTTCTTGACCCTTCCGGCTGTACCTCCATGTGCCAGGATGTCCTCGCGAAACAGAAAACGGAATTGGAGATGTTCAGCCTCGCCGTGATGGAGCTGGGCAAAAAGCACGGTATTCCCACGCCGGTCAACGAATTATTTTATTTACAATTGCGGGTGATTGAGAAGAGCTATAGATGAGTTCAGATTGACTATCACAACTAATTAAAAGAGGCATATAATTCCCTTATGGAGAAGTTAGCTTATATAAAACATATAAAAAAAATTCTGAAAACATATCATCCCGACTTATGCCCTGATGAAAATTTGAGAAATACATATAATGAAATCACAATAAAACTGAATAACGCCCTGGGTAAATTGGAAAATAAAGAAATAAATAATGAAGGAAATACATTGGAAAACAAGAACTTTGATATTTATAACTTTAGGTACTACTTGTCTAAAATTCAATCTATTGGGATAAGTAAAAAATCAATGCTAAATAAAGATTACATAATATTCAGGGATTTTTTGATTAACGAAATAAATAAAAGCAATGAAAAAATCGGAGAATATTTTGCTCTTTTATTATCTGATGCGAATATAATGACCGATTCAATAAATTTATTTGCGAATGGGTACGCAAATTATACTTCAATATTTCAAAATTATTATCAATACAATGAACAAATAGTAAAACAATGCATTAAAATTGGCGATTCATATTTTGACGATTATGCCAATAAATGCGGGATCAAAGATATAAAAAGCATAATTGAAGAAATTAAAAAGTGGTTACAGGAAATCAGGTATATGCTGTATGGTTAATATGCCCCTTATCCCCGATTCCCATGAATCCTGTTTTATAGTATAATTTTATTCCTTTTCAGGAGTATTTATGAAGAGAAAAACCCTCTCTCGCGTTTTTGTGCCGTTTTTGATTCTCACCGCTTTTGCGGTTTTGGGATTTGACGCCTGCAAGAAAAAAGATGCCGCCGTAACCACGGTTTTTACCGGTTCCCATGTGTCCCCCGGAAGGCCGGCGGCGGGGCTTGGGGCTTACAGGATTGCCTACTACGAAGCCGCGCTTGAGGAAGGGGTTGCAACGGCGGGGAGTATACAGGAAAGCAACGAGCCTTTCAGGATTGTGGATTACGGCCCGTTTGGGGAACTCCCAAGCGAGATAAAGAAGCCGGCGATTTATGTGGTTTTTTCCCAGCCGGTGGTTCCCCTGGCAAGGCTTGGCGACCCGATTCGCGAGGACGCGGGGCTCTTTACCATTGAGCCTGCCCTTACAGGGGTTTATCGCTGGTACGGGACGCGGCTTCTTTCCTTTGAGCCGGACGCGGAGAATATGCCACAGCACGAGTACAAGGTCACTGTTTCGGACAGGATCAAATCACTGGGCGGCAAGAGTCTGGAAGGGGAGAGGTCTTTCAGCTTTGAAACAGAGCGGCTTGATGTATTGGACTGGCGATTGGGTACGGGTGAATACTGGGTGAACAGTTGGGATGCCGACCCTATGGAAGCGAAAAATATCAGTATCGTTTTTTCATATCCTGTAAACCTTGCTGAGATTGGCAAGTGGATTGAGGTGCGGGTTGCCGGGAGAAGCTACCCGTTCACCCTTTCCCGGCTTTCCGCAGCCAACGAGAGATATTTTTGGAGACTCAATCAAAACGAACAGGCGGTAGTTCTAACGCTTAACGACACCCTTCCCACGAATACGGATGTGAGTTTGATTATTCTTGCGGGGGCGCGTTCGGAGGAGTCCTGGCTTGGCAGCAGGGAGGGCAAGGTTTTCGGTTTTCACACTTTACGGCCTTTCAGGCTTAATGATTCTTCAGCCCGCACATATTCCAGTCCCAGAACCGAGGAAGGGGATAGCATTCCCATTTACCTCCAATTCAGCCATTCTGTAGACCCGGAAGTTGATCCATCATTTTTTACCGTTGTTGGTATGCCGTCGCTAACTCAGGATAATATCCGTGTCTACGGCAGTACTGTTGTGATAAGCAGGCTTCCCCTTGAGTATGAAACAAATTACCGGGTGCTTGTATCAACGGGAGTAAAAGATATTTATGGTCGCTCTTTAGCCCGCGCCGATGTTATTGTACAGGTAGGCGAGGCCAATAGCTATGTGTACTTTCTAAACACCGGCTCTAAAATGCTGGAAGCCAATTTCCCTCCACAGGTGGCATGGGAGGCACAGAATCCCCTGAGCCTGAGTTCGTTGATCACCGTTGCCTCAAGCCCTTATGAGCGGCTTCCCCTTTCGGCCCTCCTGACCCGTGATATTTCCGGGCTGCCGAAGAATGCAAAAAGCTTTTTTATGGAGGATATGGGTTCTTTTCTGGGGCCCAGCGGGAAGGGCAGCGTAGCTATGGCATGGGAATACGATTACCGTTCACAGTGGAATAACAGGTTAATCAGCGACAGTGCGTGGCTCACGGTGCAGGTCACCGACATAGGCATTACCCTGCGTTATGCGTATAACAAGGTTCTGGTTTGGGCGACGAAGCTTTCAACCGGGGAACCTGTTGTGAACGCGGCGGTGGAACTCAAGGAAGGGAACGCCGTGGTTCGCCAGGGGAGAACCGACGCGCAGGGTCTTGCGGTTTTTAATTTCCGTGACGGGGAGTTTATTTCCCTTTTTACCGATCTCTATCCCGCTTACAACCTGAGCAACTGGGACAGGGGCTTTCGCGTTAAGGTGATCGAAGGCGGCGGTGCAATGGCAGGTGGGGATGAAGCGGAATTTATCCCCGATGGCGGCCATAACATCTGGCGTTATGATGTAAAGGCAGCGAAGACCCCGTTTACGGTTGAGGAGGAAACGCCATTAGTCTTTATGTTTACCGACCGCGGGGTTTATAGGCCGGGTGAAACCGTTACTTTTCGGGGCATAGACCGGAACCTTTCCAGGGGGAGTTTTTTGCCCTACACGGGGGCTTACATCATTGAGGTCTCAAACGGCAATTATAATGTGCCGGCTATTGTGACCCTTGTCGGAATGACTACGAATAACGGCGGGAGCCACGGTTCTTTCACGCTTCCGGACAACCTTGAGCCGGGACGTTATGTTATACGCTACAGCCACGGCAGGGGTAGCGAGCGTTATGAAAATACAATTACCTTCCTGGTGGCTAATTTCGAGCGCCTCCGTTTTGAGGCCTCGCTTAAATTTCCCGATGTCCTATCTTACCAGGGTGAAAGAATATCCGGGCGGCTGTCAGCCTCGTACTTGTCGGGAGGCGGGCTTTCGGGCGCTCCCTATACATATTACTGGAGCCGTGAACCTGCGGGCTTTAACCCTGGCGGCTCGTGGAGTAATTGGCGTTTTGGGCCGGACACATACGACAGCCGCTATTTCGCGGCGAGCGGGGAAGGAACCCTGGGCCCGGACGGCAGCGATGACATAGCGCATAATGTGGATGCGGACGGTGTTGAGGGGATTACTTATCGTTACCGACTGGAGGCTTCGGTTCAGGACGCGGCAAGGCAGGAAATCTCCGCGCGGGGCGCTGTCATTGTTCATCCCGCGTCTTTCTACATTGGTTCCCGGCTGGACACGGGAAGCAGCAGGACTCCGGCTCTTAACGCAGCGACGCCTTCGGCGTACTTCCTTCAGGCCGGCTCTCCTGCCACAATGAGCTGGGCCCTCCTCACGCCGGAAGGCGTTCCCTTTGAAAGCGGCGATGCCCCGACAATTTCATTTACGCTCGTTCGCCACGAATGGAAGCAGATCCGTCAGGCGGGAATCGGAGGCAGGATAAATTTATCGTGGGAAAGGGTTGAGGAGATCGTTACGGAACAGAGCTTCCGTCCCGGTAGAGGTGAGTATGCGGGTGTATTTTCGTTTACGCCTAACGATAGCGGGCAGTGGGAAGTGCGCCTTTCGAGCAGGGATTCCAAGGGTCGTTCAGTGCAAACCCGTTACGGTTTTTATGTGACAGGTGGCGGCTGGGTGCTATGGGGCAGGGGCGACTCGGACAGCGTCACGCTTACGCCTGACAGATCTTCCTACGCTCCGGGCGAAACAGCGAAACTCCTCGTACAATCCCCGCTGCCAAGGGGGAAGTACCTTCTTACCATGGAGCGGGAAGGAATACTTGAGGAAAAGATCATCGAGCTTGACGGTTCCGCCCGCACAATCGACGTTCCCATAAGGGATTCGTATATACCCATCGTGTATGTGGCAATCGCTTCTTATACCGTTAGATCCGGGCCGCCGGAAAATACTTATTACGAGCCGGATTTGGACAAACCCAAGGGGCTTTTCGGTCTTGCTACTCTCTTTGTCGATCATGACAGCCGGCATTATGCGATAGAAATTGAAAGTTCCAAAGGCACTTACAGCCCAGCAGAAGAGGCGGAGGTAACGCTCAAGGTGAGCTATAACGGCAGGCCCGCACCCGGCGTGGAGCTGACCTTTATGGCGGTAGATCGGGGAGTTGTTGACCTCATTGACTACCATGTGCCAGACCCACTGGCTTTTTTCTACAGTCCCTGGAATTTCCCGCTGGGGGTACGCGGCGCGGACAGCCGTTCGCTTCTCATCGATCCGGTTACCTACAGCCTCACGGATCTTCAGGGTGGGGACGAGGATAGTTCCAAGCTGGATGAGCGCAAGGATTTCAGGCCCACCGCAATTTTTGAGCCTTACCTTGTTACAGGGGTAGATGGAACCGTTATGGTGAAATTCAACCTCCCCGATTCGCTTACCACCTACCGTTGTACGGCTGTGGCGGTGGGCGTGAGCGATTTCGGCATTGCCGAGCAGGATCTGCGGGTAAGCGCTCCCCTCACGGCTGTGGCGGCCCTGCCCCGCAAGCTCCGCTGGCGGGACACGGGGACAATTTCGCTTATACTCACCAACCTTGACAGGGACACGGTTGAGGCGAGGGTCTCGGTGGAAACGGAAATGATTGACGATGGCAGCAGCCTGTGGGACACAGTGCTGGAAATCGACGGGGCGAGTGAGAAGACGGTCAGGATCAATCCGGGAGCCACGGCGGAAGTTTCGTTTAACGCCGCCGCCCTGGGCGCCGGTGAGAGCAGGGTCATCTTCACCCTCCGTTCTCCCCAGGTAAACGAGAGGATCGTGAGGACGCTCACTGTGGACAGGCCGGTGCTTTACGAGACGGTTACCGCCATCGGCAATCTTGGGAACGAGAATCCCTTTATTGAGGAGGGAGTGGTTATTCCTTCCCTTGTTCCCGAGGGTACGGGGAGCCTTTCGGTTTCATTATCTGTCTCTCGGCTTGCCCTGCTCAAGGAGGCGGTCCGGTATTTATTGAGTTACCCCTACGGGTGCCTTGAACAACGAACCGCACAACTCCTCCCCCTCGTTGCCTTCGCGGATCGCCTTGGTAGTTTTGAACTTGACAGCCCGGTACTCAATCCGAAGAAGGTTATTGAGGATGAAATTGCCTCACTCGCCAAAAGCCAACTGCAAGACGGTTCTTTCCCGTATTGGCCCGGCGGGCAATACGGCAACGGGTACGTAACGCTACGGGTTGCGCATATCGTTGCGCTGGCAAGGCAGAAAGGCTATACGATCCCGGCTGAGATGAACACCCAAACAATGCTGCGCTATATCAGCGGCATCGACTTCACCAGCCCGCCTTTTGTTCGGGATCACTTCATCAGGGGCTATTCACTTTGGGTTCGCACCATGTACGGTGAGAGAATTGGCACGGAGATTACAAATTATCTCAGGGGAGGAGACGCACTCGGCATTTCTGGCTTCGGGTTTGCGGGTCTCGCGGCAATGGAGCTTGGGATGAGGGATCTTGCGGTATCCGCCAGAGACAATGTAAGACGCTTCATCCGGCCGGGTACGCGTAGCCTGGATTTGACCGATACCTACGAGAGTGGCGGAAATTTCTGGGGTCACGACACAGACCGTTATGCGATAGCACTCATGCTTTATCACGCTTTGTCCCCGTCTGACGATATGACAACCCGGCTCGCCAATTCGCTCATTGAACGCCAGCGCCGGGGTATATGGACAAATACATCTTCCTGCTACTGGGCTGTTCTCGCCTTTGGTCGTATCGCCGACGCGGAAGAGCAGGAATGGGCGGGGAGTCTTAATTCCCGTCTTTCCCTTGGGGGGACAACGCTTTTGGAAAATGCTTTCCAATCCGCCGGAGGGGTGCCTGTTTATAAATCCTGGGCTTTTGGGGAGACTCCGCTGGACGACATAGCGCGTGACGCCCTTCTCCCGCTAAGGATTGAGCGGGAAGGCTCCGGGCAGCTTTATTACACGGCAAGCCTCCGCTACGGGATTCCTACGGAACTCGCCGCAGCCCGCGACGAGGGCTTGAGTGTCTTTGCCGAAAACTTTGATTCTGACGGGAATCAGGTCAGGGACGGTGTGCTCGTTCCGGGAAAGACCTATACCCGGAAGGTAACGATTTCCAGCTCAAGGGATCGCACGTTTGTCGCCCTCAGGGCGCCGATCCCGTCAGGTGCTGAAATTGTAGATGCGGCTTTCGTCACAAGTTCCACTGTTCCACCAAGAGAAGATAATAACAGACGGAGTGTGGATTACTGGTGGGAAACGCCGCCGGTTCGCTTTATCATGGATGATGAAGTCGTATTTCATTGGGATAATTTCCCGGCGGGGAAAAAAGAAGTCGAGTTCCGTTTCCGGGCGGTGATGCCCGGTATCTATCCCACGCCGCCGGTTCAGGCCGAATGTATGTACGAGGAAGAGATCTTTGGCCGTGGGGCCGGGGAATTGTACCGTATCGGACTTTAGTCCACGAACGAAAGAAAAAGAGGTGTTTTGTGAATATAGATATTGCCGAATTATGGGCGACGTACAGTCCAAATATACTTGACCTGGGCCGAAAGCTTATTATCGCGGTACTGATTATTATCGGTGGCAGAATCGTCATTTTGCTTTCCAAAAATCTGGCACAGAAAGCGGTAACTGGAAAATTAAAGGCGGATGAGACCCTGGCTTCGGTTTTGCGAATGGTAGTTCATTATGGGATCATTTTCATCTGCCTCATTATGATCCTGGACCTTTTTGGGGTTAATACCGCCGGTCTCATCGCGCTTTTGGGAGGCGCGGTAGTCGCGGTGGGCTTCGCCCTCAAGGATACTCTCGGCAATATCGCGTCGGGGATCATCATTTTGCTACTTAGGCCCTTCAAGAAAGGGGACTTTATCGAATGCGGCTCTGTCATGGGTTCCGTCCGGGAAATGGGGCTTTTTGCCACCATTATGGAAACTGCTGACGGGGTTTTTATCTCTGCACCCAATTCCAACCTCTGGGGGGTTCCCCTGCGAAATTATTCGCGTAACGACAAGAGGCGCCTGGATATTGCCGTTTCCATTTCCTATTCGGATTCCATCGATGAGGCTTTTCGGGTGCTTAATGATATCATCAAGGAAGAAGAGCGTTTCCTTAAAGATCCTCCCGCGCAGGTAATGGTTCAGTCCCTGGGGGATTCAGGCATCGGCATTACTCTCAGGGCATGGGTGTCAGGCGCAATGTATTGGAAGATCTATTGGGATCAGATGAAGAATGTGAAAGAAAAAATACAGGCGGCGGGTCTATCCATCGCGTTTCCCAAACGGGATATACGTTTGGTCAAAGATCCCCCTGATTTACCCGCAGAGAAATCACGCGAAGTATGAAACGAAGAATTTTACTTGCGTTTATATGCTTTGTAATTCTTCTTTATTTGTTTCTGTTAGTCCTCCCCTTTCCTGAGCTTGACGCTTTTCGGGAAAGGTCATGGGGAACCGTAATCAGCGACAGGAATGGAACCGTACTCAGGGTTCTGCCCGCATCGGACGGCGTTAAACGCGAGTGGGCTTCGTTAAACGAAATACCTCCCGGGGCTGTAAAGATATTTATCCGCTCGGAGGACAGGCGTTTTTATTTTCATCTGGGAATTGATATTATCGCTATATTCCGCAGTTTTTTGCGTAACGCGCAGGAACGGCGTGTTGTGTCCGGGGCATCAACGATTACAATGCAGCTTGCGCGTATGATAAACCCTCACGCTGGGGGCTTGAGCGGAAAGCTCCGCGAGGCATGGGACGCAATCAGGCTTGAAGTTAAACTCACAAAAAAAGAGATACTTGAATTATGGCTTAACAGTATTCCGTTTGGCAGCAATATTGAAGGTCTTCCCGCCATGACCCGCTCCCGCTTCGGGAGGCCCATCAGCCAGCTTGATGACAACCGGGCGGCGCTCCTTGCGGCGGTTCCCCGGCGGCCGGGTTTCTACGACCCGGCTGTGAATCCTGACGCGGCTGTTTCCGCCGCCCTGGCGTTGTCGGAGAGAAGTAGTCTCGGCCTCAGGGAAGATGAACTATTAAATGCCGCGAAAGAAGCCGCCGCTGTTTCGCAGGGCGCTGAAGACCCACGGTCGCCTTTCTTTGCCCCTCACTTTACCGAGCGGATGAGGCTTGCGGATATTCATGACAAAAGTTATGTGCTATCGAACACAAAGATTCGCAGCACCCTTGATCTTGGCCTTCAGCGTTACGCGGAAGAATTACTCGCCCTGGAACTATCGCTTCTGTCCCGTAACCGGGTAAGCAACGGGGCAATTCTCGTGATAGAAAACGACACCGGGGCAGTGCGTGCTTATGTCGGTTCGGCTTCATGGTTTAATGATGCGGTTTCGGGGAAAATTGACGGAGTCCGTTTTCGCGGGCAGCCCGGCTCGTGCCTGAAACCTTTTCTTTACGCCCTTGCGATTGACACTGGATTCGGTCCGGCGGATATCATGCCGGATATTCCCACGGTCTTTGGAACCAGGGAGGCGTATATCCCATCGAACTTTAACAACCGTTTCAACGGCCCGGTTCGCTTGCGAATCGCACTGGCGTCTTCTCTCAATATTCCGGCGGTGTATCTTCTTGAGCGACTTGGAGTCAATGCCTTTGAGGAATACCTTGTCGGCCTCGGCTTTGACTCCATAATGGAGACGATGGGCACGCACGGCACGGGGCTTGCACTAGGTAATGCCGAAGTGAGCCTTGAGGAAATGGTTCGGGGATTTTCAGCTTTTCCCCGTGGCGGTTCCCCAGCGGAACTCATCTGGATTGAAGGCGATACATCACCGCAGACGGCGGAGCTTTCACCGCTTTTAATGTCGCAATATGCGGCATGGATGATCGCGGACATACTCTCGGACAGGTCCAGCCGTTTTGTCGGCTTCGGTCCCGCCCCGGCTCTGGTGACTCCTTTTGTTTCAATGTTTAAAACCGGCACTGCCAATCAGTTTCAGCATATCTGGGCCCTGGGCGCGACAAAGCGTTTTACCGTAGGCGTCTGGATGGGAAATTTTTCCGGGGAAACCGTCATAGGCAGCACCGGGAGTTCCATTCCCGCAAGCATAGCGTCCCGGCTACTGACAGCGCTGGAACAATCCGCCGGGGCCGATAACAGGGGCGGCGCGAATTCTTTGGAAAATATCGGAGGCCCTGTGCCGGCAGGGGTTACGGAAACGCAGGTCTGCGCCCTTTCTGGCATGGCTTCCGGTCCTTACTGCACAGGGCTTGCCCGCGAATTTATACGAAACGAAAAAATTCCCGCGACTTGCACCTGGCATACAGGGGCGGGGCTTTTTTACCCTCCTGAATACCAGGCATGGCTGACCGAAAGGTTTCGTTTAGGCGGCGTGATGCAGGGGGGGAGCGGCCGTATACGGAACCCTGTTTCCGGTTCGGTGTATTACCTGGACCCCTCCATTCCGCCTAACGCCCAGGCCCTGCGTGTTGAGACTAACGGCTTTGGCGCCGATGCTTTGGTTTACTCTGACGGCGTACTCCAGGGGAGCCTTAACCATGCCGGTGTATACGCCCTGCCGCTTTCACGGGGACAGCATACTGTTGTCGTGGAAGACCTTGACGGGACTTCTGCCGTGGTCACTTTTGAAGTAAGATAATTAGTTCGATGCCATTAATTTATCAAGCGCCGCCATTTCGCTTTCGTTCCTCACTTAGCGCTCCGGACAGGAACGTCAAAGCCAGTCCTTGTCCCCAGCCCTGGATCCATTCGCGGCTTATATTCCTGTATCCGTCCCGGTCCTTCATTACTGCAGTACCGCCGGATACATTCAATACGCGCCCATCGGCTGAGATGTTTCGCAGTACGCCATCCAATGATTTGCCGATATATTTGCTGTGTAATGGGTTGCCCAGGGCGATCATCGCGGCGGCTATACCACAGGAAGCGGAAACCTCCTCATAACTGTCAGGGTCGTCAAGCAGTGTGCGCCATAAACCGTCGGGTGTCTGCAGAAGCTTCAGCGCCGCAAGTTGTTCATTAAGCGAAGCGACTATATCCATATATCGCGGGTAGAGATACGGCGCGTGTAGATTCCTCCCGACCTGGCTCATCGTATAAGCGGCCCATGCGTTGGCGCGAGCCCAGTAGAAACCGCTCATGTGGTTTCCGGCAATATTGTCGTAACCGTG
>JGI24698J34947_10001318_pt1 | contig 13029 bp, 13 predicted proteins | sample TergutMp193P3_FD_34947 | JGI IMG/M metagenome (IMG submission 34947)
AAAAACTGCAAACAATAACTTATTTAAGAGAATGTTTTTATGGACCAGAGGCAACTACCGGACGACTTCAAAGATTTCATACAATGCTTGAACTCAAATGAAGTCCGCTACCTGCTTGTCGGCGGCTGGGCTGTCGGGATCTATGGAAACCCACGCGCAACGAAAGACATTGACTTTCTGGTTGCAAATGACTCAGGCAATTTAGCGAAACTGCAAAAAGCGCTGGCGGCTTTTGGCTCGCCGCCTGTTGACATGGAACGTTTCAGGGAAAAAGGCCGTGTCATCAGAGTGGGAAGCCCGCCAATACAGATCGACATCATAAACGAGGCGGACGGCATTGATATAAATGAATGTTATTCCAGAAAGGAAACCATTAAAGTTGAAGATGTCGATATTTTTGTAATATCAAGAGACGATCTAATCAAAAATAAAACCGCAAGCGGAAGAAGCATGGATATTGCCGATGCCGAAAAACTGATAAAATACCGGAATACGCATACCCGGTAGCCCTGCGGTATTAATACCATTTTTATTCAATTATTTCCCTTGACAAAACTGAAAGTATATGGATCATTATAACATAGTAGACATATATGTTTACAATATATGTTTGCAAAACACGGATTAAGGAGTTTTCAATGAAACTAAAGAAACTGTTTGGATTTATCGCCCTGGCGGCGGTAATTGGATTTGTGATGACGGCCTGCCCCACAGACTCGCCGCCTAATAATAATCCTCCCGTAACCCCAACCGACATTACCTGGACGCTGGAACAGGTAGGCGGCGTAGCCGGCGAGGACGGCGACGCAGCGACAGCCAGTACCACCGCCATTCTCATCAAATTCAGCGCGGCGGTAACAGATTTAGCTGACAGCCACATTAGCATCGGCGGCGCAGCGACACGAAGCGATGACGCTATCAGCCGGGACGGCAACAACTGGACGGTTCCCGTTACCGTTGAACACTCAGATGAAGCCACCGTAACCGTTACCAAAAGCGGCATCGAAGGCGGCCAAAAACACGTGCTGGTGTACAAAGAAGGCGAAGCGCCGCTCATTACCTATACCGCTAAAGCAGACGGCGAGCAGGGTAGCGTCACGTCAACCAAAATCACCTTTACCTTCTCCGCAGACGTAGATGAACTTGAAGCGGATGACATCACACTGACGGATGGGACAGGAGACGGAGGCGGCTCGGCCACCCAAGTCACCCTAACCGCCGACGAAGACGATGCCAAAAAATGGGTATTGACGATTACCGATGTCAGCGAAGGAACCATATCGGTAGCGATTGATAAAGAGGGCATTAGCGCAACCCCCCATGAAGTGACGGTGTACAAAGAAGGCGAAGCGCCGCTCATTACCTATACCGCTAAAGCAGACGGCGAGGCGGGTACCACCACGTCAACCAAAATCACCCTTACTTTCAGCGAAGGCGTAACCGATCTTGACGCGGACGACATCACCCTGACGCCGGGAACCGGAGCAGCCACCAAAGGCACCCTGACCGCCGACGATGACGATGACGATGATACAATCTGGGAATTGGCCATTAGCGATGTCAGCGCAGGAACCGTATCGGTAAAAGTTACCAAAGAAGGCGTTAAGGCAGACCCCGTATCCGTAACGGTGCATAAAGAAGGCGAGTTGCCGACACACCCCATCGGAGGCAAATCATCATGGGTGACTGATGCGTATTCGGGGAGTTCATCAATGATCACTTTCTCCGACATAAGCGGAACCGGCGGCACATTTGAACTGTTCAATTATGATTGGACTGACGAGGATTGGACAACTCCTCAAGGGGAAGGCACCTATACCTATAACGAAAGCGCGGAAACCGTTACCATTACGCTGACTAAAGTGGGAATGATGGATAACGAGACTTTGCAAACTGTGCTGAAGACCAAAACCGAAGCTGAGGCCGAATACCGGACTACGATAGAGGCTCATGTAGAAGATCAGATCGCGTACTATATGGAGGAGCTCGTTTGGGATGAGGAAGAAGGGGAGTTTGTAACCATAGAACGGGACGAAGATGAAGCCGAAGCATATTTCCTGGAGATGGAGCACGAATGGAATGGAAAACCCAACTATCAATCCAAGGCGGCCTATATAGCTGGTGAATTAGAAATTGCGCTTGAAGTGTTTGACCCCCGTCCGTACACGTATTTCACGGCGGAAGGGACACTTGTCCTGCTGGAAGCCCTGCCCGCGTCCGGCGGCAGTAATGAACTTAGCGGCAAAACCTTCACCCTTTCCGGCTTTGAGGGAGGAGAGGCAATTTCAGTCGATTTCAACGCTGACGGAACCTTTTCCGCAACCATGCCTACGGATGATGAGATCACGATCCCTGCTACCGGCACCTATTCGTATAACAGTACAAAAAAACTGGTGTACGCTATACAGGATCAAGTAGACGGCCAAACCCCTGAGGAATTTTTCAACAACGCTAATGTTGAAGACTATAGCAACTTTCCCGCCGAGGCCGATGATCGCGCAGCGCAAACCAACCGGAGTTTCCGAGTGACTGTGTTTATCTACGATACAACCGATAATTCCCTCTCTTTTTATGGTAATTAAGCGGGAAGATCAGCGGGTTTAATTTCAACGGAAGCCGGTGTTTACAAAGCGCCGGCTTCCCGCTCACGCTAATGGGGTTGGCCTGCCGCAGGCAGGTCAGCCCTTGATTTCTAGTATATAAACACAAATTAAGGGGCCAGAAAAAATCATACAGGTTAGTCCGAAAAGCACTTGATATTATATAAAAATTAGGATAAAAATCAAAAACATGGAACTTAATGTACCTCAAAAATATAAAAAAGATATTGAAAAAGCAACAAATTTACTCAAAAACGAAGGCTGCCAATCAATTTATCTGTTTGGTTCGCTTGTTACCGGAAAAAGCCATGATAATTCGGATATTGATATTGGTATAAAGGGGTTCCCGAAAGGAAAATTTTTTGAAATTTGTTCAAAAGTGTATTTTGCGGCGGACAATGAAATAGATATTGTTAATTTTGATGCTGATGACGATTTTTATTCACTTTTGAATCGAATAGGGGAGCTGGTTAAAATTGGATAATAATTTAAAAGAAAAAAAATTAAACATGAAATTTTACGAATAGAAAAATTAATAAATGACGCAAAACCATTGTTGGATTTATGTAAATTAAGGGAACCTGATTTTGTTGAAATAACAGCGACCGCGCAAATACTTCATTCATTTTATAATGGTGTGGAAAGCGTTGTTATACTTTTCCTGAAAAGTGTTGGTGAAAAAGTACCAAATGACATCAGGTGGCATAAAACGTTATTTGAAATTATTTTTGGTCAAAATTCAAAAAATATTGTTATTCTTAGATATGGCATAAAGGAACAAATGGAAAAATATATGTACTTTCGTCATTTCATAAGGCATTCATATAGTTCTGAATTAGAATGGGGTGAGATGGAAATGCTAGTAAAAAATCTCGAAGAAACATGGAAAATTGTGAAAGATGATTTTGAATTATTTATAGAAAAGATTTAATTGTAAATGCCCTCCTTTAGAGCTTTTCCCTGTAATTAATCCAAGCCATCACTCCCCCTTGCATATTTTTCCGTTTTGGGGATAATATTCGGTATCAACGAATAGCGCGAATAAAACAAAAAGTTATGCTTGCGTAGTCCGTAGATATTCGTATCGCTGACTTTTTTGTTAAGGGGGTTTCTATGAAAGACACGGTAAAATTGGCCGTTGCCTTTTTATATTTCAATCTGTTTTAATAATTCTGTTGGTGTATATACCGATATTATTGATTTTTTATAATCATCCACATTTCTGGTTATAATACAGTCCATGCCATTTTCTATTGCTGTAAAATATTGAATGGCATCTTCAAAATCGTTAAAATCAGATTCTAATGCGTTATTTATTATTGTATCATCTACATTCAATACTGTTAATAATAATCTTAAATTTTTTAAAAAATTAATTGATACTTCATGTCCGATTAACTTTCTCTGGATATAATAAGTATTTGAAAAATTATTGTTGAGGTATAACCTTTTAATAGACCGTTTTCTACCAGATTTATCAATTTTACCGAGTCTTTTATATCCAATTCTCTTTTGATAGAAATATCCAATATCACATCAGTATCAAAGAAAACTTTTTTCAAAGGTATTTCTCCATTAGAGTATCTGCCAATAATTCTTTGTGATTTATATTTTTTTCCAATGTAATAATTCCTGCCAATTGCTTTGTTATTGGCCCCAACGGTTTATTATTATCAATCATATTTTCTGATGAAATTGATAATAAATACTCTTCAACCAATTGCGATACGCTTTTTTGGGCGTATTTAGCATAAATTTCCGCATTATCAACCACATTTTGAGCAATATTTAAGGTCAATATTGTGTCCAATTTCCTCTCCTTAAAGTTGATTTTATATTGTATTCTTATCATACCGTAATATTTAAAATAAATTCAAGCCCAAATGTCGCCTATCGGGTTTGTATCTGCCGTGATAATGGCAGATATATATGGCGCGGATATTCGTTTTGCTTTAAAGCTTTCCCTGTAATTAATCCAAGCCATCACTCCCTCTTGCATATTTTTCCGTTTTGGGGATAATATTCGGTATCAACGAATAGCGCGAATGAAACAAGAAGTTAGGCTTGCGTAGTTCGTAGATATTCGTATCGCTGACTTTTTTTGTTAAGGGGTTTTCTATGAAAGACACGGTAAAACTGGCCGTTGCTATGCACAGCGTGGCAATCGCTCTGGCGGCGTTAATTGGATTCGCAAGCTGCAATAACGAAAACGGCCCCGACAACACTCCCAAGCCCGGCAACACGCCCACCATTAGCGACAGGACATCGTATATAAACGATGGTGACCAGGTCGTATTTTCCGTGTTAAGCGGCATCGGCGGCACGTATACCCTGAAAAGTCAGGAACAGAAAAGAGATGATGATGGAAATTATATATGGCAGCCAAAAATGGAAGGCTCCTATGCCCAGAACCAAAGCGCGCAAACCGTTACCCTTACGCCGGAAAAAGTGGCGGATGACGACGGGCTAATGACAGACAAAGCCGATGCGATGCCTTTGTTCGCGGCGTGGATAGGCGAGGAAATAGAAAACGAGATCGAAGGGAGGCTGGCGTGGAGCAGCAATCCGCCCCATAATGAGGACCCTGATGATGCCGCAGCGGCCGTACTGGAATCTCGTAACGAACTGTATGGAACCGCCTATATCACTCTGGACGAGCTTATAGACGCCTTAGCGCTTATACGGTTTGATGAAACGTTTGCCTCCCTCTCGTACACGTATACCTTTAGCACCGACGGCGCGTCCCTGATCCTGTTGCAAGCGCTGCCGGCACCTGTTGGCACGGACGAACTTGCCGGAAAAACCTACTACGGCACCATTATCGACTGGCTGACGGAGGCGTCTGAGCCGGACCCGGAGCAGGAATACGCGTTCTCCGCTGCCGGAAGAACCTATACCGCAAGCGACTCCGATTCCGAATCCTCTAGCGGCACCTATTCATATAACAGTGATGTAGATGTACGGCGGGTGTACTTTAAACCGGCGAAAAAAAATGGCTTAACCCCCGAGCAGTTTTACGACGAGACCCCTTATTACGCGGAGTCTGACCGCTATCCCAGCGAGGCCGACAGCCGGGCGTCTCAAACCCACCAGTATTTCAAATTGTGGAATTATGACTACGATCCGGATGCGCGTGTCATTAAGACCGATAGAGCCGGCGGCGACATAGAGCCTTTGTCCTACCAATGATAGAAAAAGGAAATCGGAATGCTGATGGTGCGCGGTTCGCCGCCATTTGCTTCGCCCGTACCGTGGCTGTACGCTAAACCGATGCTTATGGAGCTTGCCCCGAAAAGAAGCATATCAAAAGAAAGCCCTGCTCCAAATCTAAGCCTGTCGGAGTTGTCCCAGTCCGTAGAACCTTTATTCGGGTTCGCGCCGCCAATGTTCACGGTGTTTCTGCCGATGTAGTTCACTCCGGCGTGAAGGGTGATGGCGTTACCGTTGGGAAAAGTGTAAGAAGGCCAAAAATGGAAGGACAGGCGCAAGGGGTTGCTTATTTTTGTAGCAACGCCTTCGTGATTACCCTTCCAGTTTCTCAGCATATCCCCGTCAGCGCGGAAGTAAAAGGCGAGTTCGCCGCCTATGCTGCTGTTCAAGCGCTCGTTGGTGCAGGCAATTCCCATGCCAAAGCCGAGTCCGCCCCAATACGTGCCGGTGTTGCTCAGCCTCAAATAACCGTTAGTGTCTATATCGTTATTCCATGTGTCGGTTATCCAATTTGAGATGGGAAGCCATGACTTTACGCCGATGTCTATAGCAAAGTTTTCCAGGCCGATATACGCAAAGGCGGCTTCAAAACGGGGGGCGGTGACGTATATGCGGTACGCGTAAGGTTCTACCACTTCATCACCTCCCATCCAATTTTTGCTTCCGTTGGAATTTGCGCCGATAAACTGTGCGCGGGCGTGTATGTCGGAATTCTTGTAAGCGGCGGTGACCCATGTTCTTTCAAATACGCGCAGGGCCCTGTTACTGTTGCGGTTTACTAGTTCCCCGGAATTGTCTGGATCGTTGAGCCTGTCCCCTCCGTTGACAATAAGAGTTCCCGCTGGCCAGGAATATTCTTGATCAGTTTGCGTAAACGCCATTCCAAATTGCGGGACAAAGACGTAGACAGAAAGCCCTTCAACTTGCGGCGGGGTAAATTGCGCCAGAAAGCCTATGTTTCCGCTGTAGTGATAGCCGAAAATGTTGTTGCCGTCAAACATTCCGATAGACCATGCGCTCAGCCAGTAGTCCCCGATGTATCCCGTTTGCGCGCTGTTGAAGACTCGGCCTACATCAAGCCTGAACCAATTTGCGGGCCTCCACCATACCTCTCCGTAATCTCCCAGCCTTAGTTCCATTGCGTTATTGTTGGCTGAGTTGGGGCTGCTTGGGTTGTTTCCCGGCTCCTGACTCCACAGGTTTACGCCGTTATTGGTATACAGGAACCAAATGTCCGTTCTGAAACCGAATTTATCTTCGTGATTTGCGGACACATTAACCCGCGTACGGATTCCCTGAAATACGCCGTTTCCTCCCACGCCCGAGCCGAACCAAACATTGTTTTCATGTTCTACGGTATCCCGCATAACAACTTGCAGCGGCGCTAAAACCATATCCATGCCGCCGCCTAAAGAAAATTGCGCGGATACGCTGTTTGCAAAAGCTCCCAGCACGATAACAAGGGCGATGATTTTCTTTGTCAAAATTTCCTCCAATTAAAGCTCAATTGTTATATCTCCGGATACGGCGGGATTCTTTTCTGAAATTGCCGTTACGGTAATAGACTGCGCCGTCTCGTCTGCCGCCACAGTGAGTTCCGCGCCGCCCCAACCCCGGTCATAGAGGGAGATTGCGGTGCCGGGGCTTGTGTTACCCGAAATCGACAATAGGACATTTCCGTCTTCATCGGGGATGGTTCCGGTTCCGATGACCAGCACCATTACGGTCAGCGTTTCGCCGGGGGCGGCCCTTGCTTGCTCTGTTTCCAGAATCACTTGGGTAACAGAGGGGCGGCGGACGCTGACGGTCGCGTATCCGAATACGTCCGGATCATGCGGGTGGCTTGCTTTCAGCATGAAAACGTTGCCCATTCTTTCGTTTTCCGATACTTCGATGGTTGCCGATGTCACCGCTATTTGTTCCGTTTCCTTTTCCGACTCTTCGTCTTCCGGATCGACAAACCAGCCGATGGAATCGCTTGAAATGATGGTTTGACTATCTACCGTGCCGATGATTTCCCATTGCCATTCAATGTCAGTTTCGTAAATGTCGGTAAGGTTGTACGCGGTGAGTAGGCGGTAATCGCCGGGAAGCATGTCCGCGTGTCCTTGCAGGGGATAGATGGGCTGCGCCCCCATATCTACCCGCGCGGTAGCGGCGGGAATAGTAACGCTTGTTGTCGCGCTTGCCGCCGGGTTTGATACCGAGCTTGCCTGTACGGTGAGCGTTGTTTTTTCTTCATCCTGCGCGATGAATAAAAGCCCCGCGCCGTCTATGGCGGTGTTTGGGTGTTTGTCCGCTTCGACTATAGCCCAAGTAACTCTTTTGCCGAAAGTTCCGATCTCAGCCGCCGAGAAAAGCGTAAACGCGCCTTTGTGCACGGATGCCGCGCCGCCGCTTATGCTTACGCCGGTAACATCATTCGGGGCGTTTTTACAGCCGCTTGCGGTTAAGGCGAGAAAAAGTACGCTTAGCAAAAGCGGCTGGAATACGGCCTTCATTACGCTGTCTCCTTAATCCTGAAAATCAATCAGGGTCGGTGTAAACGTATCTTCAACTTCAAGTGATATTTCGTATATCGTTTGTACAGATGGGGCTATGTTCAGTGCGGCGGCTTTTAGCTCTGCCTTTACATCTAATGTATATTCATACACGGTAACAGTCTCCACGCCGTCTTCATCTTCCTCAACTATACCCTTGATTTCATCGGCGGTCGTATAAAGGGTATTGCCTTCAAATCTGGTACCAGGAGACAGCCATGTTACAGGAGGGTTTCCATCTCTGTTGTCGTATTCCATCGCGGTTCCCGGCAGCATTATAGGACGGCCGTCTGATCTTGCTACTGTCCATTCAATTTCATAGCGTCCCTGGACATTTCCGCTTCCTAAAACGGTGACGGCAAACTCTACGGGAGATGAAGCTGCAATAGAAGCGCTGCTGGGAACTACCCTGAAATAGTTAATAGTGGGGGGCCGCACGGTGACGGTTATGGTGTCCGCCATGCCCGGGTCAACCGTTGAAGCGGCCCGGACGGTGAATGTACTGTTCTGAGACTCGGCTGACGACACCGTAAGCAAGCCAGATTCTTCATCAATGGAAGTACCGAAGGATACCGTTCCGCTTATCGACCATGTAACCCCCTGTTTGGGAAAGTTTTCCCCAACAACTGCCGCCAGAAATTGTTCGGTTTTACCGCTGTCAACATCAATAGCCTTCTTTGATGGCGACCAGGGATTGATGACGATGCCACCCGCCAGGCTTATCTCTACTCCGGTGATGGTGGGAGCGGGAATAGAAACTGCTGCCGTTCCGTATTGAGTTGTATCCGCCGCTAATGCCGCTTTTACGGTAAGCGCCGTCTGCGTTTCATCCGGCGATACGGATAATTTACCGGACTGATCGATAACAGTGCCTGCGTGTAAGCCCTCCCCCTCGATTGACCAGGTAACGGCCTTGTCGCTGGTTCCGCTGACCGTAACAAAAAAAGTTTGTTCATCACCCCTGTGCACGGTGTAAGGGTTGGGAGTTACTTTTACGCTGATAAGGCCGGGCGTTTCTTCTGTTCCATTGACATTGCCAGTGCCGTTATCGCACGCGCTCATTGAAAAGGCGATCAGAGCAAAAAGAACAATCCCGAATCTCAATGTATTATTCATTGTTATCTCCTTGTTTTTCCTTTTCCATCATTGTTCGTATGTCAAGGTGGACTTTGCGAAGCTATGAATAAATATCATCCCCCAGGGATCGCCTTCTCTTAAATTAAGCCGGTTTAAGCCGGTTTTGACAATGTCTTCCATGGTATACTCCAGATCGGGGTCGTGTTCCAGGCTCAGATCATAGATTCCTGTTCCTATTCTCTCCATATAGAATAACTTTGTGGACTCTATTTGGATGTCTTCTTCCAAATTTCTGGTTCTTGTTGCCGCGTCTTCAAAAATCCGTAATATCTCGGCTGCCGAAAACCACCAATCAGAACGATCAATCATGGGAGGATTTTGAAAAATGCTCATGTCGAATAACTCCAGAAGGTTAGGATACACCAACTGGTTTTCCAGAAAACCGCCAATGTCGGTGCCGTGCATGTGGGTGGTGGCGGTGGTTAATACCGTTGAGTTGGGAAAATGGCTTTTGCGGATAACATATTTGCCTTTGGAATAGAACGGCTCTATAAAGTTTCCTTCTTTTATCAGGGGATTTTCTTTTTGGCCTTCTCCTTGAGTGAATATAAGAGAAGTCGCGCCTCCGCCGAATACGGAACCAAACGGCGTCCAAAATCCTTCTATGTCTTCCGGTTCAACCAGCGCGTCGTAATAATAGTTTACGGCGCCTATTGCCAATTTGGGAAAGCTGAATGTATACGGCAATGTTTCAGGCGAAAAGCCGTGGCGGTAATAGGTTATAGCGCCGCCGCTTGTCGTATATGTTCCGTTTTCAACGCTGTTATCGGACAGTGTTCTGGTGTATCTTCCCTGAAAAAATTTAAGGCGTATTCTGTTTTCGCCTACCCATGAGCCGCTTAAGCGGTCGTCGGCAACCGCATATTCACACGCCGTCACAAGAACTATCAGCGCTGCCGCCGCTGCTATGGCTAAACCTAAGCCCAATAATTTTTTCTTCATCGGTTTTTTCTCCTTCTTATGGTTACGGCTGCTGGGACACAGTTATGTTATTCTCTACGTTGTTTGGAAACTTTGCCTCGTCCATATCCATAACTATCACATCGAAAGTATCCGCTCCGGGCTGCTCTGTTTTTGGAATCCTTTCCACTCGCGGCTCTCCGATTGCTATACGGAATGAGCCTTGCACTTTTGCACGGTCTTCAGGCGTATATGGCGTTGACCCCGATGGTTTAACCAGAGGCGTCGGTATAAAGTATAAATCTGTATATTCTACAACTGTTACACTTTCATCTCTGTTACCGTTCATGTCATCTCTGTGACCGTTATAGACAAATACGCCTTGTACATCGGGAGCCGATTTGTTGGTAGAAAAAGTTTTTGTTTTTTCTTGAGATGTACCTGCAATGCCGCCATCTGCTTCAAATACATAATTACCATTTCCATCAAACAAAGGAGTGAATTCAGTGACGGTTTCCGTGAAACTGTTCTCGAACCAGTAGACGCCTAATCTGGCTGTACGCGCTTTGCCCTGCCCCCTTACCGCCAGGTTATCGCTGTTAGTGCCGGATGCCCAGGATATATTGCCTGATATTTCACCGTTGGTTATGGTTAATTCTCCATAGTCGAGCAGGAGGCTTGGAGAGCCGACCAGTACGCCGCCGCCGATGCTATAAGCCGTGTTGTTGCTAATCGTCCCGCCGTACATATCAAAACTCGCGATGGTATACAAACCGCCGCCGCCGCCTTGCGCGGTATTATCTCTAATCGTCCCGTCATACATGAAGAAATTGTGCAGCAGCCCCGAACCGGTGGGGCTGTGCATTACGCCGCCGCCGTTACCGAGCGATTCGTTCTCGTAAATGTCACCGCCCCACATCTCGCAATGCCCGGCATTCATCAGGCCGCCGGCTTCGCCTAAAGCGTTGTTTTGATAAATGTCCCCGCCGTACAGCAGAACAATTCCGTACAAATTACACACGCCGCCGCCGCTTAAGCCTATGTTTTTGTAAATTTTCCCGCCGATCATGGTAAAGGTGCCGCCCCAACCCAACTCTACGCCGCCGCCGCTGGAGCCTTCACATTCGTAAATTTCTCCGGTTATCATGGTGAACTTTGAGCCAAGCCGTCCGTCCGGATTGTCCTTGGTGATTGGCACAGCGTTGGCTCTGTACCCGGCGACTCTCACTCCGCCGGCGACCGCGTTGGCAATGCATTTTTTAATGGCGCCGCCGTTCATCGTAAATTCTCCGCCCATAGTTACCAGTACGCCGCCGGCACCCATCGCGTAGTTTTCTTCGATTCTTCCGCCGTTCATGGTAAATTTTCCGCCTCTGACCCATACGCCGCCGCCGCCGATGTTGCCGCTTAGCCAGTCGGATGCGTGAGCGGAAGAGTTTTGATAAATCAGTCCGGTGCTGCCTGCGGGCATTTCGAGTTCTCCGCCTATTTGCACCGTTACGCCGCCGCCGTGTTTTATGCTTTCGGTATCATTGCCGGTAATTACCGTTCCGCTATCAATAATCACCTTTCCGCCCGCTTTTATATCTATCAAAGACGCGGTGTTTGAACCATGTCCTTGCAGCCTTATCCGCCGCAGTCTCAGCGTAACATTATTGCCTACGGTAAAAAGCGATCCAAAACCGGAGAGGCTTATCGTGCTTATAGCGGCAGTACCGTCAAGGACAACCTCAATGCGAGTTGCCAGTCCCTCGACATCAAATGATTGAGGGCCGAGAGTTTCGCTATCTTGAAGCGTAATTGTACCGGCTTTAGGGTCGTCCATCCATGCTTCAATCCATTGGGCAAGCGGGCCGCGTTCATCCGTATCATTGGCATCCGGGTCTTTCCATTTGGCGACAACCAGCGTATCACTGTCAAACACCGTTTGGACGGTGACCCGCGTACCGCCCGGGGTAAACCAGCCTATAAAACTGTAGGTTGGTCTAGTGACAGCCGGCAGACTGGAAATCCTGCCTTTGGCATCGGTTTGTATACTTATGCGTTCCGCGGCATTAGTAAAAGCGCCGCCTTCCGCGCTAAAGGTAACGGTATGAATGGAGTACGGATCAACATACGGATCATGACACGTTGTAATGAGCGGCATAAGGCACAAGGCACCTGCCAGAACGATGATTTTCTTCATATAGGAACCTCCAATAGGCCAACAAACACGGGCAAACTTAATATTAGCACTTTTTTTACGATTCGGCAAGCGCGGGGTTAGTATCTTTCTGTTCTTGTGCAAGTTCTCCGCTTCTGCTTGAGCCACGCAACTACATCGGCATCCAGTTTGCATATATATGGAAACTTTTCATCATGCGCCTCCATCTCATTCCTCTTAGCGCGCCGGACGGAAATAATACGGATAATATCTTCGTCTATCCATGCCATGCTTACAAAATATTCATATTTTCTTTATTAAAACTCTTGCGAAGCATTTTTTACCATTTATATATGGAAAATATTGTTTGCTATCTATAATTTTATACCCTTTTTCCAGTATACCATTAAAAATAGGAAATATACTAATAGCTATTGATTTTTTATAATCGCTGGGTATATAACAATTATCTACTACTAATGTTTTTGAATCGTCGTAT
>JGI24698J34947_10001320_pt1 | contig 13025 bp, 7 predicted proteins | sample TergutMp193P3_FD_34947 | JGI IMG/M metagenome (IMG submission 34947)
CCCTCCGACGGGGTCACCCGCAAGCAAATATCCGACAAGGGCGGCCTTTTTATATTCGTTCCCACCTTCTCCAGAAACACCGAAGCGGCCCTCAGATACCTTAACTGGCTTTGCATCTATGAGAACTTCCACTTCCTGCAGGTTGGAACTCTGGGCGTGAACCATGAACTCGTGAATGGTGTTCCGCGAACCCTCTCCATGCCGGCAGGTCACACCTGGTTCATGAATTCCTCGAATAACATAGACTACACCTTGCCCATGAACGGGGTCGAACTTGGCAACCAGGAATTAAACGGCAGGGTTTTGGCTTTCGGTTACGGGAATACCCCGCCTGAAGTCATCGCGAACGCCAACAGCATTTCCATCAACAACGGCCGGGCTCCGGTAATATACGTGGCTACTGAGACCCAAATGGGAATCTACAGCCAAGTCTTGAGGGATAAATCCGACGCACTCATCGCACAGGCGACTATCGCCAGCGTCGCCGATTTTGACCGCATCTGGGATGCCGGTATTCGGGATTTCCTTTCTTCAGGCGGCCAGGCGGTAATTGACGAGAGGTCTCGTCTCTGGCCGGCTTCAAGGTGATAAGGTTTTAAGGGATCGGGGATCAGGGACTGGGGTGCTCCTGGTTAGAACGGGGCGCTTGTTGACACGCAATTGCGTCACGCCATTAGGCGTGACGCCTAATGGCGTGAAAACATTGTGCATGTTCTTATGGTAAGGCGGTGCAGGCCAAAAAAAATCCTCCGCTTACAGTACCAGTAAAGCCGAAGGGTCGCGTACCGCTTACTAATCGGGCGCACCCTGGTCCATGGTTCCCGGTTCCCACTCCCCATTTTAGAATTGGAACATGAAAGAGAAAACTTTGCAAAGTTTTAGCCACGACTGGAAATTTCTCCTGGGCGGCCCACAGAACGCCGAACGGGAAGATTACTGCGACTCGACATGGAAACGCGTTGATCTGCCCCACGACTGGGTAATACACCAGCCCTTTGACAAAGGGGAAGACGGTGTTTGGACCAAACAGGCTATGCAGGGTTATTTCTTTTGGGAGAATGCAGGCTGGTACCGGAAAGAATTTACGCTTGAAGACACCGCCGAAAAGGAAACATACCTTTACTTTGGGTGCGCTTACCGGAACGCGGTTATTTACGTGAACGGCAAAAAAGCCGGAACACACGCCTATGGTTATACCAGTTTTGAAATTTGCATCACTCCTTTTGTCAGACCCGGGAAGAACCTTTTGGCAATCAGGCTGGACAACGGCGCACAAGTTCCGGACCGCTGGTATTCGGGGGCGGGGCTTTTCAGGAACGTGTATCTCAGGCAGGTTCCTCCCCTTCATTTCAAGACCTGGGGCCTTGGGGCAAAGGCGTTGTTGAAAGAAGACGGCCCGGCGGAGGTGAGAGTATCAGCCGTCATAAAGAATACCGCTTCTGTAGAAGAAAGCTCATGCTTACACCTAACGATTAGTGACCCGGAGGGCCGGGAGGCCGCAAATGAAAAGATCCCTTTCAAATCCGGCGCCCAATCGGAAATAAATATAACGCATAACTTTTATATAAAAAATCCCGAACTGTGGAGCGACGAAAGCCCAAAGCTCTACCGGCTCACAGCTTCCATAGGAGAAGGCGGAGATTGCGCGGAGACGAAATTCGGCATACGAAACATCGAGTTAATCGCGCATAAGGGTTTCATAATAAACGGCAGGAACGTCAAACTGAAAGGCGTCTGCCTCCACCAGGACTGCGGCATCCTCGGCGCGGCTTATTATGAGGCGGCATGGCGGCGGAGGCTTCTCATCCTGAAAGGTTTGGGCTGCAATGCCGTAAGGACAAGCCACAATCCCCCTGCGGAGGAGTTCCTCGATCTCTGCGATGAACTTGGGTTTTATGTGATCGACGAGTGTTTTGACAAATGGAAATCACTTTCGTATGCGGAGTTATTTAATGACAACTGGCGGCAGGATCTCAACGACTTTATCCAGAGGGATCGCACCCACCCTTCCGTATTCTGCTGGAGCGTCGGGAACGAAGTGGCGGAGCAGGGCTCACAGGAAATGTTAAAAATCGAAAAGATGCTCTGCGAATACGCGCGTACCCTCGACGACAGGCCTGTAACAGTGGCCTTGTCCCCTCATGTGACCGAACACGAGAAACGGGACCTGGTTGGGGCTCCCCCTGAAAAGCACGTTGAGATAACCGCACGTATAGCGCAATTTGTTGACGTGCTCGCCCTTAATTACCATGAGCCGTGGTATCCCTTTTATTCCAAAGCCATTGATAAACCCATCATCGGCACAGAATGCTATGAATACTACTCCGGTACCCTTTCGAGTTACGAAGACTTCACCGCAAAAAACCCCTGGAGTTATGTGCTTGAGGACGACAACGTCCTGGGGCAGTTTATCTGGACGGGCATTGATTATCTGGGCGAGTGCCAATGGCCCGCCAAGGGTTGGACGGGATCCAGCCTTGACATCTGCGGTTTCTATAAAGACGAGTCCTGGCTTCGCAAAGCCCTTTGGTCAAGCGAACCGGTTGTTCATCTGTGTTTTTACGATAACACGCAGGCCAACAATTACGCGCGCGGCCGCTGGAATTTTCCCTATACCGCTTCACACCTTAACCTTGATCACCTGGAACACCGCGTCGTAAGCGCCGTCGTTTACACCAACTGCGACGAAGTGGAACTCTGGATAAACGGGAAAAGGGTCGGCCGCCGAAGGCCAGCCGATTACGAGAACGGCATAATCCAATGGCCCTTTGATTACGCGCCGGGAGAACTAAAAATTATAGGTTTCCGCGGCGGGAAAGAAGCCGCAGTACAGGAGATGAAAACTGCGGGCCCCCCGGCGGCAATTGCGCTTAACGCGGACAGGACGCGGCTAGAGCCTTACGGCATTGCCCATATTGAAATTAGTATCATAGACGAAGCAGGTACGGTATATCCCACAGGAAACCCGCTTTTGGGGTTTTCCCTGGAAGGGGACGGGGTAATTATAGGGGCTTCCTCACCGGATATGAACAACCCTTTGGGCTTTGATCTTCCACGGGTCTATACCTCCCTTGGCAAGGCGCTTGTAATTATCAGGGCGGGAGCTTCTTCTGGCGGACTTTGTTTTTCGGCGTTTGGCGAGAACCTCAAGACGGGGAAACTTCATTTTACGGTAGACCAGGCGGCTGACAGTACTTTAGTTATTCGCAATGTAGAATGATATATACGACGCGTCAAACCAACCCGTGCCGCCGCCGGCTTCAACAAGGAACTTTGCCTCATACATATTCGTTCCAAGTTTCAAGCCTATTCTTTCCCATTCCTTGAAGTGCTCCGTAATTGAGACCGTCCCGCATTGGCGGCGGGTCTGGCGTACGCTGAAGAATTGGGGGAAAGGGGCGTTGACGCCCTCTATATTGCCGGATCCAATTGGACGTGTCGACTGATAGATGAAATAAGTCGCACCATCCACTATAAACTCGCCTTTTTTGGCTGCCCCGCCGCCCATATTGGCAGGACCCATTATCCCGTTTCCGAACCAGTCCTCAACAATGTACCACTCAATCATCGGATCCCTTGACCAGCCGTAAATTCCTAAATATGAGTAACCGCCGGCAGTGCCGTTTTCCGATCTCGTAAAGTTAAAATCACAGTAGACATTATTGTAGGCTGAATAAGGTTTCCCCTCGTTCCAGAAGAAACCTACACGGCCCAGAAAATCCCTTGGCCTGTTCCACTCTGCCCTGAAAGCCGCCCCACCGCCCTGATCCGCTCCGTACCAGGTAAGCTGATTGTCATTTCCGCCCTCGGTCCATATTTCATAGCCGTAAGGGGAGCCCGGAAGCGGCTGGTTGCCGCCGCTGTTCCTTGTATACGTTATGCCGCCTTCCAGTTTTTCGTTCTGCGTACATGGATCCACCTTGCCCTCCTTATCCTGTTTACTTGACAAACACGAAAGCAAAAGGCAGATGAGCAATAATGCCGCAAGAATAAAACTTACCTGTCGCTTCTTCATCAATTCCCCTGTTTAAAGTATTATCTTGCGCTATGCCTTTTTATGCAAGATCCTTGATCAGTGACAAATCCCCATTGACTGCGGCGCGAATAATCGGCCCCAGGTAATCGTCCACTTTGGCGGCGGTGAGGGGAACGGGCATGTTCCTGAGCTTCATATCAAGCTGCGGGTCCTTTGCGGCGGCGAGTATCTTGTCCACATAGGGATCGTCCCAGCCGGGAAGTTCCGCGAGTGTCGTGGGCGCCCGGATGGCTTTGCCGAAGGCGATCATCCCCCTGGCGAAGGCGATGCCGAGTTCGCGGCCTTTGAGGCTTTCAAGGTTCTCTGAAATATAGCCGTACTTCCTGAAGATGTTTCCCGCGAGGCGGACCTGCTTCTCAATGGCAGGCGCGAAGAACACCGCATAATAGGGATTCATAAGGCCGCAGGCGGTTCCGTGGCCGGCAAGGTCCACGAGAGAGAAACTTGTCATGTGGGGACCGTGAGTTCCGCCTAACATGATGGCGTAACCGCCCAGGTCCGTCGCCATGCCTATCGCCTCACGGGCTTCCATGTCGCCGGGATCCTTGATGACCCTCGGGGCGTACTGAACCGCGAGTTCCATTGCGGTTTCGGTAACGACCGCAAGCAGCTCGTATTTTTCCTTCGGCGCGCCTGCGGGAAGCCCCGAAAAAACCTCAAAACAATGGGCAATGGCGTCTAACGTGCCGTCAATGGTAACAGGGATGGGCATGGATGCGGTAACGTCGTAATCAAAGAGCGCACAGGGAGGAACTATGGCGTCATCTACAACCAGTTTTTTCTGGCCGACAACGGGATCGGTGATGTTGGAATATTTCGTGAGGTGAGCGCCTGAACTGGCTGAGGTCTGGACCGCGATGAGGGGGAAGAGCTTCTTTCCGGTTTTGTCCAATGCGCCGGAAACAATGCCGGTCCCAAACCAGTGATCGATTTCCGGTGTTACCACCCCGCCGAGGGTTGCCAGGAAATTGGCGGCTTTGCATGCGTCAATCGTGGAGCCACCACCGGCGGCGATGATCATATCTGGCTTGTGATGGAGGATATAGGTCTCGATCCTGTAGACATCGGCGCGTGGCGCGTTCGGCCCTGCACCGGGAACAAGGGAACCGCCTGCAATGGAAATACCCGCGTTTTTGAGGGAGTCTACCACAGCGTCCGCCACGCTCGTAGCGCGTGTGTTGTTGCAGACCACAAGGGCGTTCCCGCCGAATTGGGCGGCAAGCTTTCCAAGCCGGGGCAACACTCCCCTTCCGAAAATATACTTGTCTCCCTTCCAGTCGGAGAGCAATTGTCTTGATTTATCAAACAGTTCATTCATGGCTTCACCCCCGGCGGCGAATTATTGGATCAATCCTAATCAAAATGGCGAATGTGGGCAATATCGTTGCCCATATCGCAGTCTGTGTTGTCATCGCAGATAATATCGATCACGTAGGGAACCTTTGATGCCGCCGCGTTTTTCAGCGCTTTGTCGAGTTCCGCATAGGTGAAGACCCGCTCGGCCTTACACGCGAACCCTTCCGCCACCTTCACGTAATCCACGAGGGTTTTATTTTCTTTCATCTGCACCTGATACTCGTACTGGTAGGCATATTTCTGGTTCTGCCTGATAAGCCCGAGATATGCGTTGTTGATGATAAGCACCACCACAGGCAGTTTATAGGCCGCCGCGACCCCAAGCTCCTCCACGAGGAAGGTAAAACCGAAATCCCCCATGAGGCACACGGTCTGCTTTTTAGTTGCGGCTGACGCGCCGATGGCGGCCGGGATATCAAAGCCCAGGGTTCCCGCCCCTCCCGAAGGCAGGTACTTGCGGGGCTTATTGATCCGCTGGTACTGGCCGCTCCAGATCTGCGTTATGCCACAGCCGGTTGTGTACTGCGTGTCTTCCCCGAAGGCCTGGTTAATCACCTCAAAAACTTCCCTCGGATCCATCACCTTCTTTTTATGGTCGGGATAGCGGATGTACTTCTTCCGCATGTTCGCGAAAGACGGGTGGTCCCGCTTTCGCCCTTTCCCCGACGCCTTCGCCGCCGCAAGCAGCATTTCAAGCGCATCCCCCGCGTCGGATACAATCCCGAGTTCCGTCTTCACGATCTTCCCGATTTCCTTCGGGTCGATATCAATGTGTATGAACTTCCGCTCCCCCTGGTAGATCGCGGCGTTTCCCGTATGCCGGTCGGTGAAGCGGCAGCCTATCCCCAGGACAAGGTCGGCGGCAAGAAGCGACTCGTTCCCGCTGGACACCGCGCCCACTTGAATGCCCGCCTGCCCGGCGTTAAGAGGATGATCGACGGGGATTCCCCCCTTAGCCATGTATGTGGTGATCACAGGAAGGCTCATGTACTCGGCAAATTCCAGGAGGGCCCTTTCGGCTCTTGAAAGGATCACGCCACCGCCCATCACGATGATCGGGTTTTTCGCCTCGTCAAGGAGCTTAACCGCCTCTTCAATAGAGGCCTTGGGCGGCTTGGGGGTCTTAAGCGTCGAGGGCTTGTAAAGGTTAATATCGAACTCTATGTCGGCCAATTGCACGTCCAGGGGAAGGTCAATCAGCACCGGTCCCGGCCTGCCGGAACGAGCGGTTTCAAAGGCCTCGCGGAAAACCGATGGGACGGCGTTGGCGTTGGTAACGCACCAGGACTTTTTGCACACGGTCCTCACAATCTCCGCGATATCCACGCACTGAAAGGCCCCCTTGCCAAGCTGGGCGGTAACCGCCTGGCCGGTAATGGCGACCAGCGGTATCGAATCCTGCCAGGCAGTGTACATGCCTGTCACGAAATTGGTCGCGCCGGGCCCCGAGGTGCAGATTGCCAGAGCCATCTTGCCGGAGGCGCGGTAGTAACCGTCCGCCGCGTGAACCGCCGCCTCCTCATGGCGCATAAGGTAATGCGTGATCTTCGCCTTCTCAAGGTACTTGTAAAGGCCGTTTATCCCCGCGCCCGGAATGCCAAAGGCGCTGGTAATGCCCTCCTTTTCGAGGATCCTTACGATTGCTTCCGCGGCCTGCATGGTATGCCTCCCAAAATGATATCATATAGTAACATATATGATATATTATAACATTATCACAGAAGAGAATAGGGCAAAAAAGGTGACTGTCACCTTTTTGGGAAAACTTGAAAAATCCGCCAGAAAATGATAAATTTTCGCTATTGTGGCAGGTTCAGAATAAATGTGCCGGTTACCGGTTTCGCCTAACAACATAAAATTGAAATGGTACGGCACAGCCACGATACTGCTTGAGCAAGACGGGACAAAGCTGCTTTTTGACCCTTTCCTGCCTTTGAACGATAAATGCTTCAAGCCGCCGGAGGACGAACTTTCCACCGTACAGAATATACTTGTCACGCACGGCCACCTTGACCACATCGCCAGCATACCGGCTATCTTGAAGCGAAGCGCCAGAACCGCCGTGGTCTACTGCACGGCAAAGCCTCGGGAAGTACTTATTTCAAAGGGTGTCGGTGAAACACGCATACAGCAAATAAAGCCAGGTGTCTGTCTTGGCTTCGGACCGTTTGAAGTCCGCGTGCTTAGAGGGAAGCATATCGCTTTTAACAAGGGCCTTGTTTTTAAGACTCTTTTCAATTCGCGTGTAGTAACATATCGGAACAATTTAAGGTACATGCAAAAAGAAAATAAAATTTGCGTCGAGGCCGGTGAAACGGTAGCCTATGACATCGGCGCGGCGGATAAACGCATACTTTTATTGGGAAGCCTAAACCTGGATGATAATACGGAATACCCGGAAGGCGCAGATCTCCTCATACTGCCGTTCCAGGGACGCTCGGACCTCGCTAAATACGCGATACCGTTTATAGACCGCCTCAAGCCAAAAAAGGTATTACTGGATCATTTTGACGACGCCTTCCCGCCCATTTCGTCTAACGTGAATACAGGACCTTTCATTTCGCTTATGCGACGGAAGTATCCCGATATTCAGGTTATATGCACACAGCCGGGCGCAGAGTGGATTGATATAGGGTGACAGTCGCCTATGCCAGGCCTTTTCCCCACCAGCCGTAAAGGACATCGCCTTTCTCAACATTGGTTCCGTCCAAAAGGTTCAGCGAAAGGTTTGCGGGCGTGTACTGCAGTATGTTGGCGATGAGGGTGGGCTTTTTTTCCAGTTCGCCTAACGTGAAGTCCATTTTAACCGCTTTGTTGCTGGTTGCGAGTTCTACGAGGATGTTTGATTTTTTTCTCGTGAGCACCGGTTTTCCCTCCGCCAGAAAGAATTTTTCAACGGCGCTCATCGTCTGATTGCGGCAGAGGAACTGTACTTCGTTTTGGGGTGTTTTGTCGGCGATTACAAGCGCGGGGAGGAACCATGTTTCGCAGTCGGAACAGAAGACCCTCGCGTCGCCCCTCGCCTGTTCGCCCCGGCTGCGGAAACGACCGTCGCTTTTGGGTGTGGCATAGTATGTGGAAAGATCCTTGAAGCTGAAGACCTTGCCACATTTGGGGCACACGGAATAGTTGATGAGGCGGATGTTGGTGTTCGGGATTGCAACATTGCCCATGCCCTGTTCGGCGTTCTTTCGCTCAATGTCCGCAAGGATGTTCTCGTTGTTTTTTGAGCCTGAGAACCTGCACACTGTGACGTCCTTGTCGAAAATACCGTAGGGTTTTTCGGGCGTCTGGCGGGTCATGAGAAGGGCCTCAAAGTCGGCGGCGGTTTTTTGCCTCATCGCCGTGCCGGGGCTTGTAAAGTCGTCAATCGGCATTAAATCAAAAGAATCGTCTGTGGCTTCCGATACAAGATCAATTGTCTCGGAAAAATCAGACAATACCTCCTCACTTCTTACCCCTGCCGCTAAATCAAAATCAGACAATCCCCTTGTAGTTTTTAGTTCATTAGCCATAGTTTCCTCCGTTATAAATAAAATATACTTTCCTTACCATGTCATATATTGATATGGTGAAAAATAATTTACTATTCCCTGTAAAAAGCTATTCTGCAAATCTCCGTATACTCCTCAGGACTGAGCATATTCACATCAACAAACCTGAGGGCCTCTCCGTCCTGTTTTACGGCTATAAAGAACAACTCCTTTGTCTTGTATCTGACAGGCACGTATTCAAGTGCTTTTCCGTAACCTGAAACCGCGAGACGGCATATCTCTTCTGTAACAAGCGGCGCGGGCAATTCCTTTATCAAAGAACCCGACTCGCTGATGGCGGCGCGCCAAAGTTCGGGGGTGCGGAATTTGTCGGGTATATGTTCAATGGCGCGGCCGTTACTCTTTACCGCTTCCATACACAGATCCTGTGTTAAAAATTCCACAGGCATGTATTTAACGGCCCATCCGTTTTTTTCTATTGCCGTATTACAGAGTTCCGGGGTTTTTAGTTCCCCTGGAATGAATTCCAGCGCAAAGGGATCGGTTTCAATGGCCACGCGGCAAAGGGTTTCCGTCCTGAATTGCCGGGGCGTGAATTCAAGGGCCTCACCGTTGGTTTTTACCGCCTCAAGACAGAGTTCCGGGGTTTTCAATTCTTCCGGCACGAATTCCAACATTGCCCCATTCAGCCTGGCGGCTTCGACATAAAAATCCGGCGTTTTGAGGGAATTACCCACGTATTTCAGAAACATTTCGCAATAAGCACCGGGGTTGCTCAAGGCGGCGAGGATGTTTTCCTTGGTATGGTATTCTTTCGGAATAAAATACAAAACAAAACCGGAATCGCTGTTTCTGATCGCTTCCGTGTAAACCTCGCCGGTACGGAACGCGACCGGTACAAATTCAATGACATCCGCATTATGCCTCACCGCCTCAAGGATAATTTCCCTGTCTAGCAAATGAGGCGGGACATACTGCAGGGCGTAAGAGTTACTGCGAACCGCTTCAAGGCAGAGTTCGTAAGACTTGAGGTGTTCGGGCACGCCTTCAAGATTGCTGCCGCCAATTTTAACGCAGTTAAGGCAGAATTCCTCTGTCTTGAATTTGTCGGGAACATACTCAAGTATTTCTCCATATTTATCAGCCAGTATTGCCTCAACGCATAATTCCCATGTTTTGTTTTTTTCGCTTATGGTCTTAAACGCTTTGGGATTTTTCCGCACGGCCCTGAGGCATGTTTCAAAATCCACCGATTCGGACAGTTCCGTGCGATCAAATGTAGAATAGGTTTTTTTGGCGCTTATATATTTTACAAAAAAATCATCGGTTTTTACGCTTAAAGGAACATGGCTCATTACCCATCCGCCTATGTCATTCTTAAGCGCGGCAAGGCAGAGTTTGGGCGTTTTAAGCGCTTCCGGTACATGCTCAAGGGCGGAACCGTAATGCGAAACCGCCGCGAGGCAAATTTTTGGGGTACGTAAATCCCAGGGCACATATTGTAGCGCGGCGCCGTGGCTTTTTACCGCCAGCAGGCAGAGTTCCCCGGTTTTTTGTGTGTCCTCCAGATCGTCGAGGGCAAGGCCCATTTTCTTTATTGCCTTTTTAACGAGCTTTTCCGTGCGGTATTCGGCGGGGACATGTTTAAAGGCGTATTGATTTTTTTGGACGGCCCTTTCGCACATTTCCGCGTCGATATATTCCACGGGGATAAGCTCAAAGATATTGGTGTTAAGCGCAAAGGCTTCTTTGTAAAAGCTTTCGGTCTTCAGGACTTCCGGGATAAACGTAACGGCGTTTCCCTGCCAGTTGTTCTTTATCGCGTCAAGGCAAAGCTTGCGGCTCTTGTGTTCATCGGGGACAAATTCGAGGGCCCTTCCGTCCTGCGCAATGGCCGCGTTTATCATATCAACTGTCTTCAAGGCTTCAGGGACAAATTCCAAAGCGGGACCGTGCTTTTTTACCGCGGTAAAGCAGAGGTCATAGGTTCTCAGTTCCTCCGGTACGTGTTCCAATGTCCATCCATGTTTTGTTACCGCCGCAAGGCAAAGCTCAGGTGTTTTGAATTTGTCCGGCACAAATTTAAGCGATTCCGAGTCGCCGTTAATAGCTTCAAGGCAGATTTTGGCGGTAATAAATTTTTCCGGGATATACGCGAGGGCGCAGTTTGTCCCGATTTTATAGGAAACAAGGAGGCAGGGATCCGGCGGCGCGACCGCGTAAAGGCAGAGCTTGCGGGTTTTAAGGGCTTCCGGCACGTATTTCAGCGCCCTTGGTTCCTTTTTCACCGCCTCGGTACACAGCTCTGTTGTCCTTAATTCTTCCGGGACAAATTCAAGCGCGTATCCATCTTTTTTTACCGCCAAAAGACAGAGTTTTGCGGTCTTGAATTTCTCGGGCACATGTTCAAGGACTTCGCCCCTTGTTTCCACCGCGAGGAGGCACATTTCCTCCGTAATTAAGCTTTCGCTGACATAGTGAAGCGCCCACGGCGTGTTGTTCAGCGCTTGGCGGCAGAGCGCGGTGTCGCGCATTTCAAGCGGGACATATTGAAGTGCCGATCCGTTACGGCCGGCGGCAAGGGCGCAGAGCTCCGGAGCCTCTGGGGTCTTATAATCGTCCGGGAGGAAAAACAAACGGCGGGCATCTATCTGGATGGCAATTTCCCAGAATTCGGCGTCCTGTTTGACGGCTGATGAGCCGGACTCGTTTTTCTCACTCCTTTCTCCGATCATCTTTGCCGCCTGTTCTTCCGCTTCGGCGGGACTCTCAAAGGGCAGGCGCTTCGCGTTAGGCGGCATAACAAGGAATTCTTCCTCTTCCATTCTGACTTTCAGCATATTCTCGGGCCAGAAATCATCGTATTTGCTACCCTGGGCGGTGAAGCAGTTCGGGCCTTCGACCTGAATCGCCCAGAATGTACCGTCTTCGTATTCAAAGTATGCTTTTATGTGGTCTACCTCATTCATCAAAAAGCCCCCTTATTTCCGTTTCAATACCTTCGTCAAAAAAAGCGCATAACATTCCGATAAGCAACCGTGGATTATCGCCGTTATATATCGATAGAATAGCTTTCTTTTTCGCCATGGCGATATTTTTCCGTACAGGGTCTGTCTCATGCTCGATTAAGTTGTCGAGAATCTTCGTGATATTGACAGCATCCCAGCCGTCAATCACAAGGGGAAGACCGTATTCAAATACGTCACGGGCGGCAATTCCTTTACAATCGATGTGTTCTTCAAGTGCTAAAAACCCTTCCCTGCGCGCTATTTCACTTAATTCAACCGCACGCTTTATTAGCATTATTTCTTCACGTTCCTCCTCAGGCTGTATTGCAGTATATAAATTAACACTGTCAATCGCGTCGATGTCGCCTGAAAGGTATTTCGCGCAGGCGGCGGCAAGCTGGTTGTTCTCGATATTCACGAGGGAGGCAAACAGGAAGGTAATTGCCATTTTCGAGTCCCCGGCTTGTATACTTAAAATGCCCTTCATTGCTACTTCCATAAGTTTTTTCCGGTAAAAATCGTTTTCCCGTTCCAGTCTTGTTTGAAGAATATCCCTGATAATTCCGGCGTCCGTCCCGTCAACAACCAGCCTTATCCCAAGTTTAAAAAACCCTTCGGCAAAATGCTCCAATTCTTCTTCCAGTGCCAAAAGCCCTTCACGCCTTGCCTTATCGCTAAAGGCGAGTATGGTGGCGGCCAATTTATAGTAGCTATTGCAAAAACTCCAATAAGAAATGGATCGTCCCTGCCGTCCGGTTGGCGTCGGGATTATTTCAATTAACGTATTGTCATTAAAGTTGTTGACAGACTTAAAAAAATCAGGAAGCGAGCTTATTTTTGTCCCGAAAATATCCACGGATACCAGGGCGGTACAGTTCACAATTGTATCGGGAAGTTTTTCTATTGATGAATAACCAAGATCAAGCGTGGTCAGATTAGTCAGATTGCCTATGCTGTCGGGCAGTGTTCTTAGTATTCCGTTGTGGTCCAGTGAGAGCTCAGTGAGGGATTGCAAGTTGCCAAACCAGCTAGGCAATTCTTCTATATCCGTTCTTTCGATAGAAAGTGTTTGCAGATTCTTCAGATTTCCCATACTGTCAGGCAGCTTTTCTATTGGCATAAAACTGATAT
>JGI24698J34947_10001321_pt1 | contig 13024 bp, 12 predicted proteins | sample TergutMp193P3_FD_34947 | JGI IMG/M metagenome (IMG submission 34947)
AATGGGTGGGTAAGTGACACGGTGAAAACCTCTTTGGGCTCTCCGGCATAGGAGACCTGTGGAAAAGGCAGCCCATAGGGCTGTCCATAGAGTGATATCAATGCTTGCCCACTGAAACGCCGAACATTCAAGGTTAATCTGTGTTTGATGGTTTCAGTGGGCAAGGGGCTCCGGCGCCGGGTTCCCCTTGCCAACCCAAAGAGTTTCTACAAACTCTTTGGGTTGGCGATGTTTTCGCCGTGTCACTTGCGCACCCATTAAAATGGTTTTTTCGAGGTTTTGTAGAGTAACTGCGCGATAAATTAGAGTTTGAAAAGTTTCTTTACCTGGGCAATTTGATCCTGCTTAAGGGGCCATACGTCGCTGTTATGGCTCCCTGTCGCGGAATCCTCAACGAGCGCCATCTTGGTGTCCTTGCGGGTAACTGTATTATGCCAAAGGCCGGCCGGAATATTGTACACCTTGAAAGGTTCCATTTTTAGCGCCTTAATATCAGGGTTCTGATCGTTTCCATCGGCATAGATAAGGGTGCACTGACCGGAAAGCAGCACAAAGAGTTCGTCGGTTTCCCTGTGGCGTTCCAGGCAGTCAATGCCGCTTATGTCATTGGCGGGTTTCCAGTTCTTTATTCCCACCATCCATTTTTGGTTTTCATAGACCCGGCTCATGCCCTCGCCTGAAAAATCTTTTACTTCAATGCCCATGTTATGCCCCACTTATTTCATTTCACCAGTTTCTTGCAGGTTTCCGCGATATTCGCCGCGCTTAGGCCGTATTCCCGAAACAGATCCTTTGGCGTTCCGCTTTTCCCGAATTTATCCATGATCCCAAGGCGCTCAAATTTAAAATCACCTTTGCCTGCAAGGGCCTCCGCCGCAGCCGAGCCAAGGCCGCCGATGATTGAATGCTCTTCAAACGTCAGCACTGCTCCGGTCTTTTTCGCAAGCTCAAGCGCGGTTCTATTGTCAAAAGGTTTTATGGTATGGAAGTTTGCCACCGCCACAGAAATACCTTCCCCCTCCAGCAGCTTCGCCGCTTCCAGTGCCTCGGCGACCATCAGGCCCATGGTGAATATGCCGACCTGCTTTCCGTCCCTTAAAATATTGGCTTTGCCCGGCACAAAGGGATCCTGCTCATTGGTAAGACATGGGCAGACGGGGCGGGCTACCCTTATATACACCGGCCCGTTTATCGCCACGGCGGCTTGAACCGCTTTTTCCGTCTCAATCGGATCGCATGGAACAAATATGGTCATACCCGGAATATTCCGCATCAGGGAAATATCCTCAATCGACTGATGGCTGCTACCGTCCTCGCCCACGGAAAGACCCGAATGGGAAAAGGCGAATTTTACATTGGCGTTTGCGTAGGCCACGGAGTTGCGAATCAGCTCGTACGCGCGGCCCGCGCCGAAAAGCGCGAAGGTGCTTACAAAAGGAATGAATCCCTCAAAGGCAAGACCTGCAGACGCGCATACCATGTTTGCCTCGGCAATACCGAAATTAAAAAAGCGGTCAGGGAATTTGGCGGCAAAAAGACTGGTCATGGTAGCGTGTGCAAGATCGGCGTCAAGAACCACGATCTTTTCGTTGCTTTCCCCAAGTTTTGCAAGGGCCTCGCCATAGGCTACCCTCAACGATTTGCTCTCAGTCATTTGGCGTAACCCCCAATTCCTCTATTGCTTTTTTATAGTCCTCTGCGTTAGGCGCTTTTCCGTGCCAGGCGAAATTATCGCACATAAAGGAAACGCCGAAACCTTTATGGGTTACGCAGTCAATGAATTTCGGCTTTCCCGAAACCGGGGCGGAGAGGGCTTTGACAATTTCCGCAATGTTATGACCGTCAGCCGAAAAACACTCAAACCCGAAGGAACGGTATTTGTCTTTTATATCCCCCAGGCTCATAACCTCGTCGTTTGTACCGTCTATCTGCAATCCGTTATGATCAAGAATAACCGTAAGATTATCCAGCCTGTAATGGGCGGCGCTCATGGCCGATTCCCAGACAATCCCCTCCTGGACTTCGCCGTCACCGACAATGGCAAATACCCGGCTCGGGTTGTTCTTCCGTTTGAGAGCCATAGCCATGCCGCCGGCAATGGCTACCCCCTGCCCCAGGGAGCCGGTGCAGGCTTCAATTCCGGGGGTCTTGTTTTTATCCGGATGGCCCTGCAAATGGGAATCGATCTGGCGTATATTCCAGAGATCCTTTCTTGGGAAATAGCCAAGATCGGCAAGTATGGCGTAAAGGGCCGGCGCCGCGTGCCCTTTACTTAGCACGATACGATCCCGGTTCTCCCACATCGGGTTTTTTGGATCGATCCGCGCCACATTGTAGTAAAGGGCCATGAGTATCTCCACTACCGAAAGGGAACCGCCAGGATGCCCTGACTGGCAGGTAAAAAGCATACGCAGTATATCCGCACGGAACCGCTTTGCCTTCTCATTTTGCTCTTCAATGGTCATTATCTTTGTCATCTCCTTGCAAGAAAAATGTTGCCCTGTTAGCCCTTTACCGCTCCCGATGTCAATCCTTCCACAAGCCGCTTCTGTGCAAAAAAGAACATAATGCAGACCGGTATTATGGTAATAATCCCGCCTGTGGTGATGAAATCCCATTGTACCCCCAGTTGACCGATAAGGTTTTTCAGTGTCACAGGTATGGTCCGGTTGTTCGGGTTGGTGAACATGACAGCGAAAGTATACTCGTTCCAGGAAGTCATGAATATATACACCCCTGTCGCTACCAGGCATGGCATAAGTACCGGAAGGACTATGTGTATAAAAGCCTGCGCCCTGTTCGCGCCGTCAATCATCGCGGCTTCTTCCAGTGAGACCGGCAGATCCTTGAGGTATCCGTTTAAAAGCCAGATCGAAAAAGGTATGGTAAAGGTGGTATACGATAAAATTAAGGAAAACGGCGTATATAAAAGCCCCATTCTTCTCATCAGGGAAAACAGGGGAATAAGCAACAAAACTACCGGGAACATATTGTTGGTCAGGAACATTGCCATCAGGAACCTGCGTCCCGGAAAACTAAAGCGTGTAAAGGCATACGCCGCGAGGGTGGAAGCGAAAAGCGAAACCAGCGTTGTGCTCATCGCCACGATAAAGCTGTTTCGCATGGGACGCAGAAAATTAATCTCGACAAACAGTTTTTTGTAGGATTGAAATGTGGGGTTTTGCGGCCAATAACGAACGGTGGCGCTGTACAGCTCTGCTTCCGGTTTTATGGATGTCACAAAGGTCCAGTAAAACGGAAAGAGCAGGAATACCAAAATCACCAGAATAGGCAGCCAGACGGTAATTATTGTTAACAGACCTGTGTCTTTCGCATTTTTTTTGCGCATAACGATCCCTACTTATTGCTAAACATGCTCTTGAGATAAGGAATGGCCACCGCAGAAAGAAGCAGCGCCAATATGATAGCCATGGCCGAGGCATAGCCGAGATTCAACGACATACCCCTGTTGAATATGTATACGCTGAGGGTCTGTGAGGAATAAGCCGGGCCCCCTTCGGTGAGGTTCGCGATAACGTCCACCGAATTGGCAACCCAGATTATTCTGAGCAGCGTAGTAACGAACAGCGTGTTTTTGAGGGACGGGACTGTTATGCGGAACAGCTTCTGTGGCCTGTTCGCGCCGTCAATATCCGCGGCTTCGTAGAGTTCCTGGGGTATTCCCTGCAGGCCGGCCAGGATCATCAGGGCGAAAAACGGGATGCCCTGCCAGATAATCGTTACGATGGCCGCAGGAAAAGCCGTGGTTACCTGGGCAAGAATCGGTATCTTGGTTGAGATAAGGCCAAGCCGCAACAGTATGTCATTGAGCACGCCGTAATTGCCGTCGTAAATCCAGCGCCACATCAGTGCTATGAGTACCCCGGGAGTTACCCATGGAATCAGGCTCAAAGAACGGAGAAAACCCCGGAACATGATTTTTTTGTTGAGCAGCAGCGCAAGTACGAAACCGAGAAGAAACTGAAAACCAACGCCGAAGAGGACCCAAAAGAAAGTCCGTGACAGAGAACCCCAGAATAAGGCGTCTTGCAGGATATTAACGTAATTCTTCAGCCCGATGAAACCGATCTGGTCGGGCCGGCGCAGATCGTAATTCTGAAAACTCATCATAAAGGCGTTTATCACGGGAATAAACACCACCGAAAGAACAATAAGTATGGCGGGCGAAAGCAGTATGTACGGCCAGGGATTTATCTTCTCTTTGCGCATAACAGTTCCTTTTGCCCGCCAAGACTACCGATTGGGTTTGTTCAAATCGTTTTTCCGAACAGCCTCAATTGCCGTGGAGGCTTCTTTGCAGAGTCCTCATTGCATCTTCCGCGCTCATCATGCCCGTGAGGGCGGCGGCGACAGTATTCGGCCAGACAACGGAAATAAATTCAGTTGTGGACGGTAGAATGGGAAGAATCCCGGCAAAGGGGGCGCCCTCGATGGAAGCTTTCATGAACCGGTTGTTCTGGAACTGGGGCAGCTTCTGTACCTCTTTGCTGACCGGCACGTTGCCCGTGGCGACACACCAGGTTTCCTGACCCTTGCCGGTGGCGAGGTAGGAAATCCACTCAAAAGCCGCCGCCTTGTTCCTTGAGGCCTCAAAGATCACGTTGTTTGTATCGCCCATTGATGTCCACTGGCCCACACCCTTTGGGAAGGGGAAGGCGCTGACATCCTCACCGAAAGAAGCTTCCATGTCGCCGGAAGAACCGGTGTGGTGTACGGTCATGGCGGTCATGCCGCTTCTGAACGCGGCAATAATCTGCTGGAAACCGTCAGTTGGGGCCGTGGGCGGGGCGTAACCATTGGTGAAAAGGGAGACAAAATCCCTCATGCCCTGGATGGCCTGGGGAGAATCAAGGTTGTTAAAGTCCCCGCCCCTGGCATAGATGAAACTGCCCCAGGGTTCCTGGCCGCCTGTAGATCCCCGCATGCCAAAGCCGTACACGCCGTCCCGGGTGAGTCTTCTGCAGGCATCAAGAAATTCATCGTAGGTTTTTGGAACGTCGATACCGGCAGCCCTGAACATTGAAGGCCGGTAGTACACGTAGAGTACCTGGGTATTCCAGGGCATGACATAGATGCTGTTCCCGCCGCCCGCCTGACGCATAACATCGTAGAGGCTGTCTTCAATCAGGTTCTTGTCCCTCCATGCGTTTATGAAGCCGTCAAGGCTTGCCAGCAGCCTGTTGGCGGTAAAAAGAGGCGTGGCGGTCAGTTTCCACGACGCGGTGTCCGGGGCGCCGCCTCCCATTACCGCAGTAAAGACATTCTCACTGTACCTTCCGCCGTCCCAGGGATACTCGTGGGCGAGCACGGTGATGCCTTTGCCATTGGTAGCATTAAAGTCCGCAGCCATTTCCTGCATGATCTGCGAGTACCGCGGGTTATCCGCCCAGTACCAATGGGTGATGGTAATACTCTGGGATCCGGTCTGCTGTCTTGCGCCGGCGCCCAGAACCAGCGTGCTCACCAAGAGCGCGCACACGACGAAGCAAATTACCTTCGCATGGTTCCTCATAATACTCCTCCTGATAAAATAATATGCATATCATTTGCTGTTTGATTGATGTGTGTTACCATTTCCGCCGCCGCTTTTTCCGGCTCCCGATTGCGTATAGCATTAAAAATTTTCCGATGGCATACGCGGGCCTTCTCATGGCTGACAAGGTTATCCTGTGTTTCCTGTCGTCCTTTCCAAATGGCATCGCAGACACTTGGCATAAAACGAAAGAGGACATCGTTTTTGGTGCAGTTTGCCAGGGCGTTATGAAAATCAACGTCGAGTGACGGAAAGCCGGAACCGGAATTCACGCCTGAATCGTCAAAGGAATTAATAATCTGTTCCAGCTTTGCCACATCCTCTTTTGTCGCCCGCCTGGCGGCGAGCAGGGCAATCTGGGGTTCAACAATAAGCCTGGTTTCAAACAGATTGACAAGCAGCCTTGTCTGATCGGCGTATTTAAGTCCCAGGGGATCGCTGTTAATGCCTGTCCGTTCGCAGATGAAGGTCCCTTTTCCGTGGCGAACCATCACCACATGCTCCGCGACAAGGAGTTTGATCGCCTCCCGTATTGTGGAACGCCCGACACCGTACATATTGATAAAGGTACTTTCGCTCAGTAAGCGGTCACCGGGTTTTAACTGCTTGTCTACTATCAGCTCACGGATCTTGAGAGCCAGTTGTTCTGACAATTTCGGCTGGGCCAAACTTAGCATAATACCCCTAAAACTAATCAGACGTCTGATGAGTTGTAATTATAACCCTCTTTCTGTGGGAACGCAAGCTTTTTTTCGAGTATTTTTCCGTGTTGGCTCTTGACACTGCCTATTCGGCAAAAACAGGGGCTAGCTCTATTGAAAGCCCTTTGAGCGTAGCGACTGGCACAGCGTCATTTTCGCCGTACTTGTGGGTAATTGTTTTATCGCCTTCAAATAGATAGACAGTAAGGGTCTTGTGTTCACTTTCCAGTACCCAGTATTCGGCTACGCCCGCCTCACGGTAGACATGGAATTTCCTCTGCATTTCTATCGCGGTGTTTGACGGCGACAGAATCTCCACCACCAGATCAGGCGCACCCCGACAGCCTTCTTCGCCGCGCTTTTTCCTATCGCATATGACCGAAAGATCCGGCTGCACAACCGTGTCGTCGCTTTCGTCTCCTTCATAGAAAAGCCGAACATCGTATGGCGCGGGATATGCCTTACATTGCTTACCAATAAGAAAGGTACAAAACTGCCTGGTCAAATCAGCTAACATAGACTGATGAAAAGCGTTGGGCGCGGCCATGGCGTAGACCTCGCCGTAGATGATTTCATACCGTTCCCTTGGTTTTAGTTCCCAAGCCTTGTAGTCAGCGTAAGTCCAATGCCCGTTGTTTGCATAGGGCGCTTCCAATGCATCTGCCATAGTCACAGTATATGAGGTTAAAAATGGCCAGTCAACGGTAATCGTCTACCCGTTCAGCACCGCCAATTCTGTCCGTATTTTCCCCGCTAGCTCCGACGCTGCCTTGCCCAACTCCACGAGGCTCTTTTCCTTCTCGTCGCGGCGTTTTACCTCGACCTTGGGTGGGTTGCCGCTGAGGTTTTTATCACCGACGACCACACGGTAGGGGATGCCTATGAGGTCGGCGTCATTGAACTTGACGCCTGGCCTCTCTTCCCTGTCGTCGAGGAGGACTTCTATGCCCTCCCGTTCCAGTTCCGCAGCGAGTTTATCGGCGGCTTCTTTCACGGCGCCGTCGTATTTTACAGGCACGATGATCACGTGATACGGGGCTACCGTTATAGGCCAGATGATGCCGTCCCCGTCGTTGTGCTCCTCGATGATGCTTGCCAGGGTGCGGTCAAGGCCGATGCCGTAGCTGCCCATGATGGGGATTTGGCTCTTCCCGCTCTCGTCAAGATAACTGATATTCATCGGTTTTGAGTACTTGTAACCGAGCTTGAAGATATGCCCCAGCTCGTTTCCCTTTTTCTCGTAGAGTTCCCCACCGCAAAGGGGGCAGCGATCCCCGGCCTTCACCGTGCGAAGGTCCGCGGTTTTCCACGCCTGGAAATCGCGCCCGTAGGCAACGTGCCTGTAGTGAAGGTCTTTTGCCAGAGCGCCCGTGACCCCGTCGCTGATGTCGGTAACAGTTAAGTCCACAATCACGGGAACGGCCTTAAAGCCGACTGGGCCCGCGAAACCTACCGGCGCACCCGTTAGGCGCACTACATCGGCTTCCGGGGCAAGGCTCACTTCGGCAGCTTTTAAGAGCGCCGCGAGTTTCGCCTCGTTGATTTCAAGGTCGCCCCGTATGCACACGGCGTAAAAAGCTTCCGGGATTGCAGGGCTCTCAAGCTCCACGTTTACTGCCCTGTAAATGAGGGTCTTGATGAAGGCCTCAGGCCCGGTTTTAAGAAAGGCGCAGAGTTCGTCAATCGTTCTTACCTCCGGGGTGTCGATCTTCTCGAAGGGAGGCGTTGAAGCCGCCGCTGCTTTCGCTTCGTCAAGTGCAAGGCGGAGGGTGAAATCACTTTCACACTCGGCCTTTTCCACGTTGGCCGCGTAATCACAGCTTTTGCAGAGGAGCAGGGTGTTGTCCCCAATCTCGCTTTCGACCATGAACTCCTCCGAGCCGCTTCCGCCCATTGCCCCCGAGTCGGCCTTGACGGAGATCACCGAAAGGCCGCAGCGTTTGAAAATCCGGCGGTAGGCGCGGCCCATGTCGTTGTAACTCTTGTCCAGCCCTTCGTCGTCCATGTCAAATGTGTAGGCGTCTTTCATCACAAATTCCCTGCCGCGCATCACCCCGTAGCGCGGGCGGATCTCATCACGGTACTTCGTGTTGATCTGGTAAAGCGACAGGGGCAACTGGCGGTAGCTGGAAAGCTCGTCACGCACAAGGCTGGTGAACGCCTCTTCCGCAGTAGGCGAAACCACGAAATCCTGGCCCAGGCGGTTCTTCACCCTGAGCAGGGCCTCGCCCATGCTGTCCCAGCGCCCGGATTCTTTCCAGAGTTCCGCAGGCACTACCACCGTGGGTTTTATTTCCAGGGAGCCAATGGCATCCATCTCTTCCCGGATGATCGCTTCCACCTTTCTGAAAGAGCGAAGCCCAAGGGGAAGGTAGGCGAAAAGGCCGTTGCCAAGCCGGCGTATCATACCGGCGCGAAACATGAGGCGATGGCTTACTATCACCGCGTCTGCGGGAACTTCCCGCAGGGTGGGAATAAAGGTTTGCGAAAATTTCATGCATGCATTATAAGGGAATAAGGGAGTAAGGGAATAGGGGAGTATTCCTTACTCCGCAGGCCTAAGCCGCGCACCAATGATGTTGACCAGCGTTACGAGCAAGGTGGATATGACTATCATGATGATGCCTAACGCGGAGAGCCTGCCCCACTGGCCGTCTTCCGAGAAGCGGAGGATCTGCACAGCCAGCACTTCGGAGCCAGGTCTTGAAAGAACCACCGAAAGAGTCAGCTCACGGAAGAACATGGTGGCCATCAGGATCCAGCCGGACACAATGCCCGGCACGAGGAGGGGCACGATGATCCGCCTGAACGTGGTAAGAAAGGAAGCCCCCGCAACATACGACGATTCCTCCAGGTGGTTGTGAATCTGTATGAATGCGCTGGAGAGGGGCCTGACGCCGTAGGGCAGATAGGTTGCGATGTAGCCTATGAGCAGGGCCCAGATTGTCGCGTACAGGGGGGTACGCACGAAGAACCACATGAAGCCTACGCCGATGACTATGCCTGGGAAGGAAAACGAGAGGAAACTCAGCGACTCAAGGAGGCCAGAGCTTTTGGTGCGTACCTTGACGATGACGTAGGCCACAAAAACAGAAAGCACGATTCCCAACGAAGCGCCCACGACGCCGAGGAAGAGGCTGTTCTTAATCGAGAGAAGGGAAACCGGATCGCGAATAACGGCGAGCCAGTGCCTCGCGCTCATCATGCCGAAAGCCCTTGCGCTGGGAACCATTGAGTAGGGGACAAGCGAGATATACACCAATACCAACACCGGCAGCACCACAAGCACGAGGGAAAGGATCAAGAGTATAATGAAAACCGGAATCTTCGCCTTCTTGAGTTTGATCACCGTGGGCTTGTAGCCCCTGCCTGAAATCGTGACGAATTTTTCGCTTGCCGAGGTGAAATAGCGGTAGACGTAAATCAGGATGATTGACAGCGCGAGCACGCTAACCCCCACGGCCGCGGCCTTGCCGTAGTCTGCCGCGAAGCCGGTCGAGATCATCCGGTAGAGGTGGGTTGCCAGCACGTATATCCTGCCCCTCATGCCGATGACCGAGGGCACCGCAAAAGAAGCGATACAGCGTATAACGCAGAGGATGAAAGCCGCGAGGATCGCTGGCCGCAGCACAGGCAACGTTATGCGCCACATAGTACGCAGGCTGCCTGCGCCGGAAACCCGCGACGACTCTTCCAGCGCCACGTCGAAAGAGGACATGGCCGGGGCGATAATGAGATAGGCGATGGGCATATCCAGGAGGCCTTCCACCATGATCATTCCCGGCAGCGAATAGATGCTCAACGGGGACGATTCCAGTCCGAAGAATTGCCTTATGAGCAAATTGAGAATCCCGTTTGAGGGATTAAGCAGCATCACCCAGCTTATCGAAAAGAGAACGTGCGGGATCATCATGGGGATGATAGGGATGATCTTGAAGAGAAAGCGGAAGGGCATATCCGTGCGGACGCTGATGTAGGCAAGGAACAGGGCCAAAACCGTAGCGAATAACGCCGCGCCGGGAACGAAGATCACCGTGTTGAGAAGAACCCCCAGGAGATCATGATCGGTGTAAGCGGTGAAGTATTTTTCCAGGGTGAACTCGCCAGAGACCGTAAGCCCCTGAGAAAAGCTTCCGACGATCAGCATGAACACCGGGCATACTGTGAGAAAGCCCACCACCACGATGAGCAGCCAGGTTATCTTCCGGTGTTGCAGTGCCATGTCTTCCTACTTCGCCACGAGGAGGCAGTGTTCGGTCGGAACCTTTAAAACGACTGTGTCCCCGGTTCTGAAATCAGTATCGGGCTCGATACGCGCCATGAGCAGGGTTTTGTTAACCCTGACTTCGCACTCGTATGCGTCCCCCACAAAGAGCAGGGTCTCAATCGTACCCTGAATGCGGTTAATGGCTTCATCGTCATTGAGGATATTGCCGCCACCGCGTTCGAGGCGAATAAACTCAGGCCTCATGCACAGGGTAGCATCTTTAGCCTGGGCCAAATCAGTTTTTCGCGCGAACATCCTCCCGATACCCGAATCGACCACAATCGCGTTTTCACCACGTTCCAGGACCATTACGGGAACAAGGTTTGAGCGGCCTATAAAGTCGGTCACGAAACTGCTTTCCGCGCCAAAATAGATCTTTTTGGGATCGCCTGTCTCAATGATCCTGCCGGAACGCATAACGGCAATGGTGTCTGACAGGGTCAGGGCCTCAAGGCGGTCGTGCGTAACATAGACAGCCGTTATCTGCAATTCGGAGAGAAAGGCCTTGAGTTCTTTGCGGGTTTCCTCACGGAGCTTCGCGTCAAGGTTGGAAAGGGGCTCGTCGAAGAGAATCACCTTTGGCTCGGCAACCAGGGCGCGGGCCAGGGCCACCCGCTGCTGCTGGCCCCCGGAAAGCTTGGTCGCGGGCCTGGACTCGAACCCCTTAAGCTGCACGAAGGAAAGGGTCTTCGCCACCCTCTCGCGTATTTCGTCCTTTGGCAGCTTTTGCACTTGCAGGGGATAGGCCACGTTGTTGAAGACGTTCATGTGCGGCCAGATGGCATAGGTCTGAAACACCATGCCCAGCCTCCGCTTTTCGGTGGGAATGTAAACCTTCTTTTCGGCGGACCACACGACTTCATCGCCTATGCGGATCTCGCCTGAGTCCGGTGTTTCAAGCCCGACGATGCAGCGCAAGAGCGTTGTCTTGCCGCAGCCTGAGGGTCCCAGCAGCGTGAAGATCGTATTCGCCGGGATAAGGAGATCAACATCGTCCAGGGCTTTGATAGTGTTGCCTTCGGAAGTATAGTACTTCCGAAGGCCGGTAACCTGAATTTCCATCGCGGGTATTATACGCTATTTTTCTTACAGGTTAAAGATAGTCTTGAATTCCGCAGCCCAGCGGGCGATTTCGGCATCCGAGAGTTCCTCTATGGGAATAACCCTCGCCGTGCTCATGCCGTCGATTGGCGGGAAGACCCCCGGAGCCAGCACATACTCGCCTACATCCCGTGCGAGAATTATTCCTGCTTCGACGGAAAGCCAGTAGTCGATGAACCTCCGCGCCGCACCGGGGTTGGGGGCTTTGGACGAAATGCCGATTGCTCGCGGAGAGCCCATGATAGGCTCAATCCGCGCCCAGTCCAGCGGGGCCGGGGCGTTTGTGACGATGTACTTGGGCATGGAAATGCCGATAGGTTTTTCGCCGGTCGCTATGGGCGCAGGGGTGGGGCCGAACGAGGCTACAAACATGGGTCTGTTAGCCGCAAGCCCCCTGAGGAAAGTCCTCCACTCGGCATCGTTGTTGTTAAAGACATACTGCCGCAAGGCCACGAGCCAGGAAATCGTGGTGGGATGAATACTGGGATCCGCCATGACTATCTTATCCCTCCATTTGGGATCCGCCAGATCCTGATAGCGCCTGGGCACGTCAGCGGGGCTGACCATTTCCTTGTTATAGATGATACTCACATACTCGATGCCGAACATATAGATGCCCTCGCTTTCCCTTTTCGCCCATTCGGGGTAGCCCTGGGCCACGGGGGAAGAATATGGCGCCAGCACGCCCCTCTCCCTGAGCTGTTCCATGACCGGGATGGGCGCCTGGATAACGTCGGCAAGAAGCCTGTTCGCCTCAAATTCCGTAAAAACCGTGGCAAGGAACTGGGTGGTGGAGATACGGGTGTAGTCGGCCCTTATGCCGGTCTTGGCCCCGAAATCCGCAAGCAGCGGGTCCACAGCCGTAATGTTCGCGTAAAAAGCGACATTGCCCGCCGCCCCGGATGCGGACGCGGCAGTGGGTTGCCTCCCCCCGGCAAAAACCACGGCTGCGCAAAGCAGCGCAAACAAAACCATCAATACTTTCTTGTTCATGGGATTCCTCCAAAAAATAATACAATAAGTATAAGGCCCACATCGGCAGGTCGTCAATTCATATAAATGGGGAGCATGGAATCACTTCAACAGCCGGTAACCGGCGCAAGATGTGGACTTTACACGGGCCACGAGTTCTGTCGGCGAATAGGGCTTTACTATATAATCGTCAGCGCCAAAACCCAGACCTTTTATTTTCTCGTTGTCCTCTGTTTTTGCCGTAACCATGGGATATAAGTTTTATCAAGCATTTATTCCTCCTTTATAGGCAGTAAAACCTTTAGCGAGATTGTATGCCAGAAGCGGCGGAACAGCATTTGCTATTTGACGATATATAGACGAACGTCTGCCGGAAAAAGTGTAGTCTAGCGGGAATGATTGTATTGTTGCAAGCTCACGGCAAGACAT
>JGI24698J34947_10001322_pt1 | contig 13020 bp, 8 predicted proteins | sample TergutMp193P3_FD_34947 | JGI IMG/M metagenome (IMG submission 34947)
GGCGTGTTCGCGGGGGGAATTGGTGAGGATCGCCATGGGGAGGGGGAGGCCGGACAGGAAGGCGCGCAGTTCGCTGTCGGGGAGCAGGGAATCCGCTTCGTTAGGGGGATGGACGGCGGCAAGGTAGTCCTCAATAGCGGTAAACCCCTTTTCCCCCATAAGCCATTCCAGACAGGTGCCGTACTGCTGCACCGCCGCCATTCTCTGCCGCCACGCCTCCTCCGGCGTCAGGCCCAGAAAAGCGGCGGCAAATCCCCTCATGCGCCGAGCCACATTGTCTTCCAGCCCGCAACGGCACGAATACAGGGTGTTATCCAAATCGAACAACAGGTACTTGAGCATGGTATATGGTAGCATTTTTTGCTATGCTCAGTTAATGCCTATTATACCGATTAGCGACGAATCCATCGCGCGGGCGGCGGCGGTTATCGCGCGGGGGGGGCTGGTAGCGTTTCCTACTGAGACCGTGTACGGGCTGGGCGGCGACGCGTTTAACCCGCTGAGCCTGGCGCGTATTTTTGAGGTGAAGGGGCGCCCCCGCTTTGACCCGTTGATTGTTCACATCGCCGCCTTTGAGGCGCTGGAAACCGTAGCCGATCTTTCCCCGCTGGACGCGGGGGCGAAAAAAAAACTTGCCGCGTTGACCCAACGGTTCTGGCCCGGCCCCCTTACCCTGGTTCTGCCCAAACAAAAAACGATACCCGACCTTGCCACCAGCGGCCTGCCGACCGTCGCGGCGCGCCTGCCCGATCATGACGCGGCGCGGCGGCTTATCGCCCTGTCCTCGGGCGCGGTGGCGGCGCCGAGCGCCAATCCTTTTGGCTATTTAAGCCCTACGCGGGCGGAGCACGTCGCCGCTATGTTAGGCGAAAAAATTGAGGTTATCCTTGACGGCGGACCCGCGCGGTTTGGACTGGAATCGACCGTGTTGGATATGAGCGGCGGTCAGCCGCGCGTACTCCGTCCCGGCGCGGTGCCAAAAGAGGCTATCGAGGCGCTGATCGGTTCTGTCGCCGTTGGTCCTGCCGAGGGCGGCTCCGCAGTTGCGAATAACAATCCGGCTTCCCCCGGCCTGTTAAAAAGCCACTACGCCCCGCGCGTCCCGCTGGTGACGCATAACGGGGAATTGCCGATGGAGATTGACGGCGCGGCGTTGCTCTTTTTTGACGGCGCTTCCCGCGACCAGTGGTTTTCTTTCTCCATATCGAAGCCAAAGCCCGCCGCCGTCGCCGTGCTTTCCGAAACGGGCAATATACTCGAAGCGGCGGCGCGGCTTTTTGAAACACTGCACGAACTTGACCGCCCAGGGATCAAGCGGATATACGCGCAGTTTGCCCCTGAAGAAAATCTGGGCGCGGCAATAAACGACCGCCTGCGCCGCGCGGAGAACGCCCATGGAAAAGAATGAGATATATGTCATTTACGGAAAGGATATTGCCGCGATGGCAATTCGCCTTGCGGACGAGGCAAACCTCGCCGAGCTTATCGGCGAGCGCGGGAAGCGCGTCGGCCTTAAGCCAAACCTGGTTACGCCCAAGCCCGCGTCCGAAGGCGCGACTACCCACCCCGAAATCGCGGCGGGGCTTATTCTCTACCTTCAAAAAAACGGTTTTAATAATCTGACGATTCTTGAAGGCGCGTGGACGGGCGGTTCCACCGCGCGGGCTTTTAGCGTATGCGGCTACCGCAAGATCGCCGATGAGGCCGGAGTCCGGCTGATTGACACCAAGGGCGATAAAACAAGAACCTGCGATTGCGCGGGCATGAAGCTTGAAATTTGCGAGAGCGCCCTGGCTGTTGATTTTATGATCAATCTGCCGGTAATGAAGGGGCACTGCCAGACGAAGCTCACCTGCGCCCTCAAGAACAATAAGGGGCTTATCCCCGACCGCGAAAAAAGCCGCTTTCACACGCTGGGGCTGACCAAGCCCATCGCCCACCTGAACACCGTTATACGCAATGATTTTATCGTCGTCGACGGTATTTGCGGCGACCCCGATTTTGAGCTGGGGGGCAATCCGTTGTACGGGGGGCGGCTGTTTGCCGCCAGAGATCCGGTGTTATGCGACGCCTGGGCGGCTTCTCAGATGGGCTACTCCCTGGGCGATATTCCCTACATCGGCGCCGCGGAACGGCTGGGAATAGGAAGCGCGGATATAGCAGGCGCCAAAGTGCGGGAATTGAACGGCGCGGACGCGAAAACAAGCGCCGTCTTCGCGTTCGGCGGCAAGGTTCGCCAGCTCGCGCCCTATATCCATGAGGACAACGCGTGTAGCGCCTGTTATGCGTCATTAATATTCGCCCTTTCCCGCATGAGCCGCTCCCAGCTTGACCGTCTGAAAGAAAAGATATGCGTGGGGCAGGGCTTTCAGGGAAAACAGGGGAGCGTGGGGATAGGGGAGTGCTGCGCAGGTTTCCAGCGGTTCTGCCGCGGCTGCCCCCCCTCCGGCGCGGAAGTCCTCGCTTTCCTGGGTAGTTAAGACACAGAAGACTTCACAAAACTTTTCGCAGTTTTTCGAAAACTTCGTCAATGACAATTGGCTTGCCGACGTGGCCGTTCATGCCGGCGGCAAGGCAGTGTTCGATATCGTCTTTGAAGACGTTAGCCGTCATGGCGATAATCGGTATTTCTTTGCAGCGCGGGGCGGACATGGCGCGTATGCGCCTGGTGGCTTCAAGCCCGTCCATCACGGGCATTTGCATATCCATAAACACCACGTCGTATTTTTCGGGCGCGGCCTCGATCAGGGCGACCGCCTTTTCGCCGTTTTCGGCGCAGTCTATGTTTAATCCGGTGTTTTCCAGGAGGGACAGGAGAATTTCGCGGTTGATTTCAATATCCTCTACAATTAACAGCGTCTTGCCCGGAAATTGGTTGTCATGCGCGTGGTTTTCATGTTCGCCGGAGGCTCCAAAACATTCGTTCAGGCAGTCAATAATAGTCGATGACAAAAACGGCTTTATCAGACATTTGTCCGCGCCGGATCGCAGCGACGCTTCCCTGACTTCTTCCATCTCGGCGGAAGAAAATAATATTACCTTGCCGCGCTTCCCGCTTGATTTGATCCATTTTGTCAGCTCAAGGCCGTCCATTCCCGGCATACGCCAGTCGATAAAATGAATGTCAAAGCCGCCGTGTTCCTCGATGATACGGCGCGCCTCATGCCCGTCTTGCGCGATTTCATAATGGATAGCCAGCTGATCAAAAATGCCGCAAAAGTATTGGCGCATTACCGGCGAATCATCAACCGCCAGAACGCGCAGGCTTTCCCATTGAACGCCGGAGGCGAGCCGCGCGCGCGGGTTTTCATCGCCATAGGGAACTTTTATGGTAAAGATGAACCGCGACCCTTTGCCGATTTCCGACTCGATCCAAATTCTGCCGTCCATCAGCTCGACAATCCTTTTCGATATTGCCAGCCCCAGCCCCGTGCCGCCAAATTCGCGGCTGATTCCGCTCTCCGCCTGCCCAAACGCGCTGAATAATTTTTTCTGCTGTTCGGGAGATATGCCTATTCCGTTGTCCGCCACCTCGACCCTGATCTCGCACAGGTCGGCCGTCTTGCCCAGGAGAGAGGCGGTAAGGCAAATCTCGCCTTCCACGGGGGTAAACTTTACCGCGTTTGACAGCAGGTTGGTAATTACCTGCGAAAGCCGCTGGTCGTCGCTGACGAGCAGGCGCGGCATTTTCGCGTCTATGTTGATCGAGAATTTCTGCCGCTTCTCCGCCATGCGGAAGTTGATGACCGTGATCACCTTTTGGAGCATTCGTTCAAAATTGAATTCGATGGGGGAAAGCTCCAGCTTGTTCGCCTCAATTTTTGACATATCAAGAATGTCGTTTATGACACCTAACAGATGCGCCGACGCGTCGTCTATCTTTCCGAGCGTGTAATTCTTTATCTCCATGTCGGAGGATCTCTTCCCGATTGCCGTCATGCCGATAATCGCGTTGAGCGGTGTCCTCATTTCATGGCTCATAGTCGCCAGAAAAACACTCTTTGCCTCGGACGCGGCGAGAACCTCCCGCGCCTGAAGTTCCAACAGCCTGCCGGCGCGGCGGTTTCTCATAAAAAGAACGGCGACAAGGGTGAGCGCGGACAAGAACAAAACAGACGAGCCTATAAGCCACGGGCGCTGCGCTTCCACCACCTTGATGCGGTAATCGTAAGTTCTGCGTATCCAACGGCCGGAAATCGCCTTGGTGTCGATCATGGAAAGCGCCTTGTCGACTATTGAGCACAGCGCCGTCTCATTTCTGTTGAAGCCAAAAGTGGATACAAAAGTGCGATCAAAGGCGACATTGATCTTGTAGCCCGGAAGCTCGCGAAAATTGGTAAGAGTAAGAAACTGGTGCTGGCTCGACATTATCAGATCAACTTCGCCGCGGCCCAGGGCGTCGAAGCCGACATCAAAGCTGTCATACTCTGTGACATATTCGTGATCGGGAAACCAGTTTTTGAATAGGTCGGCGTGCGCGGTTCCCCTGGAAAGGCCGACCCTCGCGTACAATATCTCGCTGACGCTGATGTCGGGGAATTCCGATTTTGAAATAAGCGTGTAGAAATCGGTCATAAAATGGGAATCCGGCCACAGGAAACGCCCTTCGCGCTCTTCGGACCGAATCAGCTCGGTAATCATGGAGGATCTTCCGCTCTCAAGCGCCTCCAATATATAAGACCAGTCCGTATGCTGGTCGCTGGTAATTTGAAAGGTAAGGCCGGTGAGCGCCTGTATTTCATCTAACACGTCAAAGGCGACTCCCTGCCACAAATTTTCCCGCGTATTGTAAAAGCTGATCGGATAATTGTCGCTTTCGGCGATAAACGAAACGGCCGGATTCGCCTGTATATACGCTTTTTCTTCCTCGCTGAGCCGCATAAACAGCTTGTGTTTTAAGTACTCCCGCTCGCCCCGTCCGTACAGAAATGTCATATAACGCAGTCCGTCGTTTTGCAGCGCTTTTTGTACGACCGAGATAACGCTTTTAAGCGAGGGGTTTTTTGTCGTCAGAGAGACCGGGCTGAAAATCACCGGAAAAAAATCTTCAGATGTCACATCGCCGTAAGAATCAAACGCCGCCTCCAGAACGTTCTCCGTCAGAACGGCGTCGGCCTTTCCGCTTTCCAGCAGGCTGTACGCCGCCTCATTGCCGCTGACAAGGAAAACTTCAAAGGGGGTTTCCTCCGCGTCAAACGCCCCTGAGGAAACAACGTGCTTATAGGTAATGGAACCGTCAAAAATGACCAGGCGCAAAGGGCGCTCGGCGGCTATTTCCGAAATGGGCGGGCTGTTTTTTAACCGTATATATTTGATCGTACGCTGCGCGATGGGGCCGGTCATAAAATAGATCCTGCGCCGCTCGTCGGTCGGCGACAGATCGCCTGAAAAATCAACCGCGCCGGTTTCAAGCCCCGCGATCAAATCGCCCCACTCATAAACAACCGGTTTGAACGGAATGCCGATAAATTCCGTCAGCCACTCGCAAAACAGGGTGGCGTAACCCCTGATGGCGCCGTCCTCGTCATAGAACGCCTCGGTAGTCGGCGTTATCCCATACACAAAAAAATCCGTTTGTTCCCGAAGCGCTTCAATGGCTTTAACTTCGTCGCCAGTTACGCCGGGAATGTCGCGAAATGAGGCGTACTGAAACGCGTTGTCAGGCCGTGTGTCGGCGTTTTTGACGGCGCAGGCTGAAAATAAAACCGGCAATAGCATCAGAACGAAGATCGGGCGGATAACGCGGCTCATTCCTTTTCCCCGTTAAGCATCGGCGCGTATTCCGCAAGCGTCGCGTTGAGTTCCGCTTCGAGCGCCGCCATCTGCTGGGGAGTGACCGTGTTCCGCCCCTCCTTAAGCCGCTGTTCTATCTGCGCGGCGGCCTGCTGCAGAGAGGCCTTGCCCAGCTGCCCCGCGTTGCCCTTTAAGGTATGCGCCAGGCGGTGCGCCAGCTTTATGTCTTCCGCTTGAAGCGCGTCGGATATTTCTTTATACTTTTTCTGGTTATTTTTCACAAATAACATTCGCAGTACATTTTGGAATTCCTGATCGGCTTCAGGCCACGGGTTCTTTTGTCCGGCGCTGTTGTTTATCGGCGTAAAGTACCTCAGCAGGCAGCGCCACAGCTCCTGCGATGTAAACGGCTTGCCTATGCAGTCGTCCATGCCGCTTGTCTTGTAAATCTCCCTATCGCTGGACATTATGTTCGCCGTCATCGCCACTATGGGAATTCCCGCGTCAAGCTCTATGATTTTCGCCGCCGCCTCAAGGCCGTCCATTACGGGCATATGTATATCCATAAAAATAAGGTCAAACTGCCTTCGGCCTTTTTCCTTGCGGCTTTGAACCATCTCCACGCCAATCTTGCCGTTTTCCGCCACGACGGTTTTAAGCCCCACCCTCGTCAAATGCTCGCGGATAACCTGCTGATTCATCAAATTGTCTTCGCATAACAGAACTTCACCGTCAAAAACGGGCTTCTCAATTTCATTTAACACGGTTTTCCGTTCCAACGTTTCATAGTCGTTTACATCGATTGTGTCAAACGTCAGATCAAAGTAGAATTTACTGCCGACGCCGGAGGCGCTTTCCACTCCAAGACTGCCCCCCATAAGCTCGATGAAATTTTTGGATATGGCGAGTCCAAGACCGGTGCCGCCGTACTTGCGCGTCGTGCCGCTTTCCGCCTGTATAAACGGCTCGAATATCCTTTTTATCTGGTCGTTTGTCATTCCGATGCCGGAGTCTTTTATTTCAAAATGAAAAGTGACGGTTCTTTCGCGCTGTTGTTTTATTTCCGTAAGCACCTTGACCGTTCCCGAATTCGTAAACTTTACCGCGTTGGAAAGAAGATTCACCAGTATCTGGCGCAGCCTTGTCGGATCGCCTAACGGCCTTTTCCCCACGCTCGGCTCGGCGTAAAATTGCAGGATAATTCCTTTTTCAACGGCCTTTGGCATAATCAGCGTCCGGCAGCTTTCGAACAGCTCATGCATATCAAACGGAATGTTTTCCAGTTCCATTTTTCCGGATTCAATTTTGGAAATATCGAGTATGTCGTTGATGATCTGCAGCAGCCATTGCGCGTTTATCTGAATTTTACCGAGATACTCCCTTGTTTTTACGGAAGCCTCTCCGTCCAGGGCCAGCTCCGAGAAGCCGATGATACTGTTCATGGGCGTCCGTATCTCGTGGCTCATATTCGCCAGAAACGCGGATTTTGAACGCGAAGCGGCGAGCGCCGCGTCTTCCATTTCCTTGCGCCTGGTTATGTCATGCGCTATGCCCAAAAGCCCGATTATTTTTCCGTCCAGCACCAGCGGCGCTTTAACCGTTTCATAAAACGGATTCGTCCCGTTGACGGCGGGTATGCGCTCTTCAAATGTAAACTTCCGGCCTTCGTCGATAACCTTGTGATTCCAGATATTGTGCTCGTCCGTCAATTCAGCGGAGATTCCCAGGCCGTCCTCGCCTTTATTGATGATATAATCCCTTTTGAGGCCGAAATGTTCCAGAAAGCTTTTATTGCACTGCGTAAAGCGCAGGGACGTATCCATGGTAAAAATAATATCGGGAATTGAATCAAACAGGGTGGTAAGTACGGCGGTTTGCAGTTCAAGCTCGCGTTCCACTTTTTTTCGCTCTGTTATGTCGCGCGCTATAACGATAAGGCCGGTCACGACGCCGTCCTGCGCGAGCGGCGATCTGACTGTTTCCAGGGTTCGCATAATGCCGTCGCGGTACGGCACCATTTCTTCGGTGATATGCTTGCGCTTCCCGTCTCTGAGCGCGGCGCGATCCGCCTCCATGACGTGCTTCGCCACCTCGACGGGAAACATTCCCGTTTCAATGTCGTTTTTCCCGACAACGTCCGTCTCTTTAATGCCGGTATATTCTTCCGAGACCTTGTTGCATTGCGTATAACGTAAGTCCAAATCCTTGCAGAAGACAATATCGGGAAGCGAATCAAACACGGTCTGAAGCTTGGTCGTCTGCAGGGCGAGCTCGCGCGTCCGCTCCTTTATCAGATTTTCCAGCCGCTTGCCGGCGCTGAGGCTCCTTTCAAAAAGAACGGCAAGGAGGGCAAGCGCGCATAGAATCAAAACGAGCGAGCCGATCAGCCACGGGCGCTGATTCTTCAGCCGCATGGTTTCAATGTTATACGTCCTGCTCGTCCACTGTTCCGCGATCCTGCCGGTGTCGATTAACGGGAGCGCTTTGTCGATAATTGAACACAGAACGGTTTGATCCTTGTTTAACCCGAAAGAGGCGTCAAAGGCGGCGCTGAACAGATAATTCGCCTTGTAATCCGAAAACTCGTAATAATTGGTCAGGGCGGAAAGCCTGCTCTGGCTTGACATGACCATGTCAATCTCGCCGCGCTCCACAGCCATAAAAGCGTCGTCGGTTCCGGGATACTCTATCGCGTACAGGGCGTCCGGGAACCAGCTTTGGAACAAGTCGGCAAACGCGGAGCCTTTGGCAAAGCCCACTCTGGCAAAGGCTATGTCGTTCAGTTCGACATTGGGGTAGCTCCGCTTGGATAACAGGGCGAATTTGTCCGTTAGGTACGTGGTATTTGGCCAAATAAATTTTTTCCTGCGCTCGTCGCTTTGAATCAGGTTGGGCATGGTATACGCCGTCCCATTTTCCAGCAGTCTCATCAGTTCGGGCAGGTCGGTCTTCTCGTCATTAACCAGCTTGAATTTAAATCCGGTCAGCTTCTCCATTTCGTCCAGCACGTCAAAGATGATCCCTTCCCATTTTTTCTCGCTCGTGTTGAAAAAGCTGACCGGATAAGACATAAATTGGGCGGCGAACGGTATTTCCGGCGTGTTCCGCGCGTACGCCCTTTCCTCATCGGAGAGCCCCATAAGGAATTTATTTTTTTTATAGTCCTGATACCCGCGCCGGTACAGCGCGGTCAGGTGTTTGTACGCCCCGCTGGCGAGCGCCTTGGTGACAACCGAGACGAGCGGCGCGAGAGAAGGGTCCTGCGCCGTCAGCGAGACGGGGGTGATAGTCAGCGGAAGAAAGTCTTCGGTTACAACGCCGCCGTAGGGGTCAAACGCCGATTCCACGATGTTGTTTCCAATATAGGCGTCGGCCTCCCCGCGTTTAAGTATTTCGTAAATGGCTTCATGATCTCGGGCGACGACGGCCTCATAGGAGCCGGGTTCAAGGACGGCGGTTACCGAGTCCATCAATGTGGAGCCTTCCATAAAAGCGTAACGTACCGGCCTTAACAGCGCGATTTCGGCGGGAGACGGCCCCCCCCTGATCCGCATGACCTTGGCGGAACGGTGCATAATGGGGGCGGTCATATAATAGGTTCTCAGGCGGTCTTCGGAAGTCGTCAGGGCGCCAAAATTAACCTCGCCGGTTTTCATCTTTGCGAGAATGTCGGTTAAATCATAAACCTCCGCCTTAAAGGGAATGCCCAAAAAATCGGTCAGCCAGTCGCAGAGCATAATCGCGAATCCGTCCAGCTCTCCCGCCTCGTTCAAAAACGCTTCGGTCGAGAGGGGCGTGCCGTAAATCAGCGCGCCGCCCTGCTTTTGCAGGTCTTCAATGGCTATAATTTCGCCGGCGGTTATGCCGGAAATATCCCTAAATGAGGCGTACGGGAATGTATCGTCAAGCGGCTTGCCGTCTTTGCCGCAGGTCGGGAGCAAAAATAACAGTAGTACCAGAACGGAGATTGGGCGGACAGTTTGAATAATCTTTCGCATACAAAATCCCCTATTATTAGTTTAGTATCATATTGCCGGTTTCTCAAGGGGAAATAGCGGGAAAAACGCCGGATTGCTTGTTTTTGCCCGCGGGGAAGGCTATAATTATAGTATGTTGAGAACGGTTTTTGGGGGATTGGCGGCCGTTGCGGTTTCTCTGGCGTTTCTCGCCTGTGACGGGCCGTTGCCGGGTTACTATGCGGAGGAGCCCGGCGGCGAAGAGCTCCTCCTTCGTGGACGTGTATATTGGGAAGAAGGAGAAGGCGACAACAAGGTTCAAAAACCGATTAAGGGAATCTCTGTCTATGTCAAGGGCGTAACCGACAATTACGCCTACTTGACCAACGCCAAAGGGGAATTTTTTTTCCCTGTGCCCAAACGGGCTAAGTACGAAATCTGGTTCACCGATATTGACGACGAAGTAAATGACGGTTTGTTTAAGCAGAAAAACATAGAGGAGGTGCAACTTAGAGTTGAAAAGTCGTCCAAAGACCCGATAACGGTTGCAATGCAAAAAGAATCTGATTAGCGGTTAATTGCCGCCCCAAAACCGCCAGCCTGCGGCGATTTTGAGCGCGGGGCCGCCGGTAAGGCCCGTCAGTTTGGGGTCTTTGGCATTCACCGGCGGATTCTGGACTACTTCAAGCGCGCCCGTTTCATAATCCGCGCGCAGTCTGAAGCCAAAGAGCAGTTCGCCGCGCAGAAAGAGCCGTCCGGTAATGTTATAGTCAACGCCCGCCCCGACGTCTATCCACCAGGAGTTCCACGCGGAAAGCGGGTAGGGCTTGCCGTTTTTGTCCCTGTCCTCGACCAAATAGCCCTTCGCGCGGTCATACGTTATAGCGCCGTCCTTAGGCCGCCGCTTTTCAACTAACGCTATCTGATACTCGGCGCCCAGCAGGGGAAACCATGCGATTTTTTCGTTAATCCTGAACGGGTATTTTCCCAGCAGTGAAAACCCTAAGCTTGCCTCAGATCCCCTGCCTTTGCTGTCGGCCAGTGAGGTAGCTCCATAATCCATCTTTTCCGCGTAGGAATTGTTCCCCCCCTGAAACATTACGGCAAACTCCCCATAAGCCGCGTCAAAAAACACGCCCCCCCCGTAGTTGATCCGGTCCATGCTTTGGGTTGATTTTACCATTCCGCCCTCAAGGGCATACCGCGTAAAGGTATAGCCTAAAAGCCCGCCGCCCCCCGCGCTGAGGGAAAAATCAGCCGCCGGCAGCAGGGCGGCCGGCGCGAAAATTGCTGTCAATAAAGCGATATATTTTTTCATAGCGCCAAATGCCGGATTCCGTTTTAATCCTCTTTTTCAAAATCATTCCAGGAGAAAGAGGCGCCGGTGGGGAAGGAAACCTCTTTCTTAACGCCGTTTTCTGAACAAAAATAAGTCGCCGTTGGCTGTTGAACATTGGGCATCTCCACTTCCGCCAGAGCGACCCAGTATTTGCCTTTTGTGTCAAATGGAGTAGAGGACGGCAGCCTGCTGTTTGGCAGGGGGTGATAAAAGGTAAAAGTAACATTGGCGCCGTTGACGCTCGGCGTGCCGGTCGCAAGCGATATATCGATATGGCCTACCTTCAACAGGCTCGCCCCCACGGTTTTGGGCATATTCAATTTTTCCAGCGCAATGCCGGTAACGGTCAGCGTAAAGGGCTGCGGCGGCTCCTCGGGCTCGTCTTCAGGACAGCCCGCAAAAAGGAACATGGCGCAGAATACCGCCCCCCACAAAAGCGCTTTTTTCATCGTTTTTTCTCCCCTATTTCTACAATATACCATACTAATAGAAAAGATCAATATAATAATTAGACATTTTTTGAAATTCGTATAAAATATTACCGTGACCGCATGGTAAACAATTGAACATTTTCTCATTTTTGTCTAAAATGTGACCATAGAGTAAGGAGAAGTGATGGGAATATCCGAACGAAGGGAACGGGAAAAAGTTGAGCGCCGGAAGACCATTTTGGAATGCGCCCGCAAACTGATCCTCGCGCAGGGGGTGGAGCGGGTGAGCATGGAGGATATTGCCCGCAAGGCGGAGCTTTCCAAGGCGACGGTGTACCTGTATTTCTCCAGCAAAGAGGTTTTGTTCAATGAAATCTGCGAGGACGCGGCGCGGGTTTTTCTGGGATATTTTAAGTCTTTTATGGGAACCGGAGTCGCCGGTATGGAGGCGTTAAAGTGCTTTTGGCGCGGTTATGAGGAGATGTTTGGCAACTCCGAAGAAATGATCATCATCTTTAAGGTGCGCAATTTTATGAGCCCCGGCCTGCCCCTGGTCTCGCTGGAGGAGCAGGGCAAGTCCCCCCATGTGGACGCCGTGCTTGAAGCGATGAAAGTTATCATAGACCAGTGCAAGGCGGAGGGGATTTTTGATCCCGCGCTGGATTCCGCCATGGCGACCCGCCTCCTGCTGTCGATGTTTTCCATTATTGTCGAAAACGCCTCCCGTGTCCCGCCGGAAGCCAGAACGTCCCCCATTATTATGGAAGAAATGAAAAACGCCTTCCAGATCATTATCCGCGGCTTTGCCAAAGAAGGCATCGACCGCGCCCGTTTAAATATTATGGGGTGAGGTAGGGGGGATAGAGAAGATAACCACGGAGTAACACGGAGTGGAATTCGGAGAAAGAGGTGAAGTGCGGCGGGGTGCGGTTTGAAAGTTCCGCGCCTTATTTCTTGTATTCAACTCCGCATTCAACTCCGTGTACTCCGTGGTTAATTATTTGCGGTTAATTGTTGCAGAGCCCTATCTACCCGCGCTAACGACTTCTCCGCGCCGAGGAGGCGGAGGGAGCCGAATAGAGGGGGGCTGACCCGCGCGCCGGTGACGGCGACGCGCAGGGGCATCATTAAGTCGCCGAGTTTGACGGCGTTTTTTTCCGCCTGCTCCTTGATGAAGGCCTCAGCCGCCGCGTCGTCGGGCATTGCGGCTAACGGTTGCGCCAGCTCCCTGCCCAGCCGCAACAGCCGCGCCGCTTCGGCGAGATCCGCTTTTTTGGGGATAAATTCTTCCACGGGGGGAAGGGGCGGCTCGGCGAACAGGTAGGCGAGCTTTTCCGCCGCCTCGTGGAGAAAGATCAGCCGCTCGCGGATAAGGGGCATGGCGGCGGCGAATATCACGCGCTGCTGGGCCGTGGGTTCGCTTCCCGCCGCGCCGAACAGCCCCGCCTCGACCGCCGAGGGCAGGCAGAGGGCGGCAAGCTCCTCGTCGCTTTTCATTCTGATGTACTGGCCGTTAAACCATTCCAGCTTTTTATAATCGAAAATCGCCGGCGCCTTGTTC
>JGI24698J34947_10001323_pt1 | contig 13016 bp, 13 predicted proteins | sample TergutMp193P3_FD_34947 | JGI IMG/M metagenome (IMG submission 34947)
ATTGCCGCCACATCGGTAGAAGCTATTATGACGGACAGTAAAATAGCCAGTTTGCTGTCCCATCCCAAAATAAAATGCAGACACACAAAAACAACCACCGATGTTATGATAACGCCCCATGTAGCCAGGCCTATTGCCGGCAGAGCGACTGATTTCAGGCTGGACTTGTTGGTGGTAAATCCGGCGTGAAACAGGATAAAAACCAAAGCCAGATTCGCGAACTGGTTCGCGAAAATCATGTCGTTAAATTCCCAGAACTTAAGCCCGTCCTTGCCAAAGACAATTCCGGCAAACAAAGCGACCAAAATAACAGGAACGCCTTTTTTATCCATATAAACGGCGGAGATAACGACCGCTGAAAGTATCAGGGGAATAGCCAAATAAATTATGTTGGCGGAGATATTTGTTATAAAGACATCCCAAAAACCCATTTTAAGGATTATAAGATATAAAATTGCAAGCTGTCAAGAGGTTTTGCTAATTCCTTTTTCCGGGCCGTGGTTCTGTTCTTCGTTCCATTTCGTTTTATATTTCTCAACGTTAAGAAACGCCGTTCTTATCGATACTCCTAAAAAATTGAAGTACATCCCTGCTTCGGCAATTTGTTTTTTTTACAAGCTGTGGGTCTTCGGCTGTGTTAATAAGTGGCTGCATTGCGTCTATATAACGTTATGCGAAATGTGTCCTAAACTAGTTGTATATATTAATAAATTGAATTGACAAAATATAGTATATAGATTATTATAATCGAGAGGAGCCAAATTCCATGAAAAACATAATAAATTGGAAAATATTCTTCATTTTACTTATAGCTTGTGTTCTTACAGCACTGATGGTTATACCTTATTCTTTGGCGCTTACTGCAATTGAAGTTAAAATTACTCCATTAATGCTGATTCTTACGGTTGTCCAAAATCTTGTCATGTTTGCAATAGTAATATTTTTGGGACTTCTTCTATCAAAACAAATTGGAATGGGACTACCAATTTTAAAAAATGTTCTGGAGGGAAAAAATCAAACAAAAGGAATAAAATCTATACTAATGCCTTCGATTATTTTGGGTCTAATGGCAGGTGTTCTAATTGTATTGTTGGCTCTTCTTTTCAATATTCCCGAATTAAATAATTCAGAATTATCTATATCACCATGGAAAGCATTGCTCGCTTCATTCTATGGTGGCATTGGAGAAGAAGTATTGTTAAGGTTGTTTCTTGTTTCTCTTTTTGTATGGATTACATTTAAAATTAAAAAGAATAAAGATGGGATGCCAACGAATTTTGGAGTATGGCTTTCAATTTTTTTATCTGCTATAGTATTTGGTTTAGGTCATTTGCCTGCAACTGCACAAATAGTTNCTCTAACTGGAATAATTATTTTACGTGCTGTTGTATTAAACGGTGTTGGGGGAATAATTTTTGGTTGGCTTTACTGGAAAAGAGGTTTGGAATCTGCAATGATTGCTCATTTTTCNGCAGACATTGTTTTACATATNATTACACCTTTTATTATGGTATTGTTTTCACAATGAATAGGTATAAAATACGGAGAACGCAAAAGTATTTGCTACAAAATCATGACAAACGTAATAAAAAGCCAAGCAAACCCCACCCCCACGCTGTGTATCTGTGATACAATCAAACCATAGGAGGAACACATGAGTAAATTCATGGTCAACCTGACCGCCATCAACGTCTTCGACAAGCAGCGCAGTACGCCGCCCATCGAAGTCATGGTTGACACAGGCGCGGAGAACTCGTGGCTCCCGCGAAAAGCCCTTGAGGACGCAGGCATCGTACCCCAGCGCAAAAGACGCTACATGACCGCCGACAAGCGTGTCATCGAGCGCGACGTTGGCTACGCTATCCTCACCGCCGAAGGCTACGACGCCCTGGACGAGGTGGTCTTCGCAGAAGAAAACGACCTCTCGCTCCTCGGCGTGCGCACAATCGAGGGTTTCAACGTCATGGTTGACAACGTCGCCCAACGCTTCGTCGCCACCATCCCGACCGTCTAGCGCCCTATTGACAAATCCCCTGATATTTGATAAAAAGCAAGAGTTACTTGCGGCCTTGGTGGAACTGGTAGACACGCTAGCTTGAGGTGCTAGTGCTGAAAGGCATGGAAGTTCAAGTCTTCTAGGCCGCATGTGTCCTTTAATGAAAAACAATCCGATTTTTTCGATCGCGTTCAGGCGATAACCGAGGGCTATTTAACGCGCCGAAAAAGGATACAACGTATCAAAAAAGAAAAACGAAGGGCAAAAAACCCGGTACTGGACTGGATAGAGGCTTTTTTATGGGCAGCCGGCATGGTACTTCTTATAAATCAGTACCTTGTACAGGCGTACCGTATTCCTTCCGGCTCCATGATTGATACGTTAAATATAGGCGACCATGTTTTTGTCAATAAAATAGTGTATGGGCCTGAATTACTGCCGGGTATTCTCAAAATCCCCAGCCCCATAGAGCCGAAAAGAAACGACATCATCATTTTTGAAAATCCCACCTACATTTCCAAGGGGCCGGTTTTTGACATCGCCCAGCGGGTTATCTATATGCTCACCTTTTCCATTGTGGATATTGACAGGGACGAGAAGGGGGAGCCGAGGGTTCATTTTCTTATAAAACGGGCGGTTGGAGCGGCGGGGGACCGCTTTCTAATGGAAAACGGCGATATGCGGATTCGTTTTGCAGGGGAGGACCGCTGGATTGACGAATGGGAATATGCCGCTTCCCGTGGCTGGGACCACAGAATCAGCCGGTTAATGCCGTACGATCAGTATCCCGCGCTCCTGGCGGCGGGCGGGGCTGCCGCCCTGTCAGATATGGGACTGCCTGTTTCTGATAATCTGATTGCCGCCGCGTCTTCAGCGGGAAACCTGCGCGCTCCTGATTATCTTGCCCATGAGAGAGCAAGGCTTGAGACGCTGAGGAGATTCGCCCCGCACGACAGGCGGTATTCCACGCTTCTTGCCAGACACAGGCTTGGCTGGTATGTGCCGGAGGGCAGGATCTTCCCACTGGGGGATAATCGCGATAATTCACGAGACGGACGTTTTTTTGGACCGGTAAGGGTGTCAAGGGTACTGGGTAAGGGGATGATCATTTACTGGCCCTATACCCGCATAGGCGGAATTTTATAGGCGGATTTTATGTTAGAAAAAAGAAAACAGTATTCATTTAAAGAGCAAAAGTACCAGCGTTACAAACTTGTCAAATTTATTTTGGGTTTTCTTGTCCTGTATGTACTTTATAACTGTTTTGTCACATTCTTTTTTTCCGTTTGGGTGATGGAAAATGATACCATGCAGCCGGGACTGGCTTCAGGCGACAGGTTGATTTTCTCTTCATTCACCTTGCCGTCATGGCTTAAACAGAGGGGGGCGGAAGAACAGTCGTTTCCCTTTAAGCGCGGAAGCGTCGTACTGGTAGATATGGGCAACGTTAAGGGGCAAAATATGCCCATGAAAATTATTGACGGGGTGGTGAGGTTTTTTACCGCCCAGAGGATCAGTGTTTTTTCAAGGGGGCAGTACCACATAAAGCGGGTAATCGCCCTTCCGGGTGATGAAATCTATATGAGTAACTTTATATTCAGGGTTAAGCCTTCCGGCAGTCCGTACAGCCTGACAGAGTTTGAGCTTTCGGACAAACCCTACCATCCTTCCATCCCGCAGATACCCGCGCTGTGGGATGAGTCGATTCCCTTTTCGGGCAGTATGGACCCCATAATCCTTGGGCCGGACGAGTGCTTTGTAATTTCAGACGATCGCAGCAATACAAATGATTCCCGCACATGGGGAGCGATCTCGCCTTCCCTGATTACGGCAAGAGCGCTCTTGCGGTTCTGGCCGTTTGTCAAAATCGATCTTCTCTAGCCGTAGTGTCAACAAACGGTTTTTCGCTTTATATCCATGTTCCCTTCTGCGCCTCCTTCTGCGATTACTGTGATTTTTATTCGGTTACGGCGGAAGGTTATTCAGATACGCGCATGGATGCGTTTGTCAAATCCGTCATTACGGACATTAAATACCAGCTTGAATTTTTCGATGTCGGGGAAATAGTAACCGCCTACATAGGAGGCGGGACGCCGTCCGTCCTTGGAGGGCGGCGTATCCGCCTGTTGCTTGACGCGTTAAACGCCATTTCCTGTTTTTCGCCAAAGGAATTCACGATAGAGGCTAATCCTGAATCCGCTGATGAGGAATTTTTATCCGCCTGCCGGGAGGGAGGCGTAAACAGGCTCAGTCTCGGCATACAGAGTTTTTTTGAACCTTCACGTATAGCTGTAAACCGTCATGGAAGGGCAAGTATGCTTGAAGAGAAACTTGCCCTTGTTATACGCTTTTTCCCCGGTGAGTTTTCCGTGGATTTAATTACGGGTCTTCCGTATCAAACTGAAAAAATTGTTCTGCAAGACGTCAATCGGCTCCTTGCTTTCAAACCGGCGCATGTCTCACTCTACAGTCTTTCTGTAGAAAGTGAAACGCCGCTTGAGCGCAAACAACAAACAAAAACAGTTACCTTGCCGGATCGGGACGAAGCCGACGCCCTTTGGCTTGCGGGGAGAAGCGCTCTTTTGGAAGCGGGTTTTGATCAATATGAAGTTTCCAATTTCGCGCTTGACGGAAAACGCTCTGCCTATAACGTTCGCTACTGGCTCATGGAGAGTTGGCTTGGCGCGGGTCCCTCAGCTTCCGGTACTCTGATAAATGAAAAGGACTCAACCGCGAAACGTTTTACATTTGCCTGCGACGTTGATAAATACAACAAAGAGCCGTCAATCCACATGGCGTTATGTGAAGAATTAAACAGAGCCGATCTTATAAAGGAAAGCCTGCTTATGGGGTACCGTTACCGTGAAGGTCCCGACGCGGAAAAATTCCGCCGGCGCTTTGGTCTTGGCATTGAAAACTGTATTCCCCAAACACTTTCCCGCTGGAAAGACCGGGATAAAATGCTTTTCCTGAACAGCTTCCTGTCTGAAGCCTTTACAGAACTGGACAAGAATCAATGCGCGTATTCAAATTTAACTCAGCGTCTGTTTTCCTGATATATTCAGGCCCTGAATACAAAAACGCGCTGTTGTCATTATTGAATAAATCCCTGCTTTTTGCAATGTAAAGTAGTTCTCTTGCGTACCCGCGTTTTTCGCGTACAGAAAAAATTCTGTTGTTCACAAAATCTTCAGGCAGACTGTTGTAAAGAACTTCCGCGCCGGGGCCTGTCAGGGTTATTTTTTCATCGCGCTCTTTTTTTTCGTTTATTATCGCGGCGATTTCGCCAGCGGTCGCGTCCATGTCACGTATAAGGCGGGTATCGCCTCGGTATATTGTGAAAAACCACGCGTTTTTTCTGGCTTCAATTACGGGAACCACGAATCCGTCGCCTGAATAGGGCAGCGCTATACAGTCAAGAGTAGGAACGGGCGCGAACGGAATTGAAAGGGAAAGGGCAAGCCCCTTCGCGACAGAGTAGCCGATACGCAGGCCTGTAAAAGAGCCGGGTCCGCCCATGCAGAGGACGCCGTCAAGCTCTCCCGGCTTAAGAGAGGCTTTTTTCATTTGCCCATCTATACAATCCATGACAAGCTCGGAATGTTTAATTCCCGCCGCTGTTTCCGCGTAAAAAATTTTATCGTCGCGGGCGACGGCAACGCAAAGAATAGAGGCGGCTGAGTCTATCGCGAGCAGATTCATAAATGTTCCAGTCCGTAAATTTGTATCAATCTGGAGGCAGGCCCCGTTATTTTTAATGTTATTGTAATTGTATTTTCGGGCAGGGATTTTTGGATTTTATCGCTCCATTCAATAATGGAAATTCCATCTCCGTTTATTATTTCTCCTCCTCCGATGTTTTCAAAATCCTCATGGTTATTCAGCCTGTAGGCGTCTATGTGGTACAGGGCAGGGGAGCCTGAATATTCACTGATTATTGTGTATGTCGGGCTTGTCAGGTTTTCACCGATGCCTAAACCACGGGCTATGCCTTTGGCAAGACAGGTTTTTCCGCTCCCAAGGTTTCCTTCAAGCGCGACAACAGAGCCGCCCGAAAGCAGGGGCGCTATTCTTGTCCCTATAGCGAAGGTACTGTCCGGGGAATCAGAAACCAATTCAATGAAGGGCCTTTCGGGAGAGGACTCCCATCTTTCAATCAGGAAGCCCTCCCTGGGAATCCATTTCGCTGATGATTCTTTTTAGTTCCTTGTTTACGGGAACCAGGGGGTAGTCTATTGTATCTATAAAATTTACCGTAACATCTTTTTGACCGGTAGGTTTGTATTCGATGCAAAAATCAATTCGATAATCGGCGGAGCCTTTGTTTAATTCAATGACGGCAACGCCGGTGTACAGTTTACGATAATAGATGGGGTATTCTTTTCTTATCATATCTTTGATAGAAACAATTTTCATTTACTTTACCATCCTTTTTAGCCTTTTATCCATTGTCGTACTCGTAAACAAAGGCGTTTATTATGTTCATTGATTTTCGGGTAACCTTCAGGAATTTAATGTGTATTACTGTAACGATTCCAGTGCGGTTTGTTCTCAGCACCTGCCCCAATGCCGCTATGTTGGAGTTATCATGGTTAAATTCGATTTTTAATTTGGCCCCGACCTGTATAGGAGCCTTGATCTTTATTGAACAGCCTCCTACGGAAATATCCGCGATATTTCCTGTTAGGCGGCGTTTGTCAACTATCAGGCGTTGTTTTTTTCCGCTGCCTTCAACAATTACAATAAATAGATCACAGGGAATAACTACCTGTTTGCGCCTGTAACGCCGTTGAGAGAGAAATTTTAACTGGTTTGAGTGAGCGAGCAATAATGTGTCCGACCCGAATTTAGAGGAATTGCCGATAACGCGGGTTTCAAAAGAAAAACTTTTGTTATTTTTGGTGAATACCAGGATCGTAAATTTGCTGCCTTTTTGTAAATTTATATGTCTTCCATAGGCGTTCTTCGGACACTCCACCGTAAGATGTTCGCTGGTTGTTGAAACCACCGGGACACTGTACTTCTCCCTGCCGTCATTGATAATTAAAGTCGTATCATCCTTTAATTGAGTGGTAGACGTTAAGTTGCCGCCGACGCTGTTTTCCAGCATGTTCCTGGTAGAGAAGAGCAGGGAAAGGCGGCTGTTGGTTTCGGCTTCGGAACCGGATGATTGTTCAATTACCCGGTAAGCCTTCTTGAAATGCCGGTCCAGAAGAGACGGCGAATTGAAGGATTTTTCCGGGTCTGTCACCTGATCGGTTTTAAAAACAAAATCGAGCATTTTTATCTGTTCCCGGCTAAGGCCGACATTTTTTGCCAAGCGGTGGATCTTGAAACCGGAGAAAACCCCGGGTAAGGCTCCGCTTCCACCTGCAATTCTGCCTCCGCCTCCTGAACTCGCCGCCGCCTTCCCTGTTGGTATCTTTTCCTTAAGTTTGTTTGCTATTATAACATAAACGATAATAATTGCCACTAAAACGCTAAATATTATGATTTCTATAGGGGTGGTATCTTCTTTCCAGAAAGCCGTATAATCAATCTCCAGGGGAAACATGGGAAAAATCATTATATACCTGCCGCCTTACGGCTGCTTTCAGTGATAGCGTTAAAAAGTTCTCCCAACTTTGGCGCGATTTCGTATTCCGCCAAATCCCCTACAAGGACTGTGTCCTGCTTTTCGTAGGCTTGTAGAAGTTCCCTTACCGCCAGATTGAAGCCACCGAGCAATTGAACGGCTTTTTCTTTTTCCGTATTTTGCATAAACCCCTGAATATCAAGCTGCACTAAAATACGGAAAATTTTTTCCGTAATGCCTGTAAAAATTTGAATCGTTTCCGCCGCCCGCCTGTCCTTGCCGGTTTGAATGTCCAGAGGAAGATCAACGAGTCTTGCGCATGTTTCCTCAATGGAAGATTGCATGTTGGCGATCTCTTGCGCGGGTTCTCTAACTTCCCTCAGCCTTTCTTCAGTTATGGAACGTAAAACGAGGATGTCCATACCTCTGCCGCAAAACGCGTTGACACATAACGAAAAAAGTTCAGGCATCTGCTCTTCGGCAAATCTGGCGCAGGCGCTTTCCTTCCAGTTTTCATGGAATTTATTTTTATTTTCAAAATTTAAGGATTCATATTCCTCTATATCACCCAGAAGTTCCAAAAGGGTCAACGCGAATAATTCCGCAAGCGAACGGGTGTATAAATCAACTATATTTACATTATTTATTTCTTTGGAAAAAGCGTCTTCCATTGAGGATATATCAACAGTCTTACCGTCAATGGCAAGCCCTGATAATCTGTGTCCGCAATTCGCCAGAAAATTATCAAGACCCGCAACGATCTGTCCTACTGTTTTTTCATGATCTAAAGTTATATCCGCTGCTTTGCCGTTGATTCTTACTTCCATACCCTACCTGTTGTTGTTACGATTTTGCTGACTGAAATTTTCAAGGGAAGTTGACATTTGCTCCATTTGAGCATAAGCGGCTTCCATTCTGGCGTATTGAATCCGCAGTTCCGCTTCTTTTGAGGCAAGCTGGCGTTCCATGGTACTGACGCGCCTTTCATCCTGACTGATGCGGGAATCTATTGTGTTGGTTTTCAGTGAAATGATTCCGCCCGTTTCAACAAAGGGCCTGACGAGAGTGTCAATATTAACGGCAACCCCACTGTCCATTATCAAATCTCCGGTTGTATCGTTGGCGAAAAGCTGCTTGATTACGGGTATCCTGGTTTCCAGCGCCGCGTCCAGGGTTCTTTCGTTAATTTCCAGATAGCCGCGCAGGCGCGAAGGGCTATAGCCTGTGTTTCCTCCGGCGTTGGTACTGATCCCAATCTGGGCAAGCAGGGTAAGCTCCCGCTCAAGGCTTGTCGGGTATGGGGCGGATACCGTACGCATAAGGTTGTTTTTTAAGGTGGTTAAGGTAGTATCTCCTGAAAAAGCGCCAAGCCTGTTCTTCATTGCGGCAGCCTCATCAGCGGTTAAATATGTCAATTCATCTACAATACCATCGGCATACGAACTACGCTCACCATTCATACCTCTTGTAGTTGTGGCGGTCAGTACGTTTAACTCCGCCATAAGACGGTTATAATTTCCGACAAAGGAGATAATCGCGTTCTTGACCCCTTCAGTATCGGCGCTGACCCTCAACTCAACCGGCCTGTCGGAGTTTCCCCTTACATTCAGGGTAACGCCGGGAATAAGATCGTCAATGCTATTGGTAGGGCGCGTTATCTCGATACCTTCCATCGTGATAATCGAGTCCCTGGCTGTAGAAACGGCGTTTATCGGCCGCAGCCCTCCGCTTGTGGAGGTTGGATCGAAAATTTCCACTTTGCCAATCGACACGTCACGGTGGGTATTTGAGTTCTCAATATTTAGGGACACTATTGTTCTGCCCTGCGCGATGTCGGAAAGGCGGTACTGTCTTGATACAAACGCGCCTGAGTCAGTTATTACCGGCAGTTTCGCGGAACTTCCGTCTGAAAAAACCAGGCTAAGGACAGCCATATCGTCACGGCGTACAGGGGCGGCGGGCGGACTCCACTCCGGCAGGGGAGCGGAGGACGGCTCGTTTTCGATTGTAATGCCGCCGTAGGTAACGGACCCGGAAGGAATGGAAGGGCCGGGAGGCGGCTGGGGGACATTAAAAATCTCACCGGCTTCAACCTGTGTGGATGTTTCCAGTCTTAACAATACAGGTGAATCCGCGCTTAAAGATATTCCAATGGGAAGCGAAGCGGAAGAGCCTGCTCCCACATTCAATACGCCATTGTTAATACTGATATTTCCCTGAGCATCTCCGCTTCTTCGTACCGTATTTTCGGTTATGGCGATATCCCTTCGTGTGTCATTGCCCTGTTCCATCATACCGATGTTTACGGCAAGTGACGAGGCGTCATCCTGGAAACCAAGCCTGTTTGACGCGCCGGTTACTCTTGATTCAATCAACAGTGATCTTGTTCCGCTTTGAATAGCTATCAGGCTGGCGGAGATTTTATCCCGTCCGCGGTTGTTAATTATATCAACAAAATCCCTGAGAGTTCCGCCCCGGAAATTGATGGAAATCCTGTCGTCGCCGACTGTAAAAGTATAAGTGCCGGCTTCCACCCTCATTCTTTCATCAAGAGGGGAGGATAAAAAACGATCCGCCTGGGCAGTCTGTTTGACCGTGAAACGGTAAGATTGTTCAGAGGCTTCGCGTGTGGCGGAAGCGCTGATTATAGAGTCATCGGCAGAATGGGCAATTCTGTCGCTAAATGGATTTTGAAAAGAGTTAAGCAGGCGCGCGCTTTCCCTTAGCGCGTTTATCCTCCTGCCTACTTCCTGCCAATAACCTTTCTGAACCTGAAGATTCTCAATGTTTTGCTGGGTTCTCTCCTGAGGGATCCGTTCAACCCTCATTATGGCATCGATCATTTGATCTGTGTTGAACCGACTGCTAATCCCAGGTATAAAGATATCGGACATAGACCTGTTTTTTCTCCCAAAATTTCGGCTGGACTGTTAATAAAAGATAACAGTCAACTTAAACCCGCTTATCAAACAAGAAACCGATTGTTTCCTTAAGGTTACTGTGTAAACGCTGCAATTCTTCGGGCGGTAGTTCCTTTATCACTTTATCGGTTTCCTTATCTATGACCTTAACGATCACCTCATTTGAATTGTGATCCACAACAAATTGCAATTTTCTGTTAAAAACAAGGCCAATTTGTTCCAAATCTGCCGCTGTAGAGTGGATAACCTGAGGTTTCGATTTACTTACCGCCTGACCGTGAAAATCACCCGGTAGCGGCAATGGCGAGACAGGAATGAATCCTACGCTTGCTACTGGCATGATATACCTCCGTGTAATAGGGCTTTTGACCCTTGTTCATTCCGCCAATCCCTGGCAGAAACCCACCGCCTGATTTCTTCTCATAAAATAGCATGATGCAAAAATAAAAAACCAGACACCGGGGAGAAAATAAGAACAGTGAAGGCGCGAACTTCACTGTTCCCCTGCGAAAAAAAGACGACGTCCAGAAGTCTCTTTGTCCGCAAAAACTTTTAAAATAGCGTCAGCATTTAGCCATTAGAACCTTAGTCCGTTGAACTACGAAAGAAGCTGAAGTATGGACTGTGTCCGCAAATTGGCCTGAGCCAACATGGCGGTTCCGGTCTGTGCCAGGATTGAATCCTTTGTGAAGTCAACAATCTTTGACGCCATATTCACATCCCTAATTCGGGATTCTGCGGCCTGAATGTTTTCAGCCGCGATAGCTACGCCCTGAGCCGCCAATTCGAAACGGTTCTGATAAGCGCCAAGATCGGCACGCTGTTTTGAAACGGTTTTTAACGCGTTATCAATTGTACCGATAGCCATATTGGCACCCTCAGGATCGCTGATGGAAATTTTTCCCTCATCTCCCTGAGCGTTTATCAGACCAAGCGCCGTGGCTGTCATGTCGTTTACATAGATCCTTGCGTTCTGATCCATGTTAGCTCCAACCTGAAGCTGCATTACTCTGCCGGTCTCTGAATTCCGGGCAAAAGCCCCGGTTAGCATGTTCATGCCGTTAAACTGCGCATGACTTGCAATACGATTCACTTCATCAACCAGCTGCGATACTTCAACCTGGATCTGCATCCTGTCCTCATCGGTATAGATGCCGTTAGCTGACTGTACCGATAACTCCCGGATACGGTGCAGGATATCCTGGGTCTGCTGGAGATAGCCTTCAGTAGCCTGGATAAAGGACACACCGTTTTGGATATTGCGTTCAGCCTGATGTAAGCCCCGAATCTGGCTCCTCATTTTTTCGGAGACCGCGAGTCCGGAAGCGTCATCCCCCGCGCGATTGATCCTCAAACCGGAGCTTAGTTTCTCCATGTTCTTGGTCAAATCAGCCTGGGTTACGCCGAGTTGACGATCGGCGTACAGGGCGCTCATGTTGTGATTAATAATCATTATTACCCTCCATAGTTTTGCTTGCCCCAGCTATCCGTGCCGGAGCCGTCCCGCGGGAACGTCTTAAGGAGACGGTTTCGCGCCGCCGCCTCTTTTTTACGCATACGGAACGAAACGGTCATCACCTTTCGGTACATGATCGTCTCGTGCCGTCCCACGCATGTTTGGAAACCCAAACAAGGCAATAGAAGGTTTTTGTCAAATATCTCTGCTTTTTTGGGAATCGTGAGATTCCCAAAAAAGACTTAAAAACAGTCAGAGGAGGGGAGCCCTGAAAACAAGACACCCCTTCATAATAATTCTACTACATTACTGAAGTAATTGCAAGATCGATGTTGCCCTCTGATTTGCCTGCGCAAGCATCGCTGTTCCAGTCTGGTTCAGGATTTGATCCCTTACATAGTCAACCATCTGGTTTGCCATGTCGGTGTCCCTTATCCTGGATTCTGAAGCCTGCAGGTTTTCCGCGCCGATATCAAGACCGCGGACAACGTGTTCCAGCCTGTTCTGATAAGCGCCAAGATCGGCTCTCTGTTTGTTGATGATTTTTAACGCAGCGTCAAGAGTGCCGATTGCCCTGTTTGCCATGTCCGGTTCTTCCAGGGTGATAAAGGTTTCGTCAAAGTCGCGGATACCAAGTCCCTTACTTGTCATTGTGCCGATAAAAACCTGTTTCCTCTGATCCATGTTGGCGCCGATGTGGAACCACATTGAAGCTGTAACCGTGTTCTGTCCCACCGGACGGGCAAAACGGCCTGTCATAAGGTTCATACCGTTGAATTGAGCGTGGCTGGCAATCCTGTCGATTTCATCGACCAGGGCGGAAACTTCAATCTGGATGTACATTCTGTCTTCTTCTGTGTAGATGCCGTTTGCCGCCTGAATCGCCAATTCCCTTATGCGCTGAAGAACGTCCTGGGTTTCTTGGAGATACCCTTCAGTTGTCTGTATGAACGAGATGCCGTTCTGTGCGTTTTGGGATGCCTGATTAAGACCCCGAATCTGGCTCCGCATTTTTTCGGAAACCGCCAGTCCCGACGCGTCATCGCCGGCCCGGTTGATACGAAGTCC
>JGI24698J34947_10001324_pt1 | contig 13015 bp, 13 predicted proteins | sample TergutMp193P3_FD_34947 | JGI IMG/M metagenome (IMG submission 34947)
GGGTGAAGCATATTCCGTGACAATTTCACCGATTGCCACGTAATTTACATGAATATTTTTATATGTCCTTAAAATAAATAAATTATAGTATCCAGCCATATTAACAGGTTTCCCTGCCTCCTGTGATTTATACATAGAGTCTTTGGTATGAAAAAAACCACCAAGAAGAATACATTATCAGGAAGGAATTGTCAACAACCTTTCAAAACACCGACTAATACAATCCCCTATACAATAAGGTAAATGGGTATAATACTATCACTAAAGGAGTATAACAATGCCAAAGATAAGCGATATTCAGATGAGGGACCCCTTTGTGGTCCGGGACGGGGAAAACTGGTATCTTTTTGGGTCAACCGACAAGGATATCTGGCGTTCACCCGGGACCGGTTTCGATGTGTACCGTCAGAAGGTTTTACCTGACGGCCCATGCCCGGATGAGTACGATGGGCCCTTCCCGGCGTTTCGCCCTCCTACAGACTTTTGGTCGGAGATCAACTTCTGGGCCCCCGAGGTGCACCCTTACGGCGGGGCCTGGTATATGTTCGCCACCTTCAAGCCCAAAACCGGTCTTCGTGGTACGGCGATTTTGAAAAGCGAAAAGGTTGACGGCCCTTATGTCCCCTGGAGCGAAGGCCCTGTTACCCCGCCTGACTGGGAGTGCCTGGACGGTACCTTCTACCTGGACGGGCAGGGGCAGCCCTGGATGGTTTTCTGTCACGAGTGGACACAGGTTGGCGACGGCGAGATCTGCATGCTTCCGCTGAGCACTGACCTTAAAGCGGCGGTGGGCAGCCCCGAACTCCTGTTTCACGCCTCCTCGGCGCCCTGGGCGCAGCCTCTCAAGGGACGCGACCCCAGCCGCTACCCCGTACCCGGCCCGTACTACGTGACCGACGGCCCGAACCTCTTCACGCCGAAAAGCGGCGGTCTCCTCCTGCTCTGGTCCTCCTTTGGCGCAACGGGGAACTACTGCATCGGCGTCGCGTCGTCGGAAAGCGGCGGCCTCCGGGGCCCCTGGAAGCAGTCGGAAAAGCCCCTTTACGAGGCGGATGGCGGCCACGGGATGGTTTTCTCCACGCCATCGCTTAAGCTCTACCTCACGGTTCACAGCCCCAACAAGAGCCCGCTGGAGCGGCCTATTTTCGTGGAGATATACGAGAGAGAGGGGAATCTTGTAAGGGAATAGTGAAAAGAGAAGAAAAGAAAATGGCCAATACTATAAAGCATATCTCAATAAAGACGAAAAGGCTTTTGATAAGGAATTTCAGGGAAGACGATTACACCGATCTTTATGAGTATTTATCTGATAAAGAGACATACAAGTTCGAACCCGGTGAACCGATATCAATTCAAATAGCAAAGAACCTCTGTAATGAAAGATCCAGGAATAATGATTTCCTGGCGGTTCAACTAAAAAATAAAGTTATAGGGCATATATGTTTTGCACAAATATCGCCTATAGCATTGATGACATGGGAAGCAGGATTCATTTTCAACAGAAAGTATCAGGGAAAGGGTTATGCAACAGAATCATTAACGGCAATTATTGAATATGGCTTCAAGAATATGAATATACACAAAATAATAGCGCATTGCAGCCCAAAGAATATTTCATCATGGAAATTACTGGAAAGGGTAAAAATGAAACGGGAAGGAAAGATGAGGGAAAGTATATATTTCAATGCGGATGAAAAGGGAAATCCTATATGGCTTGATACGTATGAATATGGATTATTGGAAAGGGATTTATAAGCTATTGACATAAAATAATATTTTTTATACTATAAATACGCTGTTTTTAAGGAGCGGACTGATGAAGGTTTATATAAGCGTGGATATGGAAGGATTAACCGGAATAGTACACTGGGATGAAGTGTCAAGGACGAAACCTGATTATCCGCCATTTGCCGACGAGATGACGAATGAAGTAAGAGCCGCCTGTGAAGGGGCGAATCAGGCCGGCGCGAAAGAGATATGGGTAAAAGACGCGCATGGCTCCGGCAGGAATTTGATTTTTTCCAATTTGCCTGAGAACGTAACGATGATCCGCGCTTTCAATGGACACCCTTATTGCATGATGCAGGAGATTGATAATTCTTTTGACGCCGCGTTAATGATCGGGTATCATTCATTTGCAAGCTCTGACGGAAATCCACTGTCTCATACTCTGGATGATTTCTTTTCTTACATAAAGATAAACGGAGAATACGCGAGTGAGTTTTTAATTAATTCATATACTGCCGCGTTAGTTAATGTTCCTGTAGTTTTTGTAAGCGGTGATACTGGTCTTTGCGAGCATGCAAATAAAATTAACCCCAATTTAAAAACAGCCGGACTTAAAAAAGGAATAGGGAATTCAATGATCAGTATTCATCCAAAGCTGGCTTTTGACAGAATAAAACAGGGTGTGGAAGACAGCTTAAGGGGTAATGTCAATGATTGCAGAATTAAGCTGCCCGGAAAATTTGAAGTGGAATTATCTTTTTTGGATCATGTTAGGGCATATAAAGGCTCATTTTACCCTGGAATGAAAAAGACAAGTTCGACAAATTTACTGTATGAGAGCAGCGATTATTTTGAAGTGTTGAGGATGTTCATGTTTATGCTTCGTGTATGATAGATATTTTTGCCACATTATCATTAAGGAGTAGAAAATGGTAAAAAAGACTTTACTGATGTTGGTTCTCGCGCTTGTTGCCGCGGGAGGAATTTTTGCACAGACGGGTTTTGCGTCAATGCCGAAGAATACGGTAACCGTTGATGTTGGACCGGCTATTGCCGGCCTGGCATTCGGGCAAATGGGTAATTTGATGGGAAATCTGATGGAAGACGCGCCGGATTTCAATTCTTCCGGTTTTGGTATCGCGGCACAGTATGAGCGGCAATTGCTCAGTCAATTGAGCGCAGCGGCGAGAGGCGCCTATCTCGGGGTCGGCTTGAAGGGGGACGATATCATGGGAGCCGGCGTTTCAGGCCAGTTGGATCTGACCACCTTTTCCGTGGAAGGCCATGTGCGTTTTTACCCGTTTGGACAGACTTTCTTTCTGGGCGTATTGGCGGGTTACGGCAATTTGGCAATGGACATCTCGGGCAGAATCGCGGTTACCGGGCAGCCCGATGAAACCCTTTCATTCAACGCGTCCAGGAGTTATGCAAAACTCGGAGCAAGAGTTGGCTGGCGGATAGATTTTGGCAGACCGGGCGGCTTTGTCTTTGAGCCCTCGTTAGGTTACGATCACGCAATCGGCCTTGGCGACACCTTTGGGAGCAAACTACAGAAGGAAGTTGTCGGCGATGTAGATATAGGCGAAGTTGATGACGCGTTCAAGATTCTTGAGAACTACGTGTTTGTAGGCGGCCCGCGTGTGACACTGGGCTTCGGTTGGCGGTTCTAATCTCTTTTTCAGAACACTACGGAGGAACGACAATATGGTAAGAATTCTGGCAACCGATGGAATCGAATCCAGTGCCGCGAAGGCCCTCTCAGACCTCGGGTTTGAGGTGGTCGAACAGTTCTATGACGAGAATGATCTGCCCGATAAGGCTGCCGAATACGATGTTGTTGTAGTGCGGAGCGCGACGAAAATCCGCAAGCCGGTCATTGACGCGGCCGCCAAAACGGGCAGGCTCAAACTCATCATCCGCGGGGGCGTCGGTATCGACAACATCGACGCGGCCTACGCGAAAGAAAAAGGCATAGATGTGCAGAACACCCCGATGGCCTCAAGCGCGTCGGTGGCGGAACTCGTCATCGGGCACATGATTAGCCTCGCACGCTTCATTTACGACGCGAACATCACAATACGGGAGGGCAAGTGGGAGAAGAAACGCTACGAGGGCGTTGATATCGCCGGAAAGACGCTTGGTATCATCGGCATGGGGCGGATCGGCCGCCAGGTCGCAAGGAAGGCAAGCGCTCTTGGCATGAACGTAATTTATTATGACAAAAAAGGCGCAACGGACAATAACGCGCCATTCGAGTTTTCTCCGCTTGACGACCTGTTCGCGAAGTCCAACTTCATCTCGCTGCACGCGCCAAAGACGGACAGCCCCATCATTACTTCTGACGCGATCGCGAAAATGAAAGACGGCGTATACCTCATCAACACGGCCCGGGCGGCGCTTGTCGACACGCAGGCGCTGCTTAAGGCGCTTGATAGCGGCAAAATCGCCGGCGCCGCTCTTGATGTTTACGACGAGGAGCCGATCAAGGACCCGGCCATCTACACCCACCCGAAGATTTCCATGACGCCTCACATCGGCGCGTCCACCGTGGAAGCCCAGCTTCGCATCGGTGAAAATATCGTTCAGATTATTTCCGATAAGTTTAAGTAGTAAGAGGAGAGAGATATGAAGACACTGTACAATTTTTCTGCCGGCCCATCGGTGCTGCCGAAGGAAGTGCTGCTTGACGCGCAGAAGAACCTTATTGATTACGAAGGCTGCGGTATGTCCGTCATGGAGATGAGCCATCGTTCGAAAGAGTACGACGACATCATCAAGAAGACCGAGGAGCTGTTTCACACCGTTATGGGAATTCCCGACAACTACAAGGTGTTGTTCCTGCAGGGCGGCGCAACGCAGCAGTTTGCGATGGTGCCGATGAATCTGCTCGCAAAAAAAGGAAAGGCTGATTATATCGTAACCGGGGTTTTTTCGGGCAGCGCTTACAAGGAGGCGCAGCTCTTCGGAAAGCAGATCTCGCTCGCCGGCACCACGAAGGAAGAAAACTTCAAGCGGATTCCCGATCAGCATGAATTGAAACTTGACCCCGGCGCGGATTATCTGCACATCTGCGAGAACAACACGATCATCGGCTCAAAATGGAAATACCTTCCCGATACAGCCGGCGTTCCCATCGTCTCCGATATGTCTTCCTGCATTCTTTCGGAACCGGTTGACGTTACGAAGTACGGCATTATTTACGCCGGCGCGCAGAAGAACATCGCCCCCGCCGGTCTGACCGTTGTCATTATACGCAAGGATCTGATCTACGATCCACTGCCCGGAACGCCGACCATGCTCAACTACAGCATCCAGGCCGAAAACGACTCAATGAAGAATACGCCTCCATGCTGGCCGATCTACATATCAAAACTCGTTCTGGAATTGATCCAGAAAGTGGGCGGTCTCGCGGAAATGAAGAAACGCAACGAGGTCAAGGCGAAGATCCTCTACGATTATCTTGACACCACCGATTTTTACAAGACCCACGTTGTGCCCAAGGATCGCTCAATGATGAATGTTACTTTCAGGACGAGCAGCGACGAGCTAGACGGCAAGTTTGTAAGCGAAAGCAAGGCCGCGGGTATGTCCAACCTCAAGGGCCACAAACAGGTCGGCGGTTTGCGCGCGTCCATCTACAACGCGATGCCAAAAGAGGGCGTGGAATACCTCGTTGATTTCATGAAGAAGTTTGAGAAAGCGAATTGTTAGATGAAGGTAAGACCTTTCAGGGCTTTAAGGCCGGCGCCGGGATATGCGGAGCAGATAGCCGCGCCGCCATACGATGTAATGAACAGCGAAGAAGCCCGCGTTATGGTAAAGGATAAGCCCCTGTCTTTTCTCCACGTCGATAAGGCCGAGATAGATCTCGATCCGTCCATCAATATATACGACGACGCGGTCTACGAAAAGGCGCGGACGAATTTCCTTGGCCTTCGATCCTCCGGCAAGATGCTGAAAGACGAAAAGGATTGCTATTACATCTATCGACTAACGATGGATGGCCAGTCGCAAACCGGCATCGTGGCCTGTCCATCTGTTGACGATTACCTCAACGATAAGATCAAGAAGCACGAGTTGACCAGGGCGGACAAGGAAGCCGACCGCATACGCCATGTGGACACGCTTGACGCGAATACGGGTCCCATTTTCCTTACCCGCAGGCCGGACAGCGTGTTAACCGCTATCACCGCGGGCTGGATTTCCGTGCACGAACCAATCTTCTCCTTCACAGCCGATAATGTGAAGCATGAAGGCTGGATTGTTGACGGCCAAATTGCATTTGCGAAGATTGCGGAGTGCTTTGAGCGTATCCCCGCACTCTACATCGCCGACGGTCACCACCGCTGCGCGTCGGCGGTGCGGGTCGCGCAGAAGCGCAGGGAGGCAAATCCCGGTTATACGGGCGAAGAGGATTTCAACTATTTCCTCGCCGTGATTTTCCCTTCGGATCAACTGACTATTTTTGATTATAACCGTGTCGTGAAAGACCTCAACAATCTTGGCGAAACTGAATTTTTTGAAAAGGTCAAAGTATCTTTCGATATCAAACCCTCTAAAAACACCGTAAGGCCTTTCTCCAAACACGAATTCGGTCTTTTTTTAAACAACGCATGGTACCGTCTGCATGCCAAAAAAGGCAAGTGGAATGACGATGATCCTGTTGAGAGGCTTGACGTTTCCATTTTACAGAACAACCTGCTCGGGCCGATCCTCGGCATCGACGATCCCCGCACGAACAAGCGCATTGATTTTGTCGGCGGCATCCGCGGCTTAAGCGAACTGGAAAGGCGTGTGAACACCGATATGGCCGTCGCGTTCTCCATGTACCCGACGACGCTGGATGATCTCATGGACATAGCGGACGCGGGGAAGATCATGCCCCCGAAGAGCACATGGTTTGAGCCGAAGCTGCTCAGCGGGTTGTTCATTCACGATCTGGCGTAAGTTTGAAAAAGCACTTCGGTCCCTGGTCTTTTTACCGTGAGGCGCTAGCCATCGCCCTGCCTGTAATGATGCAGCAGTTTATCATGAGTATGGTCTCCCTCATCGACAACTTCATGGTTGCGGGTCTCGGGGACATCAGCATGGCGGCGGTAAACGTAACCAACCAAATCAACTTCATTTATATCGTTATAATCAATACTGCCTGTCAGGCAGGAGGCATTTACCTCGCCCAGTTCAGGGGCGCAAAGGATAGCGAGGGGATGAAGCACGCCTTCCGGTTTAAGGCGATTTTTTCCACTGTAATCGCGGTGACGGCTTTTGTAATCGCCAACACTTTCTCCCGGTCAATGATCGCAATGATGACAATGGGGAATATGTCCCAGAATGAGATCGTTGCCAAAGGTTCGGAATACTTGCGCCTGATTTCATGGACTTATTTGCCGATGGGAATTTCAATGTCAATCGGAACCAGTTTTCGGGAAATTGCACGGCCAAAAATACTGCTTATTGTTTCCACTTTCGCGACCCTCGTGAACACAGTCGGCAACTGGATACTGATTTACGGAAATCTGGGCGCTCCACGCCTTGAAGTGGCGGGTGCGGCATACGCCACGATCATAGCGAGGGTTTTTGAACTTGCGGTTTTCGTTATTTACGCCTCACGGGCAAAAGCGCCCTTCTTTGTGGGCCTCGTAAAGCTTTTTCACATTCATAAGCGGCTTGTCAAAGAAATCTTCGTCAAGTCAGGTATGATATTTGCTTCGGAGTTATCATGGGTCGGCTCCGAAACCATTATGACCGCGATGTATAACCGCCGGGGCGGCGCGGAAGTTGTCGCCGGTATGGCGGCTGGCTGGACAATCGCCAATATTTTCTTCCTGCTTTTTGGCGGGGTCTGGATAACCGCAAGTGTACTGGTAGGCAGCGCGTTAGGCGCAGGCAAACTGGACGAGGCCCGGCTGCGGGCAAAGTGGCTCAGTTCAGGGGCGGTTGCCGCGGGCGTCATTCTCGCGCTGCCCGGCGCGCTTTTGTCCGGCATCATCATCCCGTTGGTTTTCTCAAACTTAAGCGTGGCGGCGAGGGCCACCAGCTTTGGCCTCATACTGGTGATCCTCGCCTATCTCCCCCTCTGGGGACTGCTCAATCTGCAATTCGCCATCTCCCGCGCCGGAGGGGACGCCGCGATGGGAATGTACACCGACCTTTCGGTAAATACCCTGCTGTTTGTCCCTGGCGCTGTCATCCTCTCTTTCCTGACTTCCATGCCTCCGGTTCCCATGTTCGCCATAGTAAAACTCACCGATATTGTCAAACTTTTTATCTGCCGTCACTTTCTGCTCAAGGAACGCTGGGTGAAAAATTTGACCTCACAGGAACCGCAGGCTTCGTAATCAATGCTCCACATTGAAACCGCGATACCCATGGGGCGTCTTGTCTTCCTTCTCTACCGAATCGACGCGAGCGTACTGAGGTCCGCGGTGAAGCCATGAGAGAAGCTGCGCGAGCTTTTCTGGCGTCCCTTCCGCCCACACCTCAACGTCACCGTCAGCCGCATTCCGCACCCAGCCGCTTACGCCTAACCGCCGGGCTTCCATTATGGCGGAATATCTGAACCCGACACCCTGGACCCTGCCGCAAACCCGTGCGTAAAAAGCACCCATTTTACTCTTGCCCCGTTTGTTCAATGGTCATCAACCAAGCATAGCAGATTCGCGTCATTTTGATAATTATTCTCCTTGAGGTAAATCGCGAATTGGTGTAGATTATATCCATGAACAAAAAAGTAGGAATAGAACGCTGTACTTCCTATGACCCTCAGGAAGTATACGGGGCCCTGAAACGGGCCGTGGAACTTGCGGGTGATCTTGACGTTGCCGGAAAGACCGTGCTCCTGAAACCCAACATCCTGTCTGACACCCCTCCCGAAAAAGCAGTTTGCACCCATCCTGCCGTTCTCGAGGCGGCTATCAGGCTGGTCAGGGAGATGGGGGCGAAACGCATTCTCGCGGGGGACAGCCCTGGCCTCCAGCCCCCCGGTTTTGCGGCGAAGGCTTGTGGCCTGGGGGAGGTCATTAAAAAAAACGGCGCCGAATGGGTGGATTTCACCAGGGGAAAAATTGATGTCCCCTGCGCGGAGGGGAAGGTGGTGAAGAAGTTCACCCTGACCCAGGTTGTGAAGGAAGCGGATGTCATGATAAGCATTCCGAAACTCAAGACCCACCAGCTTATGTACTACACCGGCGCAATGAAAAACATTTTTGGCCTCGTCCCCTCGGTCGCGAAGAGCCCCTATCATGTCCGTTACTCCAGCCGCGAATCCTTCGCCGCAATGCTCGTCGATCTCAATCTTGCGGCAAAGCCCGCATACGCCTTCATGGACGCGGTCATCGGAATGGAAGGGCATGGCCCCGCCGCCGGAAACCCACGGCAAATCGGCCTTATCATGGCTTCTTCCAACCTCCTCGCGATTGATGTCGCCGCCACTACCGTTATATGCTATCCTCCAATGGAAATACCGGTAATCAAGGACGCCGTGGGCCGCGGTTACTGGCTTACGAATCTTGGTGAAATTGAGTATCCCGGTCTTTTGCCAGCCGATGTGCGAATCCTTGATTTCGTCAAATTGCCATTAAAAAAATCGGGTTCCCAGTTGCTTGATTTTGTTCTTCCCCCTCCATTGAGGCGGCTAAAGGATTCCCTCGAACCAGTGCCTGAAATCAACCACGACATCTGCGTCCACTGCGGCGATTGTTCCCGGATCTGCGCCTCAAAGGCCATCACTTCAACCGGGGAGGGAAAAGAACGCCGGGAGGTCATCGACTACAGCCGCTGTATACGGTGTTTCTGCTGCCACGAGATTTGCCCGGCGAAGGCGATTGGGATTGTTAAGCGCAAGCGCGGGGAGTGAGGCGTTATATGTAAGACGGCGGCATACTCCTTATGGAATCTTTATTGTTTTCGGGTCATACGTGATTGCGGGGTATTTCAGGTTCATTGACTCAAGCGTTTCCACCAACACCTTTGCGACCAGATAATTGCGAAACCATTTGCGCTCGGCAGGTACGATGTACCAGGGCGCTTCGGGGCATGAACACCTTTCGAAGGCGAGTTCAAACGCCTTTTGATAATCGTCCCAGAGCATCCTTTCGGGAATGTCGGAGGGGTTGAACTTCCAGTTTTTTTCCGGGATATCAAGCCTTTCCTGAAGTTGTTCTTTTTGATAGTCCCGGGAAATATGCAAAAAGAATTTGACAACGCGAGTACCCTCATCGCCCAGAAGCGCTTCAAAGCTGTTTATACTATCGTAGCGTTTTTCGATACGGTCTTTGGGCGCAAGCCCCTTGACGCGAACGACCAGGACATCTTCGTAATGGGAGCGGTTAAACACGCCGATGATCCCCTTGCGCGGGACATTCTGGTGGACGCGCCACAGAAAATCGTGCGCAAGTTCCGTTGAGTTAGGCGTTTTGAAGGAAACAACTTTGCAGCCCTGGGGATTGACGGGGCCGAATATATTTTTGATGGTCGAATCTTTTCCCGCCGCATCCATAGCTTGAATCACCACCAAAAGCGCCTGCGAGCCATCCGCATACAAAAGCTCCTGTAGTTCCTTTAGCCGCTTGATAAGGGTGGAAGTCTCCTCCTTTGTTTCTTCCTTGGTAAGTTTCCCCTCGTAGCGCGTGGGCCACGAGTCCAGCTTGACGGGTTTACGTGAGTCGATTTTGTAATCGTTTGTATTGGTAGCCATAGTATTTATATGGTAACCGAAACTGCGCTGTTGTCAAGTGTTGTGTACTGATGATATACTCATTATATGGAAGATGACGGCGTACTCCGTTTGACCGGAATAATTACCGATTACGCAAAATGGGACGATACCATAAACCTGTACGTCGAGAAATTCCACAAGCAATATAATGTATACCCTAACCTCCTGCTTGCCAGTGATTTCACCTACCGGAAGATCGATTTGTACGCGCAAATGCACCCGGACAGGCTTGTCGAACATGACGGGACAGAAACCCTGGAAACGAGTGATGAACCGTATGAGGGTATTAGTTACTTTACCACCGAAAATTATGAGTTGGAATGCTGTATGGATTATGATCTGCCGGAGGGTTCTTTTACGCTGGTGTTTGATGAAGCGCCGGATTTTGACGGGGAGCCGGTGGAGGAGAGGGAGAGTGATGAGGGAGTGTATGTGTTTAGGAGGATTGCGTGAGGGGGGTTCCAGACTTCTTGATTTCAATTAATAATAAGGCAACTTGCCACTGCTCTATATTTATTTATCATCGTTATGACTCCATTCCAAATGAAAAATGTCCTCAATTAGTTCTGATAAATCGTAATACATATCGCTATCTGAAATTTCGGAAATCGTTGCCAAAATATTCTCATAATACTGTTGTAATTTTTCTTTATCAGCATTAAAACGCTCCCATACTTTTTCTCCGATAGTTTTCAGATCGGCATAAATGCTTCGCATATTTGAAAGTTTATCTGCACAGCATACTAATTTAGCTTCAATGGACGCAGATCGAAGATGTCTAATTGTTTCTAATTTTCTGTCTATCCATTCTTTTGTTTAATCCTCTGTTTCTGATTTAACAATAAATAATACATTCTTACCAAACAAGGATCGAATTTCATCTAGTGTTCTGTATCTTCTAAAGTATCATGGCGAATACCTGTTAAAACGACATCTTTTTCGCAGTTATTTTCCAGTAAAATCTGCATGACTTCCATTAAATAGGCAATATAAAGAATATCTGTTGATTCTCTGTATTGCTTATCATGTTTTCGTGACGCAAATACAATGGCGTTATGAATTGATAGATCTACTCTTGAATGGCGTTCTTCATCATAATATTCATACTGGCCATCCCATTTTGTATATCGCCATATTCTTCATCTTCTGGCATAACATCTCCTAAAGAACCTCACTAAACGCTTTATCAAAACGAGGATACTTTTGCGGATCATTTGTATTGCTGTTATAGAATGGCATTCCCCAAACGATATAGTTCTTTGATTTCCATAATTGTCTTATTTTATGTTTTGTGCGCATGGCAAGTAAAAATTCTTCTTTCCATTTGTCATGTTCAAAAAGGTGTTCGCCTTTAGGCTCAAGAAAAACTTGATAGTAGATCGAAATATCGTTTTTCTTTTCTGTGAGGAAAAGTACAAAATCTGGCTCAAATGCCTGACCACGTTCAAAACTGTATAATTTAAAATGGCCTTCGTTCCTTATAAGATATATATTTTTGTACTTCACCTGTAGCTTTTGGTATACTTTATCAATATACTTGACTAAATGTTTTTCCTCGGTAGTCCCAAAATTATCGTTAAATACATACCACTCTTTTTGGCTTAGATCTATTCGCAAATCATTATTATTAGTTGTTATCTGTGAAACACCGTACTCTTTGTCGGAATAATCATTGATTATGATGTTTAGTGTTTTGTCCTTAAATACTTGCCTGATATCGTTATATTCGAATTCTTCTGAGCCTTTGTACTCAATAATTGTTGACTTTACATCTTTTTCAATTTCATTCAATGTGTCTACTGCTATTTGTAATTTCTGACCGTATGATAGATTTGACACTTCAGATTTATTACCCGAAACTTCTACTTTTATCTTACCCAGATAAGAAGATGAAGTAATAAAATTGGATAAAGAAGTTATATTTGGAAAATACATTGTAAGATTTTCATAATAAAAAAAATTATTCTTTGACATTGCTTTTCTGAGTATTTCGATTCCAAAATCAGATAATTTATAGTCTTCGCTTGATCGTACCATGTTCTTTTCAGCGGTAATATCAAATACAGACGAGGTTTCCGATGAACCAGTTCTAAGTGTATGCTTATACAACTTCTCAATTAATTCATTCGAGAATGAGAAGACATCAGAACGGTCATATTTGTTTTGTTTATTGGTAAAAATATAACCATCTTGATAAAATTCTGTTTCTTTGAAGTCAAATTTTAAAGACAATTGAATTTCTTTTGTATTTCTATCCTTAATGCCTATCTCGTGCAGAGCATAATGTAGTTCCGATATATAACGGGGATTATAAGCGGCATGATAATATAGTTCTTCGCATATTCTTAAAGGATTATCAAGGTCTTCATCATATTTACGCTGGTATTTTGGCTGATCTATGTTGGTTTTGAAAGGACAGTAACGTGCCCCACGTCCAATGAGTTGAGCCTCAGCAATGGTTGTTTTGCCCGGTCTACCGGTTCGGGTATCTGCGTCTCTTGTGTCATATAGACGGACTATATCAAATAAATTAAGAACATCCCAGCCTTCATTTAGTTTGTCTACCGCGAA
>JGI24698J34947_10001325_pt1 | contig 13003 bp, 8 predicted proteins | sample TergutMp193P3_FD_34947 | JGI IMG/M metagenome (IMG submission 34947)
GGGGGGGGGGGGGGGGGGGTAATATTATCGCCGAGCTAGAGGAAAATTGAGAAGACAGTGCTTTGGCGGTTCTTTTGTTCATTAGGACTATTTTCCATCTTTTTTTAAAAAAAGTAAAGTTTTTTTGGGTTAGTGAAACTATACCTGCATGGTTAGTTCGACTATACCTTGATGGTTAGTTTAGCTATACCTGTAGGGTTAGCGGTTTTTGGGGCAGAAACAATAATTGATATTTGGGGTAAATGCCTTTCAAAAATAATAGCGCCTAACTATTCGCGTCTGTTATTAAAAAGACAGATAACGCGCTGTTTTTGTTTTATATTTCAACTATTGTTGCTAAAATTATTTGTTAAAAATATTTCTGCATTTAGTTTCAAATGATAGTTTTTTCTTTCAATAATAACCCGTAAAGATTTGCTTTCAAATAAGAATCCTCATACATTTTATTCACGGTGAGAACTTTTAATAAAAGTATTAGCTAAACGTAATCATTTTTGTTTTTGGAGGGTTTTATGAATCTTAGAATTAAATTAATTTCGATCATTTTTATAATGATTCTAGCTGTTATTGTGGTGCTGGAGGTTTTTACTCTTAGAAGATCCGCAAGACTGCAAACAGCGACAACGTTTCAATACGCGCAGGAGATGACTCAGTCAGGTTCGATTGAAATATCGCGGCGTATGGAATCTTTTATCGGTTACGGACAGATTCTTGCCCAACTGCTCAGTGATTATCAGGAAACGCCTGAAAATATGCGGCGCGAAAAGTTTAACGATCTTTTAAAAAGCACAATACAACAGAACGAACTGATTATGGGTGTGTTTACGGCGTGGCAGTCGAACAGTATAGACAGGAATGACGCAAGAATGGGGCAGTATCAGGCTTTCTATACTCGCAGAAGAACCGGCAATGTTGAACATATACCTTTAGGTTACGAAGGCTGGGAAGATTATCTTACGGAAATGCTCAGGAACGGAAAACCTGTTTTAGAGAATCCGGTCTGGAGAAATATTTTTGGATACGGGAATGTGCCAATCATTTCCGTCCAGTACCCTGTCAAAGATCCTCGAGGCAGAACTGTCGGAGTGGTAGGAATCAACTATGTTGGTACTGTGCAGGAAATTGTTGATGAGTTGGTCAAACAAGTGTACGACGGCAAAGGAGTTGCAGCCGCATATTCAAACGACGGCGTAATTATCGCGCACTATGATAGGACTCGTGTAAAGGACAATATCAACAGCAACGAAGCGGAAAAAGAACTGCTGGGAAATTATTACAACAGGGTTGTTCAGTCGATCAAGAACGGCGGTGAAAACGGAAATGCTGTTTCTGTAAGGCAGTATTCTAACGAATTGGAAACAGAACTTTACATGGTATTTCAGCCTGTCAATATTACAGGCATGGATACGCCTTGGTCTGTTATGCTGGGTATCCCCATGAATGAAATAAACAGGCCGATAAAAGACATGACGGTTTTAACAATTATTTTCGCCGTGATTATTCTTGCGGCTGCTTCCGTTATTACCTTCTTTGTCGCACGCGGTATTGCAATGCCGATTATGAATGTTGCGCTTACTCTCAAGGATATTTCCGAAGGGGAAGGCGATCTAACCAAAAGAATAATCAACAATTCCAAAGACGAAGTCGGTTCCCTTTCGCGCTACTTCAACAGTACTTTGGAAAAAATCAAGGATCTTGTCGTCAGTATCAAAAGAGAAGCGTCAGAGTTATCTGAAACCGGTCAGGACCTTGCAAGCAATATGAGTCAGACAGCAGCCGCTGTTAATCAAATCACCGCAAACATTCAGAGCATCAAGGGCCGTGTGATGAACCAGAGCGCAGGCGTGTCAGAGACAAACGCGACTATGGAACAGGTAACCGTGAATATTCACAAACTCAATGAACACGTTGAAGAACAAAGCGCCAACATATCACAAGCTTCGGCGGCGGTTGAGGAAATGGTATCCAATATTCAGTCTGTTACAACTACGCTTATCAAGAACGCCAGCAACGTGAAAGCGCTTAAAGACGCTTCCGAAATGGGGCGCACAGGGCTGTTGGAAGTGTCCGGGGACATTCAGGAGATATCCCGTGATTCTGAAGGTTTGATGGAAATCAACTCGGTGATAGAAAATATTGCCAGCCAGACGAACCTGCTTTCGATGAACGCCGCTATAGAGGCGGCCCACGCCGGCGATGCAGGCAGGGGTTTTGCCGTGGTTGCGGACGAAATCCGTAAATTGGCGGAAAGTTCAAGCGAACAGTCCAAAACCATCGGTTTGGTTCTTAAAAAGATAAAAGAATCAATTGACAAAATCATTCTTTCGACAGAAAATGTTCTTAACAGGTTTGAAGCCATCGATTCAAGCGTTAAGGTTGTATCGGAACAAGAGAACATTATTCGTACTGCTATGGAAGAGCAGGGCGAGGGAAGCAAGCAGGTCCTTGACGGTATCAGCCGCGTGAACGAAATAACGCGCCATGTGAAGACAGGTTCCCATGAAATGTTTGAAGGGGCAAAGGAAGTAATACAGGAAAGCGAAAATCTTGAAAAGGTAACGCAGGAAATTGCTTCTGGAATGAACGAGATGGCTTCCGGGGCCGGACAAATAAATGTGGCTGTAGGCCATGTGAACGAAATCAGCGGCAAAAATCGCGAAGGCATTGAAGCTTTAATTAAAGAGGTATCGCGGTTTAAAGTAGAATAGGGGTATAATGCGTTCCATAGCGCGTATAACGAGAGAAATACTCACAAGATATGCGCAGGTTTTGCTGGTAATAATCGCGTTTGCACTGATGGTTATTTCCAGTTACTCGTTTGTAAGCGAAAGGGAACGCAACCACCTTAGAAGAAACGCGCAGGAAGCTATTTCATATACGGAGATCACGATCAAGTCAGAAATGCTGGAACTTGAGACATTATTGGGAGTGGTCTCCGAAACGTTAAGCGATATAATCAAAAGAGGAGAGGACAGCGATTCCGTAAATAGATATATACTGTTTATTAATAATTACGTTGAAGGCGGTCGTGATAAACGTCTTTACGGCGCTACCGGCGTTTTCGGCGTTTTTGATATTTTCGACGGCGCTATGCTGATTGGCTATGAAAGATGGGTTCCGCCTGATGATTATTATCAAACAGGGCGTCCTTGGTATACAGGAGCCTTAGAAAAAGCCGGCGAAATAAACATGACGGAACCGTATATAAACGAGTATTCAAACAAAATTACAATTACGCTGTCGCGCCAAATTTTTGATGATAACGGTAAAGCTCTTGGCATTGTTTGTTTGAATTTTGAAATGGACAGAATCGCGCAGTATGCTGTTAATACGCAATTTGTCGAAGACGGTTACGGATTTCTGTTAAGCCAAAGACTTGATACAATTGCACACCCTGACCGTTCAGTGCTGAATTTGAAATTTCAAGATGTGAACCGTTCTATTTTTGATGCGTTAGATGGTTTTGATTCTGTTGACGGCATAACGGAAGTTATAACAAAAAATTATGGCGGCGTAAACTCTATTATATATGTTCAGAAACTTTACAACGGCTGGTACATGGGTGTTGTAACGCCCAGAGATAATTATTTTACAAGCACAAGAACTCTGGCTCTTATTCTTGTTACGCTTGGCGTGATTTTCGCCGCTCTTCTTATCGGGATGCTTTTGAGAATTTCTTCGGACAAAGACAGGGCGGTTGAGCGCATGCAGATCATGTTTAACGCTACCCCTATTGTCGCGTACATTTTTAACAAGGATTTTAAAGTTATTGACTGCAACCAGAATGCGGTAACATTGTTTGGTTTGTCGGGCAAACAGGAATTCTGCGACAGGTTTTATGATTTTATACCTGAGTATCAGCCGGACGGCAGACTGACGGCGGAAATAGGCATGGATATTACCAGAGAAACGCTTGAAGACGGCAGCAGTCGTTTTGAATGGATGTATAGAAAATTAAACGGAGAACCAATGCCGTGTGAAATTACCCTTGTGCGCCATAAATACAGAGATGATTTTATTCTTATAGGGTATATGCGCGATTTGCGCGAACAGAAAAAAATGATGAGAGAAATCCAACAACATTCCCGTTTATTAGACACTGTGAACAGCGCCGCGACAGTTCTTTTGTCGAGCAATAATGTAGAAGCCTTTGAAAGTGCGCTTATGAGAAGTTTCGCGCTTTTGGGGATATGCCTTGATGTTGACCGCGTTCAAATTTGGCGTAACGAAAAAATAGATGACGATTTGCATTTCGTTCTCAGATACGAATGGCTCAGTGAATACGGCAAAACTTGCAGGTCTATTCCTATCGGACTGCATTACCCGTATACCCTGAAACCTGATTGGGAAAGAAAATTTTCAAAAGGCGAATATATAAACGCGCCCTTGAGCGAACTGTCCGAAGAAGATCGCGCTTTTTTGGGATATTACGGCATGAAAACTGTCGTAATGATACCGATGTTCCTTGACGGTCTTTTTTGGGGATTTTTCAGCATAAACGACTGCCGCAGTGAGCGTTATTTTTCAAATGAAGAGGCAAGCATTTTAGCTTCCGCCGGTTTAATGATGAGCAGTGCCGTAAACCGTAACATTCAAACTATTAAAATGCGCGAGGCGGAAGAGCGCACGCAAATTATGATCGACGCAGCTCCCCTTTGCGTATTTTTCTGGGATAAGGATCTTAATTTAATCGACTGTAATCAGGAGACAGTGAGAGTGTTTGAGCTTTCCAGCAAGCAGGAATTTTTTAACAGCTTTAGAGAACTTTCGCCTGAGTATCAGCCGGACGGCAGGCTGTCAAAAGATAAAGGTGTCGAACTTGTTAAAAAGGCGCTAGACGAAGGTTACAGCCGATTCGAGTGGGAGCATCAAAAATTGAACGGTGAAAAATTGCCCGTTGAAGTTATCTGTGTCCGCGTTAAGTACAAAGATGAATACACTGTTACCGAGTACATGAGGGATTTAAGAGAGCAACAGGCAACGTTACGTGAAATGCGCAAAGCCAGTTTAGCCGAGGAGAGCAGTAAGGCGAAGAGCGACTTCCTCGCAAAAATGAGTCATGAAATTCGCACGCCTATGAACGCTATTCTGGGTATTACTGAAATTCAGCTTCAAGATGAAAGTCTTCCGCCTGCTACAAAGGAAGCGCTTGAAAGAATTTACAATTCAGGCGACTTACTGCTCGGTATCATTAATGACATATTAGATCTGTCAAAAATTGAAGCCGGCAAGATGATGTTGATTCCTGCTCAATACGATATACCGAGCCTGATCCACGACACGGCGCAGTTGATCATGATTCGCTATGAAAATAAACCGATAGAGTTCAAGCTTAATGTAGATGAAAATGTGCCGGTAATGCTTATCGGTGATGAACTGCGCATTAAACAAATTTTGAATAACCTGCTTTCAAATGCGTTTAAGTATACAGATTCAGGAGTGGTAACCCTGTCAATTTCCACAGAAGAGCCGGATGAGAAAGGGAGTCCCGATGTAACGCTTGTTTTTACTGTAAACGACACAGGGCAGGGAATGACTCCTGAACAGGTGCGTAAATTGGGAAGCGAATATGCACGCTTCAATATGGAAGTCAACCGCAAGACTCAAGGAACGGGGCTTGGCATGAACATTACGTGCAATCTTGTTCAAATGATGAACGGCACTATTTCTATAGAAAGCACGCCGGGTTTGGGTTCTACATTTAAAGTGTGCCTTCCGCAGAAGCGCGTAGGTTCTTCTGTTCTTGGCAAAGATCAGGTGGCAAGCCTTATTCAGTTAAATATTGAAAACACGACAAAAATCAGAACCGTTCAAATAAACAGGGAGTTTATGCCGTACGGCAGGGTTCTTATTGTAGATGATGTGGAAACAAATTTGTATGTAGCAAAGGGCTTGATGGCTCCTTACGGTCTTTCAATTGATACGGCAATGAGCGGATTTGAGGCGGTAGACAGAATTAGGGACGGCGCTGTTTACGATATTATTTTTATGGATCACATGATGCCCAGAATGGACGGCGTTGAGGCGACAAAGATTATCCGCAGTCTTGGTTATACAAAACCAATTGTTGCGTTGACAGCTAACGCTATTGCCGGACAGTCCGAAATATTAATGCACAGCGGTTTTGACGATTTTATTTCCAAACCAATAGATATCCGCCAGTTGAATATGGCGCTTAACAAACTGATACGCGATAAAAAGCCGGCTGATGTGGTTCAAGCGGCGCGGACGCAAAAGGATCATCTGGTCGGCGTTGCTCAACAATCTGTAGATCAGCAGTTAGCGGAATTTTTTGTCCGTGACGCGAGAAAAGCCATATCGGTATTGGAAGCGATATATATTAACAAGTGCCGCAGGAACGATGATATTTCAATGTTTATAATCAATACGCACGCGATGAAGAGCGCCCTTGCTAATATTGGCGAAACCGCTCTTTCCGCTCAAGCCGCGAAACTGGAACAGGCCGGGCGCGACAAGGACATCAAACTGATTTTAGAGGGTCTTCCCTCATTTTTGGAAACGCTCTACTCCATTATCGGAAAGCTGGAGCCTGAAACTGCCGAGAGTGATGAAACGGCAGATGATGCCGATTATTCCTACCTGAAAGAAAAACTTCTCGATATAAAAGAGGCGTGCGCGTCTTTGGATAAAAAAACCGCTAAAGATGAATTGGCGGAAATTAAACAGAAAACATGGCCGCATTCCATTAAAGAACAACTTGGCGTTTTAGCAGCCTGTTTATTGCACAGCGAATTTGAAGAAGCATCGCAGGTTATCGACGATATTGTGAAGCAGCTTTAAAAAGCGCAAGTATGTATCTGTCCATTAAAAGTGTTTCAAGAGCCGCGACAGGAGAGCGGAGCAATACATCGTATTCTGCTGTAAGGGAAAGACATTCTTCCACATCTTCGGCATTGTACCTTCGCGCGGCGGCGGAATAATCGTCTTTTGCTTTTGGGGAAGAAAGCCCTATTTTTCTCAATTCAAAACTGTTGCCTGCGTCCCCTGTTTCCAGCAGAAACAAATAGTCGCTTAATTTCCTGAAGCACCACGCAAGTCCTGCCAAAATACTCTGCGCGCTTTCTTTTGCAGCTAACATTACAGAAAGCGATTCAAGCGCTTTCGAGATATCTCCTGCCGCAATGCGCGAAAACAGCGTAAAGGCGGATTCCTCTCTGTTGTGAGCAAGCCATTTTTCAATATCCTCGACCGTAACAGGTCGGTCTTTTGGCAAAAAGTAAATGAGACGGGAACATTCCCTCTTTAGCGCATCGGTGTTATTTTCCACCAATTCCAAAACGGCGGCAACGCAGTCCCTGTCAATATCAAAACCTTCCCTGCTGAAAAATTGCTGAACCCATTTGTTTTTTTCGCTCTCAAACATTTCGTAAAAAATTTGGCGGTTAGCTTTCGGGACAGCGTCATCAAGAGCGGCGGCAAGTTTTAATTCATCGGAAAGCAAAATCAGCAATGAATTTTCTTCCATGCTTTTTATGCAGGAAACAATGAGTTCAACCTCGTCCTTTTTTTTAATTAGTTCCGCGTTTTTAACAATGACAATGCGCGAAGGCGCGAACAGGCTGATGTTTAGCAGAGTATCGGCAATTGTACCGGCCTGAGTTTCGCCCGAATAGAAAGTAAACTCTTCTGCGTCAGGGTGTTTTTCTTTTACGGCGTTTACGGCATCCTGTTTTTTGCCAAGTTCAGGGCCGAGAAAAATAAAAGCTGCCATCAGTAATTTCTTATAATACCCGACAGACGGCCAATTATTCTGACATCACTGCTGTATATCGGCTTGTAAGCGGGATTTTCCGCCTGCAATTTGATTCTTGTGCTTTCCTTAAAAAAGCGTTTCAATGTTACAGCCTCGTCTATTACCGCTACGGCAATCTCGCCGTTTTTGACCACGCTTTGCTTTTCGATAATTGCCGTGTCGCCTTCAAGTATGCCGGCCCCCGACATTGAATCGCCCTTTATTTTGAGCGCGAAGTATTTTTTGTTTTTTCTGAGCATTGAACGGTGCAGTACGATATTGCCGTCAAAGTTTTCTTCCGCCAAAATCGGCGCTCCTGCGGCAACGCTTCCAAGAATCGGAACTTCCACAAATGTTGAGGACTCCTCTTTTATCGCGTGAGTCAGCCCCATTGTCCGCGGACGTTTATCGGCCTGTTTTAAATGACCCTTTTTCCTGAGAGCCGTTATGTGATCATGCGCTCCCTTTACGGAAATTTCAAAGTTGTCCGCAATCTCCCTTATTGTTGGCGGATATGAATGCTTCTTTAAATAATCAGCGATATAGGAGAGGACTTCTTTTTGACGCGCCGTTAATTCTTTCATATATTAACCCTCATCTTTATTGCTTGCCGCTGTAATACCGTATTTTCTCAATTTCGCGTGGAGGTTGCTGGGGTAAATCCCGATAGCCTCCGCCGTCCTTGATATTATACTACCGTTTTTCAATAAATGGAACTCCAAATATTGTTTTTCAAAGTTGTCTTTTGCCTCGTTAAAACTCTGCTCAAAAATGGCTTCGTTAAGGGAATTTCCCGTATTTTGCGGTTTTTTATTTCTTTTATTGAGCAATTTCAGCAGTTCCTCCCCCGAAATGCTGTCCCCTTGATGCATTACCGCGATCCGTTCCGCCAGATTTTTCACTTCCCGAACATTTCCCGGCCAGTCATGGGCGGCAAGAACTTCAAGTGCGCCTGTTTCCAGAGAGAGTTCTTTTTTTAATATTTTGAGAAAGTGGCAGAGCAGCATCGGAATATCTTCAGGGCGTTCGCGCAGGGGCGGAACATGAATGAGAACAACATTCAATCTGAAAAAAAGGTCCTGCCTGAACCGCCCCTCTTCGCAGGCTTTTTCCAAATCCTGATTTGTCGCCGCGATGATACGCACGTCAGTCTCAATTGTTTTTTCGCCGCCGACACGTTCAATCTTCTGTTCCTGAATGACGCGCAGTACCTTCGCCTGCGCCGAAAGGCTCATGTCGCCGATCTCATCAAGAAAGAGAGTTCCGCCGTCCGCCAATTCAAAACGCCCCTTTCTGCTTGACACCGCGTCCGTAAAAGCGCCTTTCTCGTGGCCAAAGAGTTCGCTTTCTATAAGAGTGTCCGGTATAGCGGCGCAGTTGACGTCGATAAAAGGATTTTCCGCGCGTGTTGAACACAGATGAATCGCCCTTGCGATTACTTCTTTTCCTGCGCCGTTTTCGCCCGTTATCAAAATACGCGCATCGCTGTCAGCCGCCTGTTTGACCGTTTCGCGGATGTTTCGAATAACAGCGCTTGTTCCGATTATGTCTTCGCTTGCAAAATGGCTTATTCTTTTTAAAGTTTTGTTTTCTTCGCGGAATTTTCTTATGGCGAGCGCGTTTCTGCATACAATAAGCACTTTTTCAAGCGACAGAGGTTTTTCCAAAAAATCGAAAGCTCCCTGTTTGACGGCGTGTACTGCCATATCAATATTTGCGTGACCGGAAATCATTACGATTTCTACCAACGGCCATTCTTTGCGTATTTTTTCCAGCGCCTCAATACCGCCGAGTTTCGGCAAAAAAACATCGAGAAAAATTAAATCGATGACTTCCGTTTTAAGAGTTTCCATGCCGGCAAGCGCGTCTTCTGCCGTAAAAACTTTATACTTTTCGTCTTCAAGAATCGAGGCGAGAGTCGATCTTATTCCGGGTTCATCGTCTATTATAAGTATTGCAGGCATTATAACCTATATCCCGTGCGGTTGAATAACCGCACATATAAATCGAAAATGAAACATTGTTTCATTATTCTTCCATTGGCAGATCGATATAAAAAGTCGTTCCTACACCTTCCGCCGAATCAAACCAAATTGCGCCGCCGTGATCGTTTACAATTCGTTCAACAATAGGAAGCCCCAATCCTGTGCCTGAATCTTTTGTTGTAAAATAGGGAGTAAAAACGAGACGGCCTTCCTCAATGTTAATACCCTTGCCTGAATCTTTGACGCTTATTCTACAATAACAAACTTCTCGTTTTTTGACAAGGTCTGTGCGAATTTCTATTGAGCCTGAACCGTCCATCGCGTCAATGGCGTTAATTACAAGATTTGTCAAAATTTGAGAAAGACGGTGTTTGTCGATTTTTACCTGCATACCGTCCTGTATATGCTCAATGTCGAATTTTACGTTAGGGTAAGAACTTGAGTACGCATTTATAACTTCTTCCACAGGTTCTTTTAATGCCGTTGTTGAGTTGGTCGGTTCCATCGGTTTTGACAAAGTTCTGAATTCGTTAAGCAGGGTAGAAAGCCCCTCAGTCTCCTGAATGATCGCCATCATCGAACTTTCGATAATTTCCCCGATACTTTCAGGCTCATTGCGCCACCTGCGCAGAACTCGCTCTGCGGAAAGTTTTATGGGAGTGAGCGGATTTTTTATCTCATGCGCAAGCTGTTGCGCCATATTCTGCCAGATAGATATTTTTTCGCTTTTTACAAGAGCGGCGCGGGATTTTTCCATGTCCTGTACCATCGCGTTAAATGAGTGAATAAGAGTGCCAAGTTCGTCATTTCTGCGCGTAAGGATTTGAACGGAAAAATCCCCTTTGGCAACGAGATCAGTTGCTTCAGTTAATTCTACAATTGGTTTTGTAATCCGCCGCGTAAATGAAATGGCAATAATCGCCGTCATAAGAATAGTGGGAAGAAAAAACACGATGTAATAGTAAATTAACAGCGGACGCACGTTTCTGCGCAGCATATTTATAGTTTCAAAACGCTCCGCCTGATTTTCCAAAGCGGCTCTTCCTGCGTCAAAATCATCTCCAAGGTTATAACTTATGACGCGCAGAGAGTCTCGCGAAGTTCTTTGCACATAACGAATCGTTTTCTGATCGCGCGGCATTTCCCTTATCGGGAAGCCGTTTTCAACTGAAGGGGGAAACGCAAGTTTAAAATTTTCGTTGCCTGTAAAAGAAGTTTCCGCCCAGTTACCGTCTGTTAAATTAAACGCCTGAACAGCCGTAATATCCTGCGGCAGTCTTGTAACGCGCGAAAAATCATTTTGTTTGACTATATTCTCAAATCGTTCAAGGTGCAGGGAATAATTGTCCGCGACAAAACTGTTTGCCGCTCTTATCGAAGCAGAGGAATCAACTCTGTGCCAAAAACGGATAATTTCATTTAACGCTATGCTTGTCATAAGCGTTACGGGTATTATGGAAAAAATGACAATAGCGGTAAAATAACCCAAAAGTTTTGCGTTAAATATGCTTCCGGGACGGCGGAATAAAAAATCCGAGGCAAGTTGAAAAATAGAAATCCCCAGAATAATCATCAGTACTGTCGGAATGGTAAAAAAAACGATTAACTGAAGGCGGCCCGGTACTATACCGTCTCGCAGAGTTTCTATAAAAAAGTCGCGTGAAAAAAGAACTGTAAGGATGCAAAGAAAAGCGTAAATAAGTATCAAAAACCGCACACTGATAATTAAATACCCGGGACGGGTTCTAACAGGTTTCAAGGAAGTTCTCACTCCTCTTCGAATTTTGACTCGAACAGCCTGACAATTGAGTTGACCGCAGTTTCTTCGTCTTCTCCGTCGGCAATAATTTTTAACTCTGTTCCGTAAGCCGCCCCAAGTGTTATAATACCCATTATTGATTTAGCGTTGATCCTGTCGCCGCCTTTTTCGATATAGATGTTTGATTTAAAGTTTTTGGTTGTCTGGACAAGCAGAGCCGAAGGACGTGCGTGAACGCCGGCTCTGTTAATTACTGTAATAATTCTTTCAGTCATTTTCCATTCCTTAAATTACATCATCATGGCCGAAGAAAACCGAACGTGAGGCGTCGCTTTCAATCCACTTCAGGATATTCTTGTTGAATTCCCTTGCGGCGTGATACCCCATCGACTTGAGACGCTCATTCATCGCGGCAGTCTCAATGATAATTGGGATATTGCGGCCCGGTTTTACCGGTATTATTAGTTTGGGAATATTTACTCCCAATAGATCAACCGTGTGATCCTCAGCTCCGAGCCTGTCGTAATTTTTGTCGGAATCCCATTCTTCCAGCATAACGACAAGCTGTACTTCTTTTCTGTCCCTTATAGCCCTTACTCCGAAAAGGTGAGTAATGTTGATTATTCCAGGTCCGCGGATTTCCATGTGATGCCCGATGATTCTGTTTGCGCCCGCTCCCATCAATGTATTTCCAAATATACAGTTTATCTCGACTACATCATCTGCGACCAGCCTGTGCCCTCGGTGGATAAGTTCAAGGGCTGTTTCGCTTTTCCCTACGCCTGAATCTCCCTGTATCAAAATACCAAGTCCGTAAACTTCGACAAGTACGCCGTGGACAATTTGGCGCGGTGAGAAAATCCTTGAAAGTATGCGCATAATTCTCGCCGAAAAATCCGCCGACCCCAAATCGGTCTGTAAAACAGGGCATTGGGCATTTTCGGCTATTTCAAGAAATTCGTTGTGAGGGCTGTAGTTATGGGTAAAAATACAGCACGGCATCGGGTAGTTAAACATCTCCCTGATTGTGTTGGTTTCGCCCTCGCTTTCCAGCCGTTTTAAAAAAGCCGCCTCTCCGCGCCCGAAAAGCTGTATCCTCTGGTACGCAAAGTCCTCAAAAAAGCCCATAATAGCGCCCATAGGCCGATTAAGGTCGGGAATGTCGATCTGCCTGCCAAGCCCCTTCCTTCCGCCGATACAGCGCAAATTTAGGGAGTTGTGTTCTTTGAGGTCGAGATCGATTAAATCGAGTATTGTGAAAACCCTGTCAGCCATAGGGTCATCTTAACGAAAATGCATATATTTTTCAACCGCAAAGGCGATGGAAAATCCGGGAACCGGTTTTATACTGAAATTAAAATGTTATAGAAATAAACTTGACATTTTTTTAAAAAAAAGTAACAATGCTCAAAATGAGGCAATTGTCAAACTTAAAACTGTCCAGAATCTCAGAAAAATCACCGCTGTCTTTTAATACTCGGCAGTGTGTTCTCCCCCCCCCCCCCC
>JGI24698J34947_10001326_pt1 | contig 12998 bp, 13 predicted proteins | sample TergutMp193P3_FD_34947 | JGI IMG/M metagenome (IMG submission 34947)
AACAACGGCAACTGGTGGAGTGCCAGCGAGAACAATAGCAACAACGCCTACAACCGGAACATGAACTACAACAACGACAACGCAAACTGGAACAACAACAACAAGAACAACCTGTTTAGTGTTCGTTGCGTCCAGGACTGTAAGGGGGAAACCGGGCAACCGGCTTCCCCTATCTTTTTAGAGTTGCATAAAGCCTATCTGGATGCCCGCAAGCACAAGCGGAACACTATAAACCAACTCAAATTTGAACGCAATCTGGAAGTGGAATTGCTCTCTCTTTGCAATGAACTTGAAACCCGGACTTACGAGCTTAGACCGGGGATATGCTTTATCAACGAACTGCCTGTAAAGCGCGAAATTATCGCGGCTGATTTCAGGGACAGGGTAATTCACCATTTTCTTTACAACAGGATTTATCCCGCCTTGGACAGGAAGTTTATTTACGATTCTTACAGTTGCAGGGTGGGAAAAGGAACTTCGTTTGGCATAGAAAGGGTGCAGAAATTTTTGAAATCATGCACAACGGGGGCGTTGCATTGGGTTTTGCGTCTGGATATACGGGGATTTTTCATGGCAATAAGCCGCAGCATTCTATTTGATTTGATTATCAGCGGATTGCATGGTGAAATTTGCGATTTATCCGAGTTTCTCATCCGCAAAATCGTATTCAACGATCCCCTAAAGAACTCCCTTTTCAAAAGCCCAAAATCTGCCTGGAATAATTTGCCGCCGGACAAATCCCTGATATATTCCGCTCCCGACTGCGGCTTGCCCATAGGAAACCTTACAAGCCAGATTTTTGCAAATGTTTACCTTAATCCCCTGGATCATTTTGTAAAAAGAGATTTAAAGATAAAATACTACGGCAGGTATGTTGACGATATGGTTTTGATTCACAACGACAAACAGGTTCTGCTAAACGCAATCTTCCGCATACGTGAATTTTTGCAGGGTGAATTGAAACTCACCTTGCATCCTAAAAAAATCAGGCTCCAGACCGCCGACAAGGGTTTTGCCTTCTTGGGTGCATACATATACCCTGATGGGGTAGCATTAGGCAGGCGTATTGTCAAGAATTTCAGGGGATGCGTTTTTAACCCCTTTGCAGACCCGGAAAAGCAGGCGCAAAGGGTGCAAAGCTATCTGGGTTTATTCCGGGGTTAGTAGGGGCGTTGCCTGCAACGCCCCTACTGTTTGCCTGCAACGCCCCTTTTATTTTTCTATATTCCCCATATATGGCACATTTTCACCCCCATCAAAACAAGGAGAAACCATGAACAAAGGTAAACATGTTCTAATCACGGCAGGCATTTCGCTTGCCATTGCACTCACCGCTTGCTCCAGCAAAAAGACGGTGGCAGACATCAAAGGCGACGAGGAAGTCGTTTCTATTCGCAACGAGTTGCAGGAACTTTGCAACAAGGAGTACATAGAAACGAATTTCTGCGGAGTAGGTCAAGGCTCTTCCAATTCCGAATCCATGGCCTCGCAAGTGGCAAGCGTTCAGGCAAGGGAAAACCTGGCGGCATCCGTTCAAAGCGCAATGGAAGCCCGTGCCAAAACATTTGGCATAAACGACCCTGACGGCAGCGCACTGGAAGGAGCAGCTATGCGTGCCATAGCCAATGTTGGCGGAGACATAACGGATGTGCGTACCCAAAAAATACGCACGATGTTCAACAAGGAGGAAAGTAAATTCACCGTTTACATGCTTATGACTTCTCCCAGAGATGCCGCATTGGAACTGGCAAAGCAAAAGTTGCGCACAAGCCAGGAACTGGCACAGATACAGCGCACTCTTAACCTCAACGCAAATGTAGAGCGCATACTTGGCGAACAGCCAACTCAGGTTAAAATACAACAGTAAAATAAAAGATTGCCCGGCCGAGCATTATTGCTCGCCGGGTTTTATAAGGGGATATAGCTCAGTTGGTAGAGCGACGCGTTCGCAATGCGTAGGCCAGGGGTTCGAATCCCCTTATCTCCACTATGAGTTTGGAACCCTGGTTGATTTTGAGAGTTCCTGAGGCGTCCGTGTTTATGTATGCAATGCCTGCGGGTAAAGTTCCTGATATTTGGCCCGCCGAAATTCTTTCGCATATTTTGAAATTGCCGGNAATTGAAATCGGATTCAATGCTCTGGGCAAACCCTGTTTGCCTCAGGGTCTGGGTTTTGCAAACTGGAGCAATAGCAGGGGAGAGTGCCTGCTTGCCTATTCCAGGGAATGTGAACTCGGAATAGACCTGGAATTTTACCGCAACAGAAATTTTGAAGCGATTTCAAAAAGATTTTTTGCACCGGGCGAAATAACGGACAATGCGGAAAAGTTTTATTCCTGCTGGACAAAAAAAGAAGCCTGTTATAAATGTCTGGGCGGAGAATTTTTTTCCGTTCTCAAAAGCGATTCTTTCCCGAATGTAAAGATATGGAATTTTCAGGGACCCTACAGGGAAAAGCACGAGCTTGCATTATGCCTCAAAATCAAATAGAAATAATGGCGCCGGCAGGCTCTTACGAGTCTCTTATGGCGGCTCTGAATGCAGGCGCAAACTCGGTTTATTTTGGTGTTGAAAATTTGAATATGAGAGCCAGAAACTCAATAAATTTCAGCCTGGAAGACATGGCAAAAATAACCGCGATTTGCAGGGAGAAAAATGTAAAGTCCTATTTAACGCTCAACACCGTTATTTACGACAGTGAAATGGAAAGGATGCGGCAAATAATAGACGCCGCCGCGCAAAACGGAATAAGCGCGATAATTGCCTCTGATATGGCAGTGCTAAGCTATGCCCGCAAAAAAGGAGTTGAACTCCACGCTTCCACGCAGTTGAACATTTCCAATATAAGCGCGGTGGAATTTTTTTCGGAATTTTGCGATGTTATTGTAACCGCAAGGGAACTCACGATTTTTCAAGTGGCAGACATGATAAGGGAAATAGAAAAAAGGCAAATAAAAGGGCCTTCCGGCAATCTGGTGAAAATTGAAATTTTTTGCCACGGCGCCCTTTGCATGGCTGTTTCGGGAAAATGCTATTTGAGCCTGCACCACTACAACCATTCCGCAAACAGAGGGGACTGCTTTCAAATCTGCCGCCGCAGCTACCTGGCAAGGGATTTGGAAACGGGCGAAGAACTTGAAATAGACAATAAATACATAATGTCGCCAAAGGATTTATGCACCATTGAATTTACAGACAGGATTATAGAAGCCGGCATTGGCATACTGAAAATAGAGGGCCGGGCACGTGCCCCCGAATATGTCAAGACAACGGTTGAGTGCTACAGGCAGGCCGTGGACAGTTACTTTGACGGAAGCTGGAGCGCGCAAAAGGCAAAAATGCTGAGGGAAAGGCTGGCTACGGTTTTTAACAGGGGTTTTTGGGATGGCTACTACCTGGGGCAGAAGCTAGGCGAATGGTCTGATGTTCACGGAACAAAGGCCGCAAGAACAAAGGTTTATCTGGGCAAGGTCACAAACTACTTTTCAAAAATAAAGGTTGCCGAAATACTGTTTGAAACCGGCGAAGAACTTTCCCTTGGCGAGGATATACTGATAACAGGCCCCACCACCGGAGTAGTGGAACAAAAAGCGGAAGAACTCAGGGAAAACGAAAAAAATGCTTTAAGAGTTCAAAAAGCAAGCGTGTTTTCAATGCCGGTCCGGGAACCGGTCAGGAGAGGAGACAAATTGTATAAACTCAGTCTGCTTCGCTGCTGATAGGCATGGCGCAATTCCCCTGGAATTCCGCATTTTCGTTGATAACTATCTGGCGGGTTTTTATGTCGCCTATAAAGCAGGAGCGGCTTTCCAGGATCATTAGGCCGTCACATTCTATGTCGCCTTGGATTCTGCCGGCGATGGTTGCGGCGCTTGCCTTTATCTCGCCCTTTATTTTGCCCGTTTGCTCAACTATCAACGTGCCTTTTGTGTTTATTTTACCTACAACAGCACCTGCGATGCGGATGTCGTTATCCAATGCTATATTACCTTCTATCACGGTAGAAGAGCTCAGGTGCGTAATTTCGCCGCTGGATTTAGAAGCCATTTCGAAAACCTCAAAAAAATTCTGGACATAATATAGAAAAAATCAAAAATACTTCTCGGGATTTACCGGATTGCCGTTGAGGATGATTTCGTAGTGCAAATGCGCCCCGCTGGAATTGCCGGTATTCCCTACAAAACCTATGATTTCGCCCTTGCGCGCATAAATCCCGTTTTTNACGGAAAACCTNGATAGATGGGCATAGCGGGTTACAAAGCCGCCATCGTGGTCTATTTCAACTACAACTCCAAGGTTGGGCTTTTCGCCTGCAAAAATAACCTTGCCGCTTGCCGTGGCAAAAACCGGCTCGTTCATGGCCGCCGCAAAATCAACCCCTCTGTGTTCTTCCGAATAATGCTTGCTTATAACTCCTATAACGGGAAGCATATTTGGAAATACTTCCAGATATTGCCTGTTAAGATTTATTTCCGCTTCAAAATCCGTGTCTTGCTGAACCTTTTTGGAAGATGTGTGCATAAGGCGGTTTTTGTCCAGAATGGAACGGATTTTATTTGAATCGTTGTCCAGATAGGTGCTCAAAATATTCTGTATCTGCGTTTCTATGGCGTAAATGGAATCTAGGTCGGAAAAGGCGGATTCGTATTCGGAGTGGCGTTTCATTAGCCATTCGTTATCGGCCTTGAGCTTCCATGAACTTGCCAGTTGCACGTTTATTTCCGCGAATTTCCATATAAGTATGCCAAGCAGGATTACGGCAAGGCATATTACCCACGTAAACAGTTTGATCCAGACCCTGCTGATGCGGTAGGTGCTGATCGTTGTGGAGTCTTCCGGGATTATCTGTATGGTGTAGAGCCTTTTCATATATTTGTTCTTATAGCCTGCTGGATACGGGTTAGGTCTTCATAAGAGGAATAATGTATTATCAAGGTGCCCTCCTGGGGTTTTTTGCCGGAACTTTTACACTCTACTTTTGTTCCGAACGTGCTTTGCAGGAAATTTAAAAAATTTTGCAGGTCAGGGTCTGTTGCATTTGCCGTTTTGCCGGGGGTGCCGGCTTTCTTTTTGGGTTCCTGTGCAAGGGCTTCCGCTTCTCTTGCGGAGAATCCCCTTTCAATGATCTCTTTTGCCGTTTTTTCGGGGTCTTTTATGTTGGGCGAAAGCAGGGAGCGTGCCGTACCTGCCGAGAGTTTGCCTTCTTCAATCCATTTTATTACCTGTTCCGGCAGTTTAAGCAGGCGGAGCGAGTTGGTAACCGTGGCTCTGGATTTATTGAGCCGCGCTGCCAGATCCTCGTGGGTGTAGTTGTGCGAGTCCAAAAGCTGCTGATAGGAATTTGCCGTTTCTATGGCACCAAGGTCTTCGCGCTGGATGTTTTCGATAATTGCCCATTCTGCCATGGTTTTGTCGGACAGCAAGTTAAAAACCCGTGCTTCAATTTCGTTCAAGCCGGCTATTCTGGCTGCCCTGACCCTGCGCTCGCCGCTCACTATCTGGTAGCGTCCCGCGTTTTTCCGCAACAGAACAGGTTCAAGAATTCCGTGCAGTTTTATGCTTTCTGCGAGTTCCAGCAGGGATTCCTCGTTGAAAATCTTGCGCGGCTGGAACGGATTTGCATCCATAAGTTCAAGGGGAATTTTTGTTGCATCACCGGGCCGCTCCGTTGTGATGTCTTCTATATTAGCCGAATGGTCGCGCAGAATCTCGCCCATTCCTCTTCCCAAACCCATAGACTTTTTACCCATTGGCAGTCTCCAGGATTTCTTCCGCGAGTTTTATATAGCCTTGACTGCCGGCACTCTGAATATCGTAAAGCAAAATGGGCTTGCCGTGCGAGGGGGCTTCTGCCAGTTTTACATTGCGCGGTATTATTGTGTTGAATACCTTGCCGGGAAAATTTTTGCGAACCTCGTCAACAACCTGTTTTGCAAGGGAATTTCTGCTGTCGTACATCGTGAGCAGCGCGCCTTCTATTTTCAGATCCGAATTCAGATTGCCCTGCACCAGCTTTATGGTGTTCAAAAGTTCTGCCACTCCCTGCAGCGAAAAGTATTCGCACTGAACCGGTATTATAACGCTGTTTGCCGCAGTGAGCGTATTTATGGTGAGCAGGTTTAAACTCGGCGGGGCATCTATTACAATGTATTCGTAATTGGCTTCAAGAGTCCTGACAATTTTTTGCAGCCTGCGTTCCCTGCTCGTTGCATTTACAAGTTCCATTTCCAGTTTTGCAAGCCCCGGGCTTGAGGGCATTATGTTCAGGCAGTTCAGCTTGTATTCGGGGTTAATAGGTTTTATGATCTGGCACAGTCTTTCAAGGGTAATTTCCCCGGAATTTTCCGTAAGGGTAAGGGCTTCGTAAATATCTTCTTCCTGAACCTCGTTTATGCCAACGCTTTGACTTGCATTGGCTTGAGGGTCAATATCTATCAGAAGAGTTTTTTTCTCAAGCACGGCCAAAAAAACAGCCAAATTAACGGCGGTAGTTGTTTTTCCAACTCCGCCTTTTTGGTTGCAAATAGCTATTGTTCTGGGCATTAGGCTAGGTAATATAGAAACTACCTTTTATGTTCCTGTTGCTTTGCCAGAATGTAACGGGCATTTAGAACCAGCAGCAATTCCTTGTCCAGGGGGCAAACTCCAAAAACAATACCGTCACGGGCACGGCGAAGTTCCTTGACCGAATCGGAAGCGCCTGATTCGCCTGCGCGCCTGTCCACAATGCGGCTCTGTTCAATGGAAACAACATCGCACACTTCGTCCACCAGGATGCCAAAAGGCTCGTCAACCGAGGGTTTAAACACCACAACCTTGCTTGAATCGGAAGAACCGGTTTTATGATGGTGGTCAAAACCAAAAGTTTCGCGCAGGTTTACTACCAGCAGGATTTGCCCGCGGATATTGATATAGCCGCAAATATCCGACGGTGCGTGATAAATGGGCGTTACATTGGTGTTCTCGTTGACTTCCTTAACATCAAGGATATTAACGCCAAACAAGCGGTTTGCCATGCGGAATGTGCACATCTGCATGATTTCCTTTTGTGCCTGGTCTGTTTCTTCGTAGCTCATGCCTGACCTCCATACCACATCCCGTCAACAAGGTGCATCAATTGCTCCAGGTTGACAAGAATAGTCATTTTCTTTTTGATTAATGCCGTGCCTTCCACGCCTTCTGCCTGGTAGCTTTCCTTGTTGAGTTTAACTTCATAATGCCCGCTGTCTATCAGCTTTTCTACAAGCAAGCCGTAAGGCTTGCGGGCATTTTGCGGAATAAGAAAGAACATGTTTTCGGGTTGAGAACTGCTCTGAACTCGCAGCCCGTCTTCCAAACGGACAACGCGGGTAGAAACGCCGTCCAAAGTGATGTATTCCTGAGCGCCCACCTTTTCTATGGCAACGGTTTCTATTGCCTCTACACGCTTTACATCCTGCATGGAAACGCCAAACTGCTCGTTGCCGCCGTTGGAGAACAGGAGCAGGGAACGGAGTTCGGCACCGTCTTCAACCGTGGCCTGCTGTTTTTTGCTGTCTTTGCCGCCGCCAACATCGCGTACATTATAATGCCTTGCAAGGCCGGTTGCATCCAGAATCATGGCAACCTTGCCGTCGCCAAGCACCGTTGCTCCGGAGTAGAGCGTGATGCCCTTTACGGCTCTGTGCATTGGCTTGACAACAATTTCTTCGCTGCCGTGGATATGGTCTATGATTAAACCAAAACGCAAGCTTCCCGAACGCAAAACCGCAAAGTTCAGCGCGTAATGGATAGAATGTCCGCTATCCTCGGCTTCCTTGTATTTTGTTGCCATTTCCTTGCGCTCTTCGGAATTGTTATCCGTGACTTCGGAAAGGGCATCTTCGTCAAACATTTTTTCACGGGCAAGCGCTTCGCGCAAACGAACCATTGGAAGCAGGGTATCGCGTAAACGGAACACCTCTCTTGCGCCGGCACATTCGATTCTTGTGAATGCATCCTTGTCGTAAAGGCAAACAAGTTCTTCCAGATTTACCTGCGGAATTGCAAAACGCTCATTGCCGCTTTGAACAATAAGTGAAGGAATAATCGCAAGCGTAAGGGGCAAGCGCAACTTGATTGTTGAGCCTTCACCCTCAACGGACGATATGGAAACCGTTCCGCCGAATTTTTCAACGCCGGTTTTCACAACATCCATTCCCACGCCACGCCCGGAAACATCCGTAATTACCGTAGAAGTTGAGAACCCGGGCAGTAATATGAGGTTTAATATGTCCTGATCGCCCATTCTTGAAACTTCATCTTCGGTTTTCAGTTTTTTCTCTAAAATNTTGCGGCGGATAACATCACGGCTCATGCCCGCTCCGTTGTCCCTGATGTCCACGTGAATCTGGCCGCTTTCGTGATATGCGGAAAGAGTTACCTTGCCGGGTTCGGTTTTGCCGGCGGCAATTCTCTCTTCCGGCGTTTCGATTCCGTGGTCGCAAGCATTGCGGATCAAGTGGGTTAGAGGGTCGCCAATGGCTTCCAAAATGTTTTTATCCAGTTCTACTTCATCTCCCTCGGATGAAAAGTCTATTTGTTTGCTGAGTTTGCGGGCGAGTTCGCGCACCATCCTTGAAAAGCGGGAGAATACGGTACCTATGGGCTGCATTCGGGTGCGCATTATTGTTTCCTGGAGTTCCGTGGTAACAGAGTCAAGGCTTTGCGTAATGCCGCGAAGTGTGGAATCGGACTGTTCCAGGTGCATTAGCTGCTGATTGCGAACCAGAACAAGTTCGCCTGCGAGCATCATAAGGCGGTCAAGGATGTCCACTCTTATGCGCAAAAATTCTTCGTGCTTGTCGCCTTGCTGAATCTCGTGCGGTTCCTTTTTGGGTGGCTCATGAGCCGCCGGTGCAGGGGCGGGCGAAGCTGCCGGAGCCGGAGTAGCTGGCGCTGCCGGAGCCGGAGCCGCCGGAGCAGCCTGTGCTGCCGGAGCAGCTGCTCGTTGTTCCGGTGGTACAAATTCGGCGAGTTCCGGGAATTGAGACAGCACATCCGCAACGGAACGCTTTGCGGGTGCTTCTGTTGCTCCGGGTGTTTCGGCTTTTGCGGTTTTTACCTGCTTTATTACCTTGGCTTTTGCAGCTTCCGGTTTTGGCGGGGGAGCCTGCTGTGCAGGGGTCTCGGTGTTCAGGTTTGTTATTACGGATACCAGCCCGCTAATATCAGTTTCATTGCTATGATCGACATTGTCGAACATATCGTTGAGGGCATCGGTACCTTCTATAAGGGCTTCCGAAATTTGAGGTGTCATGGTAAGCTTGCCTTCCCGCACGGAGTCCAAGAGACTTTCCATTGTGTGGGCGAGCTTGCCTATGGTTGTTAAACCTAAAAAGCCGGCAGAACCCTTTATTGTGTGAACAGCGCGAAAAAGCTCGTCTATTGAGCCTGGCTGAACTTCGCCGGTCTTTTGTATTCCTACAAAAATCGATTCTACCGTGCTAAGGTGTTCTCGAGATTCTTCAACATACTCGGCCAGAATATCATTATTTGTTTCCACAGAAACCTCCGTTATGCCCTTCGTTAAATAAATTTAGTTATTTTTTTACTTAACAAAATGCAATGTCATACGTTCCCAAATATACAAAAAAAAAACGAAAAGAGTAAGAAAAAGTGGGAAAAATCGCATTTTTTTTAAAAAATCGTTAAATTACCGGGTTAAATGCCTTTATTTGGGTTTCCCAGACCAGTTCCGGGTTGGCAGAGCTAAGGCAGTCCATGTATTTGGAGCCAAGATATGACCAGGCAAAGATGTTTTTTATGCCGGCTTTAACCGATATTCTTGTTGCTTCCGTTATAAAATGCTCGGTTTTGGCTTCAATATGGTAGTTTTTTATCCACATTTGGGCTTCTTTGCCGTGGATTTTTGCCAAATTTGCGATTTTTTCGCTGACTTCGCCGTAAGTTCTCTGGACTTTTTCAAGGGAATCGCCTTTTTCCCAGTAAGGGTCGCTTCCTATTTCGTCCACGAAAGGGAGTTTTGCCACCTCTTCCCAATTTTCCAAGCCGGCGGGGAACCAAGGGGGAAGCAGGCAAACGGAATTCCTTTTGCCGAGTTTATGGACTTCTTCCGTTAAAAAGGATAAAAAGGAAATCAGGCTCTGTTGCCTGGATTTTTGTTCGGAACAATGCTTGCAGTAGCAGCTATGCAAATCCGGGTTGTTTTTTTCAAAATAAAAGTGAGGTTCGTCCCAGAATACCGTTTCTATATCACATTCGCAAACAAACCCTATCCATTTTTTCATATAGCTGCGGAAGGCAGGGCTGCTGGGGCAGGCTGCTACCAGTTTTTTGCCATCGGAACTCACCTGCGCCATTTCTGGGTCTCTGGCTGCCAGTTCCGTATAGGCTTCACCACCGAAAACCCGACCTACACCCCAAGGGTTTACATAAACTCCCAAGCCTTCTTTTTTGGAAAGAGCGATTATCTCTTTCATTGTTTGCGGGTAGTACTGCAAGTCCTCTTCCGAGAATGTGTGCAGTACATAATTAAAGCCTGCTTCCCTGATTGCCCGCATATCCTTGCGAACCCATTCGGGGTTTCGCACCCCAAAGTATGCCATGCCAGTTTTCATTGCAGGGAATTTAGAAACATGTAGGGGCGTTGCACGCAACGCCCCTACATGCTTACCCCCAAAACCGTCAACAATAGTTTGCAAATAAAAAAAATATCACTTTTTTTGAACTTTTTGCCTCTTTTTTCCGTCTAAGTATATAGAGAACCTCAAAAAAGGAGATTGGATATGGAAACGGCAAACCCAAACCGCAAGTACAAGGACAGCGTGTTCACAAAACTTTTCGGAACCCCCGAAAAGGCACTGGAGTTATATAATGCCATAAACGGCAGCAACTATTCCAAAAACACGAAAATCAAAATGGTAACGCTATCGGATGTTCTTTACGGGGAACAGCTAAACGATGTTGCCTTTGTGATTGAGGGCAAACTGGTTGTTTTGGTAGAACATCAGTCAACGATAAACAAGAACATACCGCTCAGGATGCTTCTGTATATAGGCAGGGAATATGAAATGCTCACAAACAGCAGAGATATGTATAAAGAGGAAAAGATGAAAATTCCCGCTCCGGAATTTGTAGTTTTATATAACGGCAAGAAAGAGATGGAAGACTTTGCAGAGATGAGGCTATCGGATTTGTTTGAGTTTGATGCCGAGGGTTTGCAGAACGCTCCCTGCCTTGAGTTGGTTGTGAAGGTGTACAACATAAACAAGGGCAGGAATGCGGAGATGGCCTCCAGAAGCCGCTCACTTAGCGACTATGAGGAGTTCATATCAGATGTTAGGAAGAACCTTGAGACGATGGATTTGAAATCTGCAGTTAAGGCGGCCATAAGAAGTTGCATAAGCAGGAAGGTATTGGTAGAATTTTTAACAAGGCATGGTTCGGAGGTAGAGAATATGCTGCTAACGGAATGGAACATGGAAACGGCTCTTGAGGTCAGGTATGATGAAGGTGTGGCTATTGGCGAGGCTAGAGGTGAAACAAAAGTCCTTGACCTTTTGGAAAAAGGCATGTCTTTAGCGGATATTAGGAAATTGCTCGGAGGTAGAGAATATGCTGCTAACGGAATGGAACATGGAAACTGCTCTTGAGGTCAGGTATGATGAGGGCGTTGCCATTGGCGAGGCTAGGGTTCTTGACCTTATGGCAAAGGGTTATGATGTTAATCAGATTAAAGAAATTTTGAAGAGGAAAAAGTCGTAATGTTGTTTGCGAGATGGGATTAGGCGTAAGTCAAGGGGGGAAGGGTGATTTTTTTATTTTTCACCACCTTGCTATGGCGAGCGAGTAGGGTGGCAAGGCGGCTTTGCCTCTGCTTGTTACCTGTGTGACCGAACCGTTTGCCGTGTTGTAAATTTTTAGAACATCGGTGTCTGCTATAAAAAGCCGTCCTGTTTCGCTGTCAAAAACAAGCCCGCCAAAAGAATCCGTTATGCCGGGCAATGCGGAGGCTATAGCTTTACTGTTCAGGTTTATGGATTTGACCGGAACATCGCCCCAGCCTGCATAAACGCTTGCGTAGAGAATATGGTTGCTTTCGTCCAGTGCCATGCCGTTGCCTCCGCCACCGAGTCTGGTTCCGCTTGCAATAGTATCCGAAGTTCCTGTTTTTAAATCCACAACTTCAATTCCGCTTTTTTCCAAATCAACGGCAAAATTTTCATCGTACCTTTGCGAAGAAACATAAAGTTTTCCGTTGCTCAGAATAGAAGAATTCGGATTGTAGAATTTTAACGTAATTATATCAATAACGGCTTTTGTATCGGCTTTTATACGAACCAAAAGACCGGGTTCTGTTGCACTGAAATTGACAAGCCTTTGTAAAAGGACAAGCAGGGTATCGCCGCTTATTTTGATGGAAGAGGCGTTGGCTTGAGTTATGGGTAAATCTATTTTTTCACCCGGAGTACAAGTGTTCACATTAAAGGTTTGCACGTAGTCTGCGGAATTAAAAACAATATATCCCATGTCGCCGCTAACTGCGACTTCATAGGGGTTTGCGCCTTGTTCCAGTGCTTCTTGGGCAATTAAGTTAGGGTCTCCGATTTTATCTGCCTGCATACAGGCAATATTGCTGGATATACGGTCCAGAACAAAAACATTATTGCCGCTTGCGAATACTTTGGAATCCTGGCCAAAAGGAAGTGCGCCGGCCGAGAGACTTGCCGAATCGGTATCCATCCAGCGGAGCTCGCCTGTTTCATAGTCGCTTGTGAAGTTCAGCAGCAGGGAATTTTTTATTGTCTCGGAATCAGCGCCGGAATCGTTGCCATCCGAGCAAGCGAAGAAAGCAAGGGATATTGCAAGTAATGGAATGGAGCGCCTGAGCGCAGCCAAAGTGGTTCTTTGGGTCATGTTCTACCTCGGAACAGGTTGCAAAACGCCTTATGGAGTTCTGCACTCCAGCAGGTTTTCCGGCTTTGGCTTTTGCCTTACGGTAGCGGGACTGCCCTTGA
>JGI24698J34947_10001327_pt1 | contig 12992 bp, 6 predicted proteins | sample TergutMp193P3_FD_34947 | JGI IMG/M metagenome (IMG submission 34947)
AGGTGATTAAAAAAACGGCCGTCGACCGCCTTGACGTTATCCCCGCCAGCATTGACCTTTCCGGCGCCGCGGTAGAACTTATCGAACAGGAAGACCGCGATCTCTTTTTGAAAAAAGCCCTCGCGCCGGTAAAAGACCAGTACGATTTTATTTTGATAGACTGCCCGCCCAGTTTGGGGGTGCTTACGCTTAACGGCATGGCTGCCGCCGACTCGGTGCTTATCCCCATGCAGTGCGAATATTTCGCGATGGAGGGCCTGAGCCTGTTACTGCAGACCATTCAGCGGATACAGCGCAGCCTGAACAAGTCGTTGGATATCGGGGGAATATTTTTTACCATGTACGATCCCCGCACGCGGCTCGCGCAGGACGTGGTAAAACAGGTAAGCGCCTACTTTAAGAAAGCGGTTTTTGCCACTATTATTCCGCGCAATGTCCGCCTTTCCGAAGCGCCTTCCCACAGCCAGCCCATCTCGTTATACGATCCCCAGTGTCCGGGGGCGAAGGCTTACCAAAGTCTTGCAAAAGAAATAATCAAGCGTTCTGCGCAAGGCGACAGCGCTCAAAAAAGGAAATCAAGTCATGGCTAAGGCGGGATTGGGAAGAGGTCTTGACGCCCTGCTTCCCGGCGGCAATGACAGCGAAAGCCCCAGCATGGGTGTCGCCGAAAAAAGAATCGGCGCCGAATCGCAGGGTTCCGTCGCGCAGATCGCCATCAATAGGCTGGTCGCCAATCCCGGACAGCCCCGCAAAAGATTCGACGAAACGGAACTGCGCGAACTGGCGGACTCCATCGCCGAGCACGGGATCATTCAGCCGGTCATCGCGGCGGACGCGGGCGACGGCACCTATATCATCATCGCCGGAGAGCGGCGAACCAGAGCCGCGCGGCTCGCCGGCCTCGCCACAATCCCCGCGATAATCCGCAAGTACACCGACCAGAAGCGGCTGGAGGTCTCTTTAATAGAAAATATTCAACGTACCGACCTCAACCCCATTGAAGAAGCGGCGGCGTACAAAAACCTGATGGACTTTTCCCGCCTCTCGCAGGAAGAACTCGCCGTCAGGGTCGGCAAAAACCGCTCCACGATTGCGAACGCCCTGCGCTTACTGAAACTCCCCGCCGATATGCAAAAAAGTTTAGAAACCGGCGGCATCAGTTCCGGCCACGCGCGCGCCCTGCTTGCGGTAAACGATAAAAACGCGCGGGAAAAGCTGTTCAAGGAAATCACCGGCAATGATCTCTCCGTGCGCGACGCCGAGAAGCGGGCTGCGGCGTTAAACAGCGCTCCCGCCGCCGGGGAAAAAGTGCCGCCGGAAATAAAACCCCAAAAACGCGCCCCCGAAATCGACGCAATGGAAGAAAAATTTATCGATAAACTGGGAACCAAAGTCGTCATTGAGGGCGATCTGAACAAAGGCCGCATACGTGTTGACTATTATTCGATGGAAGATTTGGATCGGCTGTATGAGATTTTGGGCGGAGCGAACAATGGCTAAAGTCCAGATGATAGCATTAAACGCTATTGCCGCGGCCCTCATTGCGATAATGGCAATGGAGAAAATGTATATATCCCAGGATATTACCAATTATAATATTTTGGGAATGTTGCTTTTGGGACTTGCCTATATAGTTTTATCAATTATCGGTATTTTTAAGGCGCGCGGGCTGGTTAAGCGGCGAGATGAAGAAAAACTGAAAAAATCGGCAAGCGTTGTTAAATTGGGCGCGATTTTTTTCTGGATTATAACGATTATTTTTCTTAAATGGGCATATTTATGGGGTATAGAAAAATTAATCGCGCGGGGAATTTGTTATATCGTTTTGCTGGGAACGTCAATTTTTAGCCTTTCGTATATCCGCTTGTTGTTCAAAGAAAAAAAACTGACTGCCGGACAAACGGTACTGTATACATTATCACAATTATTTTTTGTTATAGATATTATAGGTATTTTATTTCTGCGGCATTCAGGGAAAAACATTGAAGATAAGGACAGTAAAAAGAGCGCGGCTGATTTTGTACGGTTTTTTCTTGGTTCCTACCAGCCGCCCCTGTTTGTGGGGATTCTTGTTAATAATATTAAACAAAGTCCTATTCAAAATATAGCAAAAAATATTGTCATGTTTTTTTCCAATCAATGGAAAAGCCATCGCGTTCGTTTTTGTTTGGTTCTTGCGGTTTTGTGTTTGATTCCGGCGGGCTTCCACGTTTATAACTTTATTCAATCCCGCAAACCCCAGCCGATCAGCGTCAGCTATCGGGTGCAGGCGCCGGAAACTACCGGAAATCCCGACTACCGCAGGCCGCTTACAGTATCTTTCATGGGATCCGCCGCGACGGTGGAAATGACGGATAACGACGTTCCATCGGGAATGATCGCCATAAATCCGCCAATCGAAGGAAACTGGCGCTGGAAGGGAGATGATGTACTTATCTTTGCCACCGGACAGACCTGGCAGGTGGGGAGGCGTTACACGGTCAGTTTTGGCGCGGGCCTTTTCCCTGAGCATATCAAAGTGGATAACGTTTTTAATTTTGAGACGGAAAATTTAACCCTCAGAATCAGCGAAAGCGAATTTTACATTGACCCCGAAGACGGCTCTGTCAAACGGGCGCTGTTCACGGTGCAGACGAATTATCCGGTTGACACGGCTTCTTTTGAAAACAGCATTTCTATGGAGCCGCAAATAAACGCCGCTTCAGGCTCTATTCAAAAACGCCCGTATCAGTTCGCGATAAATTACAATGATGATAAAACAGCCGCCTATATTGTTTCAGAACCTTTGGGAATGCCGGCGAAGCCCATACAGATGCAGTTGCGGATAGCCGAGGGGGTGAAGGATTCGAGCGGATCGGGAAAGACAACGAAGCGCGAGACCGCGTCGGTAGAAATTCCCGGCTTAACCACTTTTGTTCGGGTATATGATCTGGTTCACGAATTGGTAAAAAATGATCAGCAGTTATACGATCAGGTATTGATAATGAATACGCAGGGGACTATTGACCCTGACGAGCTGGCAAAGAACATTAAGGCATGGGTACTGCCTATCGACAAGCCGGAACTGCCGGGCCTCAAGGCGCAGAAGGATTACAGTTGGGGAGATACTGACGAAATGGTTCCCGAAGTGCTGAACCTTGCCAGAAGGATCAATCTTGAAGCGCTCCCCAACGAGCTTTATTATAGCTCCACCAACAGCTGGAAATTCGACGCCGATCCGGGCAGGTATATTTACATTAAATTAAATGAAGGCGCGAAATTTTTTGGCGGCTATGTCCTTGGCGAGCCTTACGAGACGATTATTCGGGTAAGGAATTTTCCCCGCGAGCTGGATATACTTTCGGAAGGGTCGATACTTTCATTTAGCGGCGACAGGCGGCTTGCCATGATGAGCCGGGGGATCCGTGATGTTGAATTCAACATCGGGCGAATCAGGCCCGACGACATCAACCATCTGATTTCCCAGACATCGGGGGACATCAGCAATATCAATTTTAGAAATTACAGTTTTAACCAGTACAACATCAGCGAGCAATACACGGAGTCCGCCACGGTTCCCGTCGCGAGCGAACGCGACATCGGATATTTTTCTTTTGACTTTTCCCGTTATTTGGATAATATCCCCGACAGAAATTTACGGCATGGCTTTTTTGTTTTTACCGTAAAGTCCAGGGACTGGTCGATACAGGACCGGCGGCTTATTATGGTAACGGATTTGGGTTTCTTTGTTAAAACCGCCGCCGACTCCAGCCGCGACATTTTTGTACAGTCCATCGCTACGGGGAATCCCGTGGCGGGAGCGGTGGTGCAGACGCTGGGGCTTAACGGCAACCCAATCCTCACCGCCTATACCGATGAAGGCGGACGCGCGCGCATTCCCAACTTTGACTCTTCCGAATACCGCAACGAGCGCGCCCCAACAGTTTACACCGTCCGAACCGGCGAAGATATGTCCTTCATGGCGTATAACGCCAGCGGGCGGACGCTGGACTATTCATCTTTTGACGTGGGGGGCATTCGCGGGGCAGCCGATCCCAAAACGCTCACCGCGTTCATTTTTTCCGACCGCGGGATATACCGTCCGGGCGACGAGGTCAGGCTTGGCATGGTGATCAAGAGCGGGGACTGGTCGATAAACCTGGGCGGCACGCCCCTCGAATGCAAAGTTACCGATCCGCGCGGCGCGGAAATTTTCAATAAGCGGATAAAGCTGTCCGCCGAAGGGGTCGAGGATATCCGCTTCAGTACGCAGGATTGGTCGCCCACGGGAACCTATACCACTTCGGTCTATGTGATACAGGAGTACCGCGATGGCAATGAACTGAGGGAGCGCCAAATATTTCTCGGTTCCCAAACGGTGCGGGTGGAGGAATTTCTTCCCGACACCCTGAACGTAACCGCCGTTTTCGATCCCCTTCCGCAAGAGGGCTGGATCGCCCCCGGAGAACTTAAAGCGCGGGTAACGGTACGCAACCTTTTTGGCACTGCCGCCGCGGGCAATGAGGTAAAAGCCCAAATCTTTTTAGCGCCGGGGTATCAGTCTTTCCGCCAGTACCGCGATTATCAATTTCGGGATCCTTTCCTGGCAAAAAATAGTTATGAAGAATTTTTAGGAACGAAAAATTCCAATGCGGAAGGAGTTGCCGAATTTAATATTAATTTGTCAAAGTTTGAAAGGGCGAGCTACCGCCTTGCTTTTTACACTGAAGCTTTTGAAAAAGGAAGCGGGCGAAACGTCTCAACCGAGACGTCGGTCTATGTAAGCCCCCTGCCCTACCTCGTCGGCTACCGGGCGGACGGCGCTCTTTCCTACATTAACCGGAACGACATCAGGGTCTTGTCCCTTATCGCCATTAACCCAAAAGCGGAGCGCGCCGCCGTCAACGATCTGACCCTTACGCTTACGGAGCTCCGTTATGTTTCCGCCCTTGTCCGCCAGCCCAACGGCCTATACCGCTACCAGTCAATTCAGAAAGAGTACCCCGTCTCCTCACGCAAGATCTCCGTTCCCGTAGCCGGTCTTGAGTACACCCTTCCCACCGGCAACCCCGGCGACTACCGTCTGGCAATCACCGGCCCCGATGAAATGGAATACAACTCGGTAAACTATCGCGTAGCGGGAACGAGCAACATTCAGCGGAGTCTTAACCGCACCGCAGAGCTTGAAATTACCATGAACAAAAACGATTTCAGAAATGGCGAAGAAATAGAATTGATGATCAAGGCGCCGTACGCCGGTTCGGGCCTCATTACCATTGAACGGGACAAAGTGTACGCCTACCGCTGGTTCAGCAGCAGCGGGGAAACTTCCATGCAGAGAATAACCGTTCCGGCTGACCTTGAGGGAAACGGTTATGTGAACGTCCACTATCTGCGATCCCAGAGTTCGCCCGAGATATTTATGCCGCCGTTAAGTTATGGGGCGGTTCCCTTTTCCATCAGCCGCGAAAACCGCACCAACCGGATCACGCTGGATATTCCCGCCGAGGCAAAACCGGGCCAGGACTTTGTGATTAAATATTCCACCGCCCGCCGCGGGAAAATTATTGTCTACGCGGTTGATGAGGGCATTTTACAATTGGCTTCCTATCAAACGCCCGATCCGCTGGCGTTCTTCTTTAGAAAACGCGCGCTGGAAGTGCGGACAGCCCAGATACTCGACATGGTTCTGCCCCGCTATTCTGTACTGCAAAGCCTTGCCGCGATGGGCGGCGGCGCGGGTTACGAGGAGCTTTCCCGAAACCTCAATCCCTTTAAACGGAAACAGAACGTTCCGGTGGCGTACTGGTCGGGAATTGTTGACTCAAGCCCCGATGTTCGGGAACTGCGCTACCGCGTGCCGGATTACTTTAACGGGACTTTGCGGGTAATGGCCGTTTCGGTCAGCGACGCCGCTATTGGAGCGGGCGAAGATCGGGCGCTTGTCCGCAGTACGTTCATTATTTCGCCTAACGCGCCGATGATGGCGGCTCCCGCCGATGAATTTGAAATTTCGCTTACCGTTACGAATAACCAGAAAGGCGCGGGCGAGAACGGCAAGGTACGCCTGCGGGCAATCCCGTCGGAACACCTTACCATAACCGGAAACAGCGAGTTTGATTTGACCATCGCCGAAGGAAAGGATCAAACCTTGAACATTCCGGTAAAGGCGGCGGGGCCCCTGGGCGCCGCGCAAATACGCTTTATCGCTTCAAACAACGGCGAAACGTCGGAACTGTTTGCCTATATGAGCGTTCGCCCCGCCGTGCCGTACCGCGTGTCGCTTTATTCGGGCGCGATCAAAAACAAAACCGCCGAAGTTGCCATTGATAGAAATCTTTACGATGAATTCCATACACGGGACATATCGCTCTCCTACCTCCCAATGGGAATGGCGAAGGGTCTTTCATTTTATCTTAACGCCTTCCCCTACGGCTGTTCGGAACAGATAACCAGCGCCGCTTTCCCCTTCCTGTACCCTCAGCTTTTCCGCGAACTGGGCTTTACCAGAGCGCAGGCGAACGATGGAGTAAACAGGGTCATCGGCATACTTCAGGCGCGAATGAAAGAAAACGGCGCTATCGGTATATGGACTTCCCGTTCTTCTGACGATCCGCTGTTGACCGTTTATGCCGCGCACTTTTTAACTGAGGCGAAGAACGCCGGTTATTATGTGCCATCGTCTGTAATGGAAAAAATTCTACAGGCTTGCCGGAGCATTGCCGGCGGCTCCAACACTTCCCTCTATACCCTCTCCAATCGCGCTTATGCGATATACATTCTCACCCTGAACGAGATCGTTACCACGCCCCTGATTGAATCGCTCAAAAGGGATATGGGACGCAGGGAAGAGGCGGAAACCGGCTTCGCGGGACTGTACCTTGCGGGGAGTTACGCGCTATTGCAGAAAACCGCCGAGGCTAACGCCCAGTTATCCAAAATAAAGCGGGCAATGACAAGGGACGAAAGTTTCCGCTATATCGACAATCTTATGTACCATTCGGTCTACCTCAACATTTTAGCGAAGCATTTCCCCCAGCGCCTGCGCGATGTATCGGAATCCCTGTTAGTTGACATGGCGGGGCAAATGGAAGTACAGTCGTACACCACGCTTTCCTCCAACTACGCGCTGATGGCGGTGAACAGTTACATGAAAGCGGTCCCGACAGCGGAAACAGGAAAATTCGCCGTACTGGAGATTCTGAAAGACAATCAGCGCCGCCAGCTTACGCCCGCGGGGACTACCTTGTTCTCCGTTCCCTTCTCCGCCGACGCCGCCAAGATCAACATGGAAAACCGCGACAACCTGAATCTGTTCTACCAGATCACCGCCGCGGGTTTTGACCGCGAGCTTCCCAAAGCGGAAATTAAAAACGGCATTGAAGTTTATCGCGAGTTTCTTGACGAGTCGGGCAAGACGGTCAGTTCCGTCAAGGTGGGGGATATCGTCACGGTGAAACTCAACTTCCGCAGCCTTTCCAATCTGGAATACCGCGATGTGGCAATTGTCGATTTAACCCCAGCCGGCCTTGAAACCGATGTTAATTCGATTCGTCAGGCTTCCCGCGGCGGCTGGACGCCCGACTATGTTGACATTCGCGAGGATCGCATTGTGGTCTACGGCACGGTCACCAGCCGCGTTGCAAGTTTCAGTTATACGGCAAGGGTGATCAACGCGGGCAGTTTTACCGTGCCGCCTCTTTACGCGGAGGCGATGTACGACAAGTCCGTCTGGGCGCTACGGCCCCAGCCGGCGATTAGGGTTACAAAGTAAAAGTGAAAAGTGAAAAGAGAGCTTTGCTTTTTCCCTTTTTCATTTTTCTCTTTTCTCTTTTAATTTTACTCTTAATTGTTTACAACGCTATTTCTTTCGACGTACTCAAAGGGGTTTCATTTTCCCGCGCCTATTTTGACCGCGACGGCAAACTCCTCAATATTTTTCTGACAACCGATGACAAATACCGGCTCAGAGCGAACCTCGGCGACTTTCCCCCCCAGCTTATTGAAGCGGCGCTACTGCAGGAGGATCGTTTTTTTTACGGGCATTTTGGACTCAACCCGATGTCTATGCTGCGCGCGGGCTGGGAAACCTATGTGAAGAAAGAACGGCGGGTGGGCGCTTCTACCATCACCATGCAGCTTGCCCGTTTGCGTTACGGACTCCGTACCCGCAATCTGCCGGGGAAGATCGTCCAGAGTTTTACCGCGTTATTTTTGGAGATCTGCCTTTCAAAGCAGGAAATACTGGAAGCCTATCTTAATCTGGTTCCCTGCGGCGGTAATATAGAAGGCTTTCCCGCGGCGGCGTGGTATTATTTTGGCAGGGATATTAAAGAACTTTCGCTGTCGGAAATGCTCAGCCTCGCGGTGATCCCCCAAAATCCGGCAAAACGCGCGCCTATGAACCTACCGCCGAGGTCCGAAAGGACCGAGGTTCCCCTCCGGAACGTCGCCGCCGATCTCATCGAAGCGCGTAGACCCCTGTATGCGGCGTGGCTAAGCGAACACCCCGAGGACGCTTTATTGGAAGCGGAAATGGATCTGCCCCCCTATCTTGAAAACAGATTCTCCCGCCGTCTTCGCCATCTTACCGAGTATTTGAACACACAGCCGCTTCCTCATGCAAACCGTTACCGCACCACTATTGAATTAAATTTGCAAAATATCTGCGAACGGGAACTTGAATCGTTTCTGGTGAGGAATCGCGGATGGGGAATCAAAAACGGCAGTATTCTTCTTATCGATCATACCACTATGGAAGTAAGGGCGGCGATAGGCTCGGCGGATTATTTTGACGACGACATTCAGGGGCAGGTAAACGGCTTCGCTTCCAAACGTTCTCCCGGCTCGACGCTCAAGCCTTTTATTTACGCCCTCGCGCTGGAGCAGGGGCTTATCCATCCGGAAAAAATGCTCAAGGATACGCCCGTCGGGTTCAGCGAGTACACGCCGGATAATTTCAGGGGGGAGTTTAAGGGGCCGGTACACGCGTGGGACGCGCTGGTAGACAGCCGGAACATTCCCGCGGTACAGCTTGCGCGTGAAATTCGCAATCCCGATCTGTACGACTTTCTCAATGTAGCGGATATTACCGGATTAAAGGAGAAAGATCATTACGGCCTTTCCATTGTGTTGGGAAGCGCCGATCTCACCATGCTGGAACTGGCCGGCCTCTACGCCGCCCTGCCCAATGAGGGAGTAAAAAAAGATTTAAAGTTTTTTTCGGGAACGGACAGTTACGGCGGGGGCGGCAAGCGGCTGTTAAGCCCCGCCTCTGCGGCGATTACCATGAAGATGTTAGAACGGAATCCCGCGCCAACCGGCTATGCGGAAGTCAAACGCCCTGTACCGATTGCCTACAAGACCGGCACTTCCATTGGCTTTAAGGACGCCTGGTCGGTGGCAATTTTTGACCGTTATGTGCTATGCGTATGGCTTGGCAATTTTTCCGGCGAAGGGAACAGCGCTTTCATCGGCAGACTCAGCGCCGCCCCGCTTGGCTTCAGTATCATTGACGCCATACTCGCCGACACTCCCGACGCGCGTCTTTTGCCGCCGCGTCCCCTGCCCAAAGAGGTAACGACCGTGGAAGTATGCGCCGTTTCGGGAGACATCTCCAACGACGACTGCCCGCAATTAACTGAGACGCTTTTTATCCCCGGCGTTAGTCCGATTAACCGCTGCCGCATTCACCGCAGAATTTACATTGACACTCGTACCGGATACCGAACCAACGAAACCGAAGGCGCGTTTATTCGCAGCGAGGTGCGGGAGTTCTGGCCCACGGACATTCTCGAAATATTTACGCTCGCCGGCCTCCCCCGTTTTCTGCCGCCCCCGTATCCGCCCAACACCGACACCCCGTCGGACAGAGGTTTTCCCCCTTCGATAATCTCCCCCCTCGCCAACACCGCCTACATCATTCGCCCCGGACTTGCGGCGGACAGCCGCTACAACCAGATGGTTCTTTTAGCCGCGGCGGATCAGGACGCGGACGAACTTTTCTGGTTCGCCAACGCCCAATTCCTGGGCCGCGCCCGCCCCAGCGAACGCTTTGTCTGGACTCCCGAACCGGGAATATGGAACATTTCGGTCGTTGACAAATTGGGACGCTCATCGGGGATCCGCGTGAACATAGAGGCGTCGGGCGAGTGAGGACATCCTCTATATTTATTATTTCCATCCTCTTAGTTTATTCGCTAACTCAATGAATTTTACATTTGGTCTGTCAGAAATTGATGGTGGCACATCTATTATTGGACGTAACCCATTTACAAATTTATCATAGCCACCATCCAAATTTTCTTGTCTTAATTTTTCGATTTTTTCCTCGTTAATAATTATTTTATATTGACTATCAAAGGTTATAAGCCCTTTGTCATAAGCCCTATGGTATATAACTGACAAAGCAATACCATTTGAAATATCGTCTGTCGATTTCTCATAATTTACAGGTACAATATGTGCGGCATCAACTAACCTTAACTGAATGCCAGAAAAAGCACAACGGTTATTATATGCCCGTAATACTTTAGAACGAAAATTATTGTCTCTTTGCTTTTGGCTGATTGTCCGAAGAACAACCTTTCGGGCACTAATACTTATTTCCTCAATCAGTTCGTTGTTTGGAGATATTTCCGTCTTTGTTATCTCGTCCAATATGGAGAAATCTTTGCTTGACTCACCAAAAGTATGTAATACTTCTAAATTTCTTACATATTCAACAAACATATCGGGTTTAAATGCAATAGCGATTTCTCCATTGCCCTTATTACATGGAGAAAAACCTGAAACAGAAGCCGTACAAAGGTTTTCCTCTCTAATTTGAAAAGACGATGAATATCCTGGATGTCCCAAATGTTTTTGTATATCCCAGCCAGCAAAGACATTTAATTTTGAATAATATCCGAGGATTAAGGTTTTACAGTTTGGTTCTTGTTCTAAATTTGGCTCCTTCATTTGTATACGATATTCATTAGCAGATCTCCTAGAACCACCGCCATGTGTAATATTATAAATAATTACCTTCACAAAGTAATTCTCTTCCCCGTTGAATATTTTAATCTTGAGTGGATGTTTTTCTGATAAATATATAACATTCCAACCACAATCATGAATTGCCTGAGAAATAATATATAGCAATTCTTTTTTATCTAGCCTTTCTGACATTACGATACTCCTTGAAAAAGTTCTGGTTCATTACTAATGAAACGAAGTTTACTGTTTTTTATATATGTTTCCGTTAGTTCACATGAAATCCATTTGCGTCCCAATATTTCAGCTACATATCCAGTAGTATTTGATCCGGCAAATGGCTCAAGGACAATATCTCCTCTATCGGTTAAAAAGTTAATAAAAAATTCTGCAAATCTTTTTGGGAAACGTGCTGGATGGGGCTTTTCCCCATTTTTCTTGCAACGTAACATATAGTCACTATTACTTTCATTGTTTCCTAGTTCAAGTACATTTGGAGGTATTGCCCCTCCATGATCTTTATTAAATTTCTCTGTTATATTATGACCACTAGGTCTCAATTTTGCTTTATAACCATTTTTTAATAATGATTTCATCGCATCTGTATAAGGTTTCAATACTTTTTTATTGTCTGCTTTTGGAAATTCTGTTTTTGACAGCCACCAAACTAGATTTACGCTGTCTTTAACCCGAATGCGCCTGACATTAACCCATTCTGCCGGTGCTGGTAATCTTGCCGGATTATAATGAAAAAATTCTTGTGCTAAAAAATATTTCTGTTCTTTAACAAGTCTGCACAATATTTCATATTGATATATGCTTCTGACTGGATAACCAGGTAGATATGCACCGCCAAGATCAACAACAAAAGAACCATCTTCAGTTAGGATTCTTTTAAATTGTTCAGTGAATTGTAAAAACCATTCAATGTAAGCCTGTTCCTTTTTATTTCCATATTCTTTTTCACTTGTAAGTGCAAAGGGAGGTGATGTTAAAATTAAATTAATGGAATTGTCCGGTATTTTTTTGATTATTTCTAATGAGTCTCCAAGATATGCTTTCCCTAAATTCGTTTTATAATAAGGCTTTATCCCCGAAATTGTCCATTTTTTAGGCATTAAATATACTCTCACAAATTCATAAACACAACATAAACATTGTGTAAACCAAAAGGTGTATGATTTTTTATACACTTCTAGTCGTTAAAGTTACGTTAAGCATTATTCATGGTATCTGGCGAGACGGTTATTGTCAAGAGGGGCTTTTGATAAAAAGGCTTTTTAGGGAGGTGGCACAACGGCGGAACTACACTGGCTTTCATTTCCCCCCCCTCTTGACCAACCCCACAACCCCCTTTACCCTTAATCCATGTTAAAAGCGGCGTTTCCCGGCTCGTTTGACCCGCCAACTTTGGGACATCTCGACATTATCCAGCGGGCGGCGGGGATTTTTGACGAATTGCTGGTGGTGGTTGCCGAAAACCGCCAGAAAAAGTACCTTTTCTCCGCCGAGGAGCGGGCGGCGATGATCCGCCGGCTGGCGGGGGATCGCGCCAACGTGTCGGTGACCGTCTGCGACTCGCTGATTGTCGACTTTTTGCAGAAACAGGGGATTAAAGTCCTTGTCCGCGGGGTGCGGGGAATGGAGGACTTTTCCTACGAATTTGAGGTTTCCATGATGAATAAAGCCCTAAATCCCGCCATTGAGACGCTTTTTATGACCACCGACCCCGAATATTTCGTCCTGCGCTCCTCATCTATTAAGGAAATCGCCTCTTTTCAGGGCAATATCAGCGGAATGGTTCCCCCCCTGGTCGCCGAGGCACTCAGGGAAAAGTATCGGGCATAGGGTCTTGATTGTCTGCGAGGGGCGAAGCCCCGAGACAAATACCTTACCAAAACAAGACCCTTTAGGGTCTTGACAAAAAGGCGGTTTTTTGTTATTTTCAATACTTAGAGAGGTTTTGACATGGCTGTACCCAGATTTAAAACATCAAAAGCGCGGACTCGCCGTCGGCAGTCCATCAATATGAAACTTAC
>JGI24698J34947_10001328_pt1 | contig 12991 bp, 12 predicted proteins | sample TergutMp193P3_FD_34947 | JGI IMG/M metagenome (IMG submission 34947)
CTCAGAGAGGAAGCGCCAGAGGAGTAATTGTGGCCAAAGAAGAAGCGATTGAAGTTGAAGGCGTTGTTCGTGAAGCCTTGCCGAATACCATGTTCAGAGTGGAACTGGACAACCAATCCGGACATCTCATACTTGCCCACCTGTCCGGGAAAATGCGTAAACACTATATCAGAATTGTCCCCGGCGACCGTGTCCGTATTGCCCTGTCCCCTTACGACCTCAGCAGGGGCCGCATAATTTACCGTGAACGTTAAAACTTAACCACGAACCACACGAACTTGTAGTTTGAAATTTCAAGCTTCTTCTCCGTGTTTCTCCGTGTCTTCACGCGCCAACTTTGTTGGCGACGTGTTCCTCCGTGGTAAAAATTCTTAGGTCCTCTCCTTCAGAATAACCCAGGTAGCCCCTCTCCCTCCTCCTTTTGAAGGGGAAAAACCGCTCTCACCGGCGTAGGCGCAGGACTCAAGAAAACGCCTGGTGATATCCCGCAGCGCGGCCTCGCCGGACGGAAGGTTGGCGTAATGGTTGCCCTTGCCGTGTATAATCAGGACCTTCTCCAGTCTCCGCCACCTTGAGTCCTCAAAGAAGTTATGCAGGGCTTTCCACGCTTCTTCGCAGTTCAGGCCGTGCAAATCCAAAAACGCGTCAGGCTTTTTGTGTAGCAATCTGCTCCTGCGGCCGGCCGGCATATTCCTGCCCCCCAGCCTGTCGACATCCGCTGCGGACGAATCCTTGTCATATATCACATTCCCGGGAGTTCCTTCCCATTTCTCAAGAATATCCCCGAAATTCACCTTTGTACCCTTATGTCCGCGCAAGCGCGGACGTCTCCTCGCTCGCGAGGTCATGTCCGTGCATCGCATTTCATGTGCGCACGGTCACGACCTCGCTCGCTCGTCAATAGCTAATAACCGAACCCCGCTCGACCCAGCCTGATCTGCCATCCAGAGTCTCGGCAAAACACCATTCACCCCTAAAATCTCCCACGGTTACCGGCTGGCCTTCACTAAACCAGCCATTCACCGCTCCTTTGTAATCCGGAACCCGGTAACTCTGGGTCGTTCTTAAAACCGCAATCTTCCCCGACCTTACAGAATTGGAAGCCGAAAAAATCCCCAAATTCCCTTCCGGAAAGACGAAGACCAGCCCCAACACAAGCGCGCAGACAACTACAAAAATAAAACCGTAGCGTCGTTTGAAAGTTACAGTTTTACCCCGCAAAGCAATAAAAAGCGCGCCGGCGAAGACCAAAACCAGACATACAAGCACTAAAGAGAAAAGCGAGAGCCCGAAAGGCCGCCACCTCTCGTTCTCGGTGACAATCAAGCCCAGCGCCTCTTCCATTTCCGCGCGGAGGGGCACGAGAGAAGGCCCGACCGGACTGTCCCTTTCGCTTTTGCGGATCTCCGCCAGAGCCTCCGCCCAGCGATTTTGCTCCCACAGGGTCTCGACCCGTGCAATAACCTGATGGTACTCCCTCTGCCAAAGGAAAAAGACCTCCTCCCGTTCTTGCGGAAAAGGGAGCGCCGCGGCATGCTTCAATGGAACATCCAGGATTCCATCCGTCGGGATTCCATCCCGGTGGATTTCATCCATGGCGGACGCCGCGGCGGATTCGGCGTCTGCCGAGGCCGCAACCTCTGTGGCTGCCGCGGCCTGCGGGGCGGACAGAACCCTAATGTTGATTTCCGGCACGTTGAGGGTGTAGGTGTCCGAACTAAACGTAAAGGCCTCCAATCTGACGCTGGCGCCTTCAAGCGGTATGAGAAGGATCGTGTAGCGGTACCCCGCGTCCGTCCTCACAGGCGGATTTTCCTCAAGAATCGCGTTTACCGGCGCCCTTCCCGAGAAGAAGTCCTCAGGTATCCGCCTGGCAGGGTCCCAATTCGTTAATTCAAGGGTGATTTCCCCCTTCTCCCCCAGGCGAACACCGGCAGGCGGACTCAACCAGCGGAAACGCGGCTCATAGCGGTTACTGCTCTCCCCCTGGACGCGGATACTAATCCTGTCTGTCAGGGCAAAGCGCTCCTGTATCCTCACCTCAAAAGGTTCAAGCCTAAGCGCCTCCGCCCTCCGGGGAATAAAGAGGAATTCCACCCTTGTCCAGCGCTCATTTTGGGAATTTGCCCCCAAAATCGTCCTGGTGTCTGTCCTGATCCTCTCCAAAGCGAGGGAAGAGGGAAAATCGGGAGAATCAACGCTTACCTCGTCCGGTCTGGGATGATTTACCAGGACAAACACCGACCAGGCATTGTTTACCGTAGGATTGGCGGGATTGGTTTCAATCCTCACCTCAATGGGCTCAAACTCATACTCTTCGATTTCTTCCTCTTCATCAGCCCAAAGCCCCACCGCAGCGAAGAAAAAAACGAAGACCAAGAAAAAAACACGGAGGACACAGAGGAAGAACACGGAGGACACAGAGGAAGATAAAAAAATTCCGGTTTCTTCCTCTTTACTCCGTGTAACTCCGTGTACTACTCCGTGAAACTCCTTGGTTTTCTTCTCTTGTTCGTGTGGTTCGTTGTTCTGTTCGTGTGGTTCGTTGTTCTGTTCGTGTGGTTCGTTGTTCTGTTCGTGTGGTTCGTGGTAAAATTCTTCTCCGTGAAACTCCGTGGTTATTCTTAAAATATTCAGCATCTTAGTAGTCCAGTCCAATAAGATCGCTTTCTTCGAGCCACTCCCTGCTTTTCCATTGTTCCTGCTCCTTTGCGCGTAGATACTCAAAAAGAACCTGGCTGCCGGAATCTTCCTGGACCTTGTCCGGGGCGTTATCCTGGACTTCAGAAGAATAGACCTGGGCAGGAGGGCTTCGCCATGTGTCGGTCAGAATGCTTAACTCAAGATTGCGTTTGGCCTCGATACGGCTGGAATCAACTTTCAGGGCCTCCCGAAACGCCTGCGCCGCCTCGTTATAGGCGCCCTTTTCAAAATAAATAATTCCCCTGTTGTAATGAATNCGGTACCTAAGCTCATTGTGACCTTCTCTCTGCTCAAGGGCATTTTCGGCTTCCAGATAACGATCCAGGGCGGAGTCGCTTTCCTCAAGGGCAAAAAAAGCGGACGCGAGGCCGTACTCGGCGTAGGGGGCGGCTTCCTCGTATTGAAGCGCCCGTAAATAGGCCGAAATCGCCTCGTTGTAATAGCCCCGTGAATTAAGGAAATTGGCTTCCATAATGATGAGCTTGCCCTGTGTTCCCCGGCAGGACGAAAACAGCACAAGGCAAAGAAGGAAGAGAGGAGTGAGGAGTGAGGAGTGAAGAAGGATATGAGTGCGACGCCGAACATTTCCGTAACTGTAGCCCATTAGGCGGCTGACGCCAAGGCAGAGGAGTGCGGCAAAAATGAAAAACCCAAAACGGGGGTTCGCCTCCCACCTTTGACCGCTAAGCCGGGAATCAGAGGAGATTGAGTTGACATAAGCCCCAAGAACAGCCGCGGCTTCCTCAATGCCGCAGTCAACGTAGATGCCGCCGGAACGTTCCGCGCCGGCGCGAAGCAGATCATCCTGCCGGACGCTTATTACAGCGTTGCCGTCCGGCCCGAGGAGAAACCCGTCCGGCGTTGCGGGGACAGTCACCCTTCCGGTGACCGTCCCCAGCGGCACCACCCCGCCCTGAGCGGAGCCGAGGCCCACGGCGCCAAGGCTGACGGCCGCCCTGCCGGCCCTGTCTACGGCCGCCTGGAAGGAACCGGATAGACCCTCGCCGTCGGAAAAGAGCAGTATTACACGGCGGCTGGGAATCGAATCCTGGAAGGCGCCGATACTCGCGTCTACGAGGGATTCAAGGTTTGTCCCGCTGCCGGTGACGATGCCGCTGTCAAGAGCATGGAGAAAACTCAAAACGGTTTCGGTGTCGTAGGTGAGGGGGACAGCCAACACCCCTTTGCCCTTGCCAATCGCGACCCCAATGCGGATATCATCCAGGGAAAGCGCAAGGTCAAGGGCAATCTGCCTTCCCCTTTCAAGCCGGGAAATGACCCTCCCATGCGCCGCGCCATGCGTACAATCCTCGACATTCATGCTGCGGGAAAGGTCAAAGGCCAATACAAGGTCCACGCCGCGGCGGAAATCGTTCACTTTTCGGAGTCCCCACCTGGGCCCGGCAAGGGCAAGGATCAAAAAGCCTAAAAACAAGAGGAACAGGAACTCGGAGATGAGCATACGGAAACGCAGTTCCCTGAGGAGGGAGCCCCTTTCGTTGGAGGGCGCGGCGGCGGCGAAGAGGGCAGCCTTCTCCCTGTTCTTCCTGTACCTGATAATGACTATGGGAAGCAAAATCAAAAGGAGCAACAGAAAAGTGAGGATATTCGGATTCGCAAAATTCAAAGCAGGGCCCCCAGGACTTGTCTTCTCACCAGGCGCACTCCCCACAGGAGGGTTCCGGCGGCGATTAGAAAAAAGGAGTAGAGGGCTTCCTCCCTCCTCTGGGTGCTGGAACGTCGTATGATCATTTCCCCCTGATCGATTTGGGAAAAAGCCGCTGCAAAAGCGTCGGCCTGCGCGGCGTGAATCCAGTAGCCCCTGCCGCTAGTCGCTATTTTTTTCAGGGTCTCAGGATCATAGCGCGACTCGAAAGTCCCGGCGCGGAGCATACCCGTTATCGGGTCAACGTAGCTCAAGGGGATTTCACCGCTTGAACCCACACCGATAACCCACAAAGTAACGCCGAAATCCCCCAGCATGGCCGCCGCGGTTTCGGGGTGAATCGAGCCGGCGTTATTTTCCCCGTCGGTGATCAGGACAACGGCGCGCCTTGGGGCCCCGGACTTGCTTATGTGAAGGGCGGCCAGGGCCAGACCCGTCCCCAGGGCGGTGCCGTCGCCCAGTTCACCTATCGCCAGGGCATCGAGGCGGGCGAAGAGGCTTTCCCTGTCGGTGGTGAGGGGCAGCAGGAGAGACGCGTCTTCACCGAGGGCCACGAGGCCGATGGAGTCCTGGGGGCGGCGACCGGCGAAATCCTTCAATAAAGCTCGGGCGGCGTCGAAGCGGTTGATTCCGTTCATGTCGATGCCGGCCATGCTGGGGCTGATATCCAGGACAAAGATGATATCGGCGCCGCGGTTAAGCCATATCGTTTCCTTGAAGACAATATGAGGGCCGGCGGCGGCGAGTAAAAGCAGCAAGACGCCGGTCATTTCAAGGCCGCGCAGCAGCCTCATGAGAAACTTGAGGTCAACCGGCGACTTGAAGGCGATGCCCCCCGGCGGACCGAGGGGAAGGTCAAGGGCAAAAAGAGGTTTTAGGCGGCGGGAGACGAACAAGAGAACTGGAATCGAAACTACAGCTATTATGACAAGGAGGGGCCTGTCGAATCCAAAACTCATAGCCGCTCCTGAATCTGTTCGGGGATAAGGTTTTCCACGATACTTTCCGATTCCGCTCTGTCAAGGGTGGAGATGAGTTTCTCCGTTTCAACCATCGCGACGAAGAGGTCGGCCATTTCCATGCCGCGGCCGCTGAAACGCAGGATATCCCAGGAACGGAAGAGGTCGCACAGGTAGTCCGGGCCGGGGGTAAAACGCGGGGACAGCTCATCGAATGTAATTTCGCGAAACTCCACCGCCGTAAGGGAGCGGCAGTTGACGCCCGTGAATTGGGTCAGGAATTCCCTGAATTCGGTGGAAAGGCGGGTGAGGTAAAAAGTCGGGGCGAGGTTTTTATCATGCAAGCTTATTTTACTTGAGTTTACCTTAAACCGGCATTCCCGGTTAAGGCGGCGCAGAAATCTCCTCATGCTTCTGAGGAGATATTTGCGGCGGAGGCGCTCGAAAAAAACCCTGAAATGGCGGCGGCCCCAGAAACTGACGGCAATTCCCATCGCGAGGAGGAGCAGGACAAATACCAGTGTCCCATAAACGAGGAGGCTGGTTCCGGGTACAGCCAACGGGGAGGCCGGTTCGGTGAGGATCATTTGCGAGGGGTCAAGAATCGAAGCCACCTGTACCTCAAGGCCCGATAGTGTGGGGATGGCCGCCTCCTGGGACGGAAATTCGATTGGGGGGAGGATCAGCGTGCCCGGCGCGTATGCGATGAAGTCTATCAGGACGCGGGAAACGCCGCCCCGGCGTTCCAGCTCGATTCGGCGGATCACGAGGTCGGGGGTTTCGGAGAGTTTGTCGCCCTTGTCCCAGACAAAAGGTTCCACTCTGGCGTAGGCGCGGCCTATGGGCACTATGAGGCGGCCCGGGTCGCCCACAAAGATGGTCTGCGGTATCAGATACGGCGCGTCCGTCCTCGTCTGCGCGTGAATACATATGGGAAGAAGAAGAAAAAGAAGAAACCACGGAGGACACGGAGTTTCACGGAGAAGAATTTTACCACGAACCACACGAACAGAACAACGAACCACACGAACAAGAGAATAAAACCACGGAGTTTCGCGGAGGAGAAGATAAAAACCAGAACAAAAACTCCGTGTTAAGCGAACCAAAAGTTCGACGTGATCTCCATAATTTTCTTTTCTTCTGTTCGTGTCGTACCGAAGGTACGTTGTTCGTGCTGTTCGTGGTAAAAAATTCTTCTTTCTCATTATCGGCTCCGGGAGGACGCGGCGAGGCGCGACGGTGTGCCGCGCTGGAAGAAGCGCAGCAGTACAGATGGAGCGTCATCGGCGGTGGAAAGCTCCAGGGCGGCCGCGCCCGAGCGGCGGCAAATCGCCTCCCACAGGCGCAGGCGTTCCTCGTGCCAGGCGGCCCAGGCGTTCCTGAACGACGCAAAGGACGCGGAGGCGGTGAGCTTCAAGCCTGTCTCGGGGTCTTCGAGGGCCAGAAGGCCGCTCCTCGGCATATCAGTATCCAGAGGACCAGATATCTTAATACAGATAACATCATGCCTTCTGGAAAGATCCCAAATCTCCTGTTCCCAGTCTATGCAGAGAAAATCCGAAACCACTATGATAAGGCTTCGCCGCTTGAGGAGCCTCTCCGCGCCGATGAGGGCCTTTCCCAGGCCGCTTCCCTTTTCCAGGGGACGTGCCTCAAGGGCGGCGCTGATTACGGCCATCGTGTGGGAGCGTCCCTTCCGCGGGGGGATGATCTTGCTTATCTCCCTGTCGAAGAAGATCATCGACAGGCGCTGCCCGGCCTGTTCCGCCGAGAATGCGATGAGCGCCGCCGCAAGGATGGCTTGTTCGTAGCGGTTCACTTCGCCATGCGACAGGCTGCCGCCAAGGGTGTGCATGGATGCGGAGTTGTCCAGAATCACGCAGACCGTCATTTCCCGCTCCTCACGGTACATCTTGATGTACGGAGTCCCGAAGCGGGCGCTCACGTTCCAGTCTATGAAACGCACGTCGTCGCCGCGTTCGTAGCGGCGCACCTCGTTGAACTCCATGCCCTGGCCCTTGAAGACCGAACGGTAATCCCCGGAAAGGAGATCCTCGGCAAGGCTGCGGGCCAGAAGCGGGAAGGTGGTAATCCTGGTCAGTAATTCATATCGATCCACTGTCTTGTCCTATGGCATTGGCACAAGGGTCAGTATCCTGTTGACAACCGTGTCGCTCTCAAGGCCGTCCGCTTCGGCCTCGTATGAGAGAACCAGCCGGTGCCTCAGAACCGGGAAGGCCGCGGCTTTTACGTCTTCCGGGGTGACAAAGGCGCGGTTTTCAAAAAGGGCCCTGATCTTCGAGCAGCGGTAAAGGGCGATTGTAGCCCGCGGGGAAGCGCCGAAAGCTATGTAGCGGTAGAGTCCTTCCCTCGCCCTGCCGGGTTTTTCGGCGCCCTGACGGGACACGGCAGGCCGGGACGCCGCGACCACGGAGACGATGTATTTTTGTATTTGATCGTCGACAAAGACGGAGTCCGCGGCCTGCCTCAGTGTCCTGAGCGCGTCCTGGCCCAACACGGCTTTCAGGGTGCTATCTGAACCAGCGTCGCCATGTTTGACGCCGCCCCTGGCGAGGTGTTCCTCGCCTTCCGTACCGAAAGGCGCGGCAAAACCCAGGATGCGCTGCTCTTCATCGAGATCGGGGTAGCGCACGAGCAGCTTGAGGAGAAAGCGGTCGAGTTCGGCTTCGGGGAGGGCGTAGGTCCCCTCGTGCTCTATCGGGTTTTGGGTCGCTAGGACAAAAAACGGAGACGGCAAGGGGTAGGACTTTTCGCCTATCGTGACCTGCTTTTCCTCCATTGCCTCCAACAGGGCCGACTGTACTTTGGCGGGCGCGCGGTTTATCTCGTCCGCGAGGATCACGTTGGCAAAAACCGGACCGCGCCGCATCGAGAAGGCCCCAGTGGCCTGCTCCCAGACCAGAGTCCCAGTCAGATCAGCCGGGAGGAGATCCGGCGTAAACTGAATCCGCTTGAAAACGAGGCCGGTGATTTCCGCCAGGGTTTTCACGGCGCGGGTTTTCGCGAGGCCGGGAACACCCTCAAGGAGTATGTGCCCCCCGGCGATGAGCGCCGTGAGGAGACCGTCAACCATTTCGCCCTGGCCCACGACGCGTTTTGCCATTTCCTGCCGGGCGGCGTTAAGTAATTCTATAGCTTCCATACCGATTTGATAGTATGATACTATTCTATCCAGGAATTGACAAGCAAGATGTATACTACGCGCGGCGTTATCATCCGGATTAGAGCACTTTTTTTTCCGGTACTTGTCCTCACAAGCATGATCTCCTGCGCCATTTTTGAAAACGACACGGTGGTACTCTGGACAGATCGCCCGGAATTCGCCCTGTACGGCGAGTATTTCAACGCCGCCCAAAACCGCTACAAAGTCGAAATCCGCTACTATGAAGCCCCGGCCCAAAGGCTCGTCGAGACAGGCGAAAACCCCGACATCGTAGCCGCGAGCTGGCTCAACAGCGCGTCAATTCGTTCTCTATGGCGGCCCCTGGACGACCTCTTCATAAAAGACGGCCTTGACGAATCGGCGTTTTACCAAAGACTCCTTTCGGTGGGCAAAACAGACGACCACCAGTACCTTCTCCCCGTGAATTTCAACATTCCCGCCATCATATTCGCCTCCCCTACCCGAAGGGTTGGTGACGGTTTTACCCAGTCCAATCCCTTCACCATCGAAATGGACGAGATAAAAGAAAGGGGCAAGGCCTACAACGCAAGCGCCAGAGGAGTATATACCCGGATGGGCTTCTCCCCCTCGACAAACGACGAATTTCTGTTTCTGGCGGCCATCCTCTTCGGCGCGGGCTTTCGGGAAGCCTCCCCCATCGCGTGGGAAAGCCAGGCCCTGGAGCAGAGTATCAGATACCTCAACGAGTGGATCGCCGACGCCAACACCAACGTTCAGATGGAAGACGATTTCGCCTTTAAGTACTTTTTCGATCCCCCCGACAAACTGGTCAATTCGGGGCGCATCCTCTTCACCTACATGGACAGCTCCCGCTTTTTCACCCTCCCCGAAGAACGGCGCACAAACCTGGACTTCCGGTGGATTGCGGCGCGGGAAATGATCCCCATTGACGAGTGGGGCGTCTACTACGGCATCCACAAACGAACACGGGCGCTCAACGGCGCGAAAGCTTTCACCCGCTGGTTTTTCACCACCGAAACCCAAAAGCTGCTCCTTGAAGCCGAAAAAAGCAAGAGAACCACCGAGTTGTCCTTCGGCATAGCGGGCGGCTTCTCCGCGATGAGAACGGTAACCGAGCAGGTCTTCCCCCAGTTCTACGGCGACCTCCTCGGCCGCATCCCCCCGGAGAATTTCCTTTCGCCGCCAAACATCCTGCCCCGCAACTGGATTTCCGTTAAAGAGCGGGTTATCCTCCCCTACCTCCGCGATCGCATCCGCTCCACCTCCAGGGACGAAGTCCGCGCCCTCGAGCGCCGCGTCAGCGACTGGTACAGGCTGAACAGGGATTAGGGAGTGGGTAAAACCCGGGAATTATTCCTGGGCCAAAGCGCTCAGCAGGCTGCTGTGCTCGTCGTCGCAGGAATACTCCCAGAACATGACCCCCGCCAGGCCCTGCGCTTTCGCGTATTTGTGCTTGGCCTTGAGAGAACGTTCATTGTCAAAAGTAATAAATGTCTTTTCCTTTGCGTTATACGCATAGGGAGCTTCCGCTTTTTCATCGTAGGAAAGACCGCCTGCGGCTTTTACAAACTCCATCGTTCTGGGATACCCTCCCGAAAAACCCGGCTCTTCGTCTGAGGTTTCGCAGTCTATGCCCTCCACGTTTTTGAAGACCCTCGCGTAAAAAGCGCAGCCCAGGGTAAGCTTTTCCATGGGCACTCCGGCCTTATGGTATTGTTTAATCGCCTTGTCCCCGTACATGGAATGGCTTATCTCCGATTCATAAAGACTGGTGTGGTGGCTTGACCGTTTCCAGTTCGCCATATCGTATGTCATGATGTTGAATAGATCCATGAGGGGGACCAGTTTATCAATCTCAAGGCTGGAGACGCAGCTTTCCGAAGCGCCCGCGGCCATTGTCAAGAGCTTATCTTTCCCCAGTTTCTCCCGCAGCAATGCCGCCCATGCGGTATAATTTGGCTTGTCGTCATGGGAATACTCAATGCCCGCGGAGCCGTCGCAGGGATATTCCCAGTCGAGGTCTACTCCGTCAAAGCCGTAATCATTGGCAATATCCACCAGCGATTGAGCGAAAACTTCCCGTTTCTCCGCAGTTGCGACGGCCGGCGAAAATCCGCCCGCCCCCCAGCCGCCGATAGACAACAGGGCTTTAATCGGTCCCTTTCCCCGGATAAATTCACGCACCTTTTCCGCGTTTTTCCAGTGCGCCACGCTGGCCTTTCCGTCTTTAACAAGGGCAAAAGCAAAATTCACATGTGTCAATTTTTGAGCGTCACCATTGCGCAGCCCCGCAAAACGGCCTCCTCCTATGTATATGTATGCTGAAATAATCATTGCGTTACCTCCCGGAGCCGCTAATGAAAAGGGGAGTAAGGGAATAGGATGTTAAGGGAATAGGGGTGCTCGTGGTTAGAACAGGGCGCTTGATGCAACACGCGCCGCAAACTAACCAAGCACACCCTTACTCCCCTGCTCCCTTTTTCATCCCTATTATACATGGTTTTTTCCATTTGTCGACCTCTCCCTTATTCCCCTACTCCCTTATTCCCCTACTCCCTTACTCCCCTACTCCCTTATTCCCTTACTCCCCTAAACACGTTCCCACCGACAGGGCGGTATCGAGCATATAATGACCCGGCGGGACGACTTTCACTTTGTCCGCCGGGACGCTCAGGTCGACCGAATCAATTTCGTCCCCTTTAAGGGCCACCATGCGGCCGTATTCGCCCCGCGCAAGCAGCTCCGCGGCGGCTGTCCCCAGGCTCGTGGCAAGCACCCTGTCCGAGGCGCTCGGTATGCCGCCCCGCTGCACATAGCCCAGGACCGTCGCCTTTGTGTCCATGCCCGTCTCGGCCTCTATCTCGCGCGCCACCCGGTACGCGATCGAGGGGTATACCGTCTCGGTTCTGTATTTCTTCCGGTCTTTTTTATCCATGCTTTCTTCTTCTATCGAAAGGGCGCCCTCGGCGACCACCACGATGGAAAAGGTCTTGCCCAGTTCGGCGCGCTCTTTTAAATGCCGTCCAATGCTCTTTATGTCGTAGGGTATTTCCGGGAGAAGGATCACGTCGCCGCCGCCCGCGACCCCCGCGTAAAGGGCAAGCCAGCCGGCCTTGTGCCCCATCAGTTCGATCACCATGACACGGCTGTGGCTCTGGGCGGTGGAGTGGAGGCGGTCGATTGCCTCGGTGGCAATGGCAAGTGCGGAGTGAAAGCCGAAGGTTCGGTCGGTGCCCTCGATGTCGTTGTCGATGGTTTTAGGGAGGCCCAGCACGTTGAGCCCTTCCCAGGTAAGCTTGTAACCGGTGGTATTTGTCCCGTTTCCGCCCAGTATCACAAGGCAGTCAAGCCCCAGTTTTTTGTAATTCTCCTTTATCGCCGCAACCTTGTCCTTCTCAATGTCGCCCGTATTCAGCACAGATTCCTCTTTGAAGGGCTTCTCCCGGCTCGCCCCCAGGATAGTCCCCCCTCGAGTCAAAATCCCGGTAAAATCCCCCTCGTACAACTCCCTCACATCGCCGTCAATAAGCCCGCGGAAGCCGTCCGCGATGCCGATGACCTTCATGTTATAGCGGCTCGTGGCGGCGCGGCACACCCCCCGTATCGCCGCGTTCAACCCCGGGCAATCCCCCCCGGCGGTCAATATTCCAAAGGTCTTCGTAACACTCGGGCGGAACCCTTCCATGGCACTCTCCCCTCTTTCAGGATGTTCCAATTATACTGTATTTGGGTTATACTTGTAATGGAGGTAAGTATGTCATCAGCCCTGGAAAAATACGAAGAAGACAAACATTACACCTACGCCGATCTCCTTGAAATGGACGAGGATGTCCGCGCGGAGATCGTCAACGGCAATCTCTACATGATGAGCGGACCCATCACCATTCATCAGAGGATATCGATGCGCTTATCCCAACGTTTTGCAAATTTCCTTGAGGGGAAAACCTGCGAAGTTTTTGCCGCCCCATACGACGTCAGGCTTTTTCCAAAAGAAGATAATAGTGACGATACAGTGGTTGAGCCGGATATCATAGTGGTCTGTGATCCCTCCAAAATCGGTGAGCGGGGCTGTAACGGGCCGCCGGATCTCGTCATCGAAATTGTCTCCCCATCCAACAGCCACAGGGACAGGCTCCTGAAATTCAATTTATACCTCAAGGCAAAGGTACGGGAATACTGGATTGTGTACCCCGAGTACAAAGAGATAGACGTCAATATTCTTGTCGAAGACAGGTATGACACGCAAACTTATGGAATTAGCGGGCCGAATACCAAAAAAAACGAGAGGCTGGAAGAGGTCATCCCTGTTACGGTATTGCCCGGCCTCAAGATAGACGTGAAGGAAATATTTGCCAATCTCTGATTTGTCGGGATGATCACTGATGTTGTCACACAAATCAAATCGGCTCGGCGGGAGCGGTAAACCCTATTCGGGCAGCTCGATGGGCGGAACGACTCTATCTAATGGCCCAACCACCTGACTTCGTCAGGTGGTCA
>JGI24698J34947_10001329_pt1 | contig 12988 bp, 14 predicted proteins | sample TergutMp193P3_FD_34947 | JGI IMG/M metagenome (IMG submission 34947)
AGCAGGTTCCCCTGATTCGCGCCGCCGCGTATGCCCCCGAGAATCGAGCGTATCTCGGTTATGCCCACGTTCCCGTTCGTATACGGCGACATGGCGATGAATATGGAATACGCCGCCCACGTAAGCGCCTGCGAAATAATCGAGAAGTAGACGCCCTTGACCCTGTTCTTAAAAATGAAATACCCGATTACATAAGACAACGCCGCCGGAACCGCGATTATCATTATGAACGAGAGCGGCGCGGAGAGGAACGGCTTCCAAATCAGCGGCAATTGCGTAAGCCCGCCCGTGCGCATAAACTCGGTAAGTTTCCCGTCCGTCGCCAGCATCTTCAAATACATCGCCATGGCGTAGCCGCCCAGAGAAAAATACAGCCCGTGCCCGAGGCTTAGTATGCCCGTATACCCCCAAATAAGGTCAATCCCTATCGCGACAATCGCGAAAGCGATACACTTCCCCAAAAATATAATAACCGGCCCGTCCGCCATCCCCGACACGAGAAGAACCGGCATGAGAGCCAGCGCCAGCACGATTACGGAAAAGCAGATATTGCGCCAATGTTTTTTCAGAAAACCCATTATGCCGTCCTATCCCACCAATTTACTTCCAACCGCCCGCTAACGCCATGCCGTACCATCAGTCAAGGCTCCTGCTTCTTATCGTAAAGAGCCCCTGCGGTTTCTTTTGCAGGAACAATATTATGATGAGCAGCACAGCCGCTTTCGCTATGGACGACGAGGTAAAACTTTCTATGCCGATACCGAAGAGGCCGATTACGGACGACCCCAAAATCACGCCTATCAACTTGCCCACGCCGCCCAGCACGACCGCCATGAACGAGTTTACTATATAATTCTGCCCCACCGTCGCGTCGATGGAACCGAGCAGCGCCACCGAGCAGCCGGCAAGCCCCGCCAGCCCCGAACCTATGCTGAACGTGATGTTGTCAACCCTGCGCGAGTTGATGCCCAAGCACTGCGCCATCGAACGGTTCTGCATAACGGCGCGCATCTGCCTGCCGAAATTCAGGCGGTACAAAATCAGCCACACGATAAGAAGCGCGAGCGCCGTCAAGAATATTATGAACAGCCTGTTGTACGAAAATATGCAGCCGCCTATCGTAACGCCGCCCGTCAGGAACGACGGGGCCGTAACGTTCACCCCCTGTGCGCCGAAAATGCTTCGGGCCGCCTGTTGAAGCACAAGGCTTATGCCGCCGGTAGCGAGAAGGCTGTCGATTTCCCTACCGTAAAGCCGCGACACGACGAGTTTTTCCATCAAACTCCCCAGCGCGAACGCGACCGCGAACGCCATTATAAGCGCCGCGACGTAATAAAGGCTGAAAACGCTCTTCGGCAGGAACGCCGCGAAAAACTGCTGCGTCAGGTAGGTCATGTACGCGCCGGCCATAATGAACTCGCCGTGCGCCATGTTAATGACGCGCATAAGCCCGAACGTAATCGCGAGTCCGAGCGAGGTAAGCAATATGATAGACGTCAGGCTGAAGCCGTTAAAAACAGTGTTCACAAACTGCACCATCAATCAAACCCCTTTGGTTGACGCCTATCATATCGCGCCGCCGTCAAATTATTTCGCNATTCCGGCTTGCACGGCCCAATCGTACGTTTTCAGGTACGGGTCCGGCGCGACAGGGCCGGGCGTCGCGTAAATCTCTTTTATTAATCCGTCCGGGCCGATTTTCCCGATACGGACGGGCTTTGAAAGGTGCTGGCTCTCGCCGTCAATCACGACAAGCCCTTCGGGCGCCTGAAACGAAACGCCCCCCGACCTGACAGCCCCCAAAACGTCTATCACGTCGAAACCGCCCGCTTTTTCNACNGCGGCTTTCCACAGGTACACCGCGATATACGCCGCTTCCGCAGGGTCGCTGGTTACGCGGTTCTGCCCGAACTTNGCNTTGTAGGCCGCGACGAATTTTTCGTTTTCAGNCGTCTCGGTCGTCTGGTAATAGTTCCACGACACCAAATGGTTATTGAGGATATTCGCGCCAATCGCCGCGACTTCCTCCTCCGCTATTGAGAACGACATCGTCATATACTTTGATGCGTCGTACTTCTTTTCGGACATCTGCTTGAAGAACGAGACGTTGCCGGTGCCGTTTAACGTGTTTACGATAACGTCCGGCGCGGAAGCCTCAATCTTCGCGATAATCGTGGCGAAATCCGTCTGGTCCATCGCCGCGTACTCCTCGCCGACGACCGTCAGCCCCGCGGCCTTTACCTGCGCGTTGATAATCATGTTAGCCGTGCGCGGGAAGACGTAGTCGGAACCCAACAGGAAAAACTTCTTGTAGCCGTTCGCAATCAAATACTCAATCGCGGGCACAATCTGCTGATTGGGCGCCGCGCCCGTATACACTATATTGGGCGACTGTTCCATCCCCTCGTACTGAACCGGATACCACAGCAGGCTGCCGTAGTCCTCGAACACGGACTTCACCGCCTTGCGCGAAGACGACGTCCAGCACCCGAACACCGTGGCGACCTTCGTCTGGCCCACGAGTTTTTCGGCCTTCGTCGCGAACACGGACGGTTCCGACGCGCCGTCTTCCTCGAAAGGCTCAATCCGCTTGCCCAGCACTCCGCCTGCGGCGTTTATCTCCTCAATCGCGAGCAGAACCGCGTCCCTAACCGATATTTCGCTGATAGCCATAGGCCCGGTCAGCGAATGCAGAAGCCCTACCTTAACCGTATCGCCCTCCGGCGCCTTTTTCGCGCACCCGATAAAACCGGCGGCAAGAACCGCCCCGACCGCCAACGGCGCAACAACTTTGCGAAATGTTTTGTTCACAATCTCCCCTTTCACTTAAAAAATATGGTTTTTCGGAAAACGGCACGCCGGCAACAGCCGAATACCGCCCTCCCGACAAAAAAAAGACACCGCGGACGTAAAAACGTCCACAGCGCCTTTGCTGTAACTTACAAATATAATACAATGTTTTTACCGTGTCAATACTTTTTTTATATTTTCAAAAAAAAATTTAATTTTATGTTAATTATTATGTAATTAATATATAATATGATATACGCGCATAAAGACGGACCGTATCCGCCCGCGCGGCGGCGACGGATACATTAATATGAAAGGCGGTTTAATTTGTCAAGCACGTTCGGGAATTATTTGAGGGTAACGACTTTCGGGGAATCGCACGGCAAGGCGGTGGGCGCGGTGTTGGACGGCTTTCCCGCCAATGTCCCATTAAACGATGGTGATATTCAGGTACAACTTGACAGGCGGCGTCCCGGGCAGAGTTCAATCACTACGCCGCGCAACGAATCGGATATTTTACGGATTCTCTCCGGCGTCGAAAACGGGAAAACGCTGGGGACGCCCATTGCCCTTATCGTGGAGAACAGCGACCAACGCCCGAACGACTATTCGACGAACGCTCTCCCCCGCCCTTCCCACGCCGATTATACATATATGATGAAGTACGGCGCCGCGGCGTCAAGCGGCGGCGGACGGGCGAGCGCGAGGGAGACGGTCGGGCGCGTCGCGGCGGGGGCGGCGGCGGAAATCTTTTTGCGCGAGCGGTTCGGGGTTGAGATTGTGGCGTTCGTGTCGTCGGTAGGGGGAATCGACGCGCCTGTTTGTGTTTGGTATGATATTAATACGCCGCCGGACAATTCAGACAAAAACGTTGTCAACTCCATAGACATAAACACGATAAACAAAACCGGCGTTGACCAAAACCCTGTCCGCTGCCCTGACCAGCAAAGCGCGAAGCGGATGGAAGAATTTATCAAGAGCGTAAAGGACGACGGCGACTCTATCGGCGGGATTATTACTTGCGTATGCCGAGGCGTACCCGCCGGCTGGGGCGAGCCTGTCTTCCAAAAACTTGAGGCGCAATTAGCGCAGGCGATGATGTCCATTCCGGCGGCAAAAGGTTTTGAAATCGGCGCGGGGTTCGCAAGCGCGGCGATGCGCGGGTCGGAACACAACGATTTATTCATAAAAAAACCAAACGGCTTGGGAACGCAAACGAACAGAAGCGGCGGAATACAGGGCGGCATATCAAACGGCGAACCAATCTATTTCCGCGTGGCGTTCAAACCTACCGCGACAATAGGCAAGGAGCAAAAAACCGCAGACTATCAAGGCAACGAGACAACATTAAAACCAGCGGGCCGCCACGACCCGTGCGTACTCCCCCGCGCCGTCCCGGTAGTGGAATCGATGGCCGCGCTTGTTTTGGCGGACATGGCGCTGGCGCAAACCGCGCGTCAAAATTGTTGACTTATTAAGAGATTTTTTCACATTAAAATTGTTTTTTTGTTTGATAATGGTGACAATATCAAATCGTCGGCAGATTGCGACAATTGCCTGAAACAGCACATCCCGGACTACGACAAGAAAATTCATCATCATAAATTCACGCGCGAACAGATTGAAACCGCTATAACCCGTGCCAGACAGCGCGACAATCCTCCCTGCAAAGATTGGCCGCGCAATCCCGGCGGGACTACGGTTTACAGGTTAATCGAAAAGATTCTTATGGCGTGGATTTGAAAAATATACTAATTTTTGCGCTAAAAATCATTTAGTCGCGTACTCCCCCGCGCCGGCGTTGTTGGAATATTTTGGTATTTCGGACAGGTCGGACGTATATTCCAGCGTTTTTTGTTGGCCGAGGCGGTTCATAGAACGAAAAACGCGGAGTATGGCGGCTTCGTCGCGGTTTTGGGCAATCAGGTCAGGCTGCGGCTCGACGCCCAAGAGCGCGTCCCCCGTTATTTTCAGCGCTTTCGCGAGGCCGATAAGAATCAAAACGTTAGGCTCGCGCTTGCCTCTTTCGTAGTAACTGAGAGACGACGGCTTGATTCCAACCATTTCAGCCAATTCTTTTTGACTAATACCGGCCTTTTTTCTATAATCCACAATCCGCCGGCCTAACGATAAACTCATATTAGATTCTCCCGTCTCTAAAGGAAATTTACATTTTTTGCCGTAGTACGGTCAAGAGATTCGATAATTAATTAATAATTATTTTGAAAAAAATGAGATTAGGGCTTGACTTCATGACATAACGCCATGTATTTTTTAATTAATTGACAAATTGCCACGCCAAAAAACGGAAAGGAGCCATTATGTTTCCAAATCTTGAAGCGGAACAGTCCGGGCACGGGTACACGGACGAGCGCGTGGCCAAACGGTTGGCAATAAGCGAACCGGAGTATCAGTTGCGCAAAAAAACCGGTTTATTCTTGGAATCGGACGTCAAAACCCTGATAGCGATGTATAAAAAATCGTTTGAATACCTGTTTGAACTTAAATATGGTAGCGATAGCCTTCTAAAAGGGGGTGATTATGGGCATAGATTTATAGAATAATATTTTTTTTAACCTTAAACGCAAAAACCTGAAAAAGGAGGGATAAATGCGTAAAGTTTTTTTGATGTTTGTTTGCTGTGCCGGACTTGTAGTTGCTGATGGAATTCCCGAGGCTGACGGCGGCGGAGGGGGAACGGCAAAGTCCAATACGACGCTTGCCGGTACTCCGACTGTGCAGGTTAAGTTGTATGGCGGTACGCGTACGCTGTTGGGCGATGAAAGGCCTTATGAGCTCAGGCTTATCTACAGCAACGGCGGTTCGGACCGGACATCTGGAGATAAATTCGCCGAGGCCCGCGGAAGCGGCGGGCTTGGGTTTATTTCCGAAACCAGCGTACAGATGCCTTTGCATATAGGCATAGGGTTTGATTTGCAGTTCGGCACGTTTTTGATGTTGGGCGGATTTCTGGGCGGCGGCTATAACCTACCTGTTATAAATGAGAAGATGTGGCTACAATTTAAATCGGATTTACAGTATTCTTTCGCATTTATAGGTATGGGCGACGTTCCTGTCTCCGCCCTCAGAGTCAACGGGACGACCATCTACGAACCTGAATTGGACGTAACGACCTCCTTTTTTATATTGCGCCCTGAAGTGAACGCCTACTACCGCATAGCGAATTCGGCTCTATTGGTGGCCGGTATCGGGTATCAGCTACCTTTCCTGTCGTCAAAAGTGGAATTTTCATTCAGCGGCGATGACTACGATGGCAAACACGTCTCGGAGCAGCTCAAGCACGACTCGCCAAACGTAAATTTTCTGCTTGACGGCGTGCGGGAAGACAAGATAAAAGTCGCGCCGAACGGCATAACCTTTAACGTGGCGATAGCCTTTGAACTGTAATGGTTAGGAGCTAAACATGAAAAAAATATTAATATTTGTATCTGTCTTCGCGTCGGCGTTTGCGCTTGCCGGTTGTTCGTTTATATCCAACTCCCTTATGACCGGTAATAACGCCGACATTACGCTGTCGTACACTAAGTATCCGGAAGAATCGTTGAACCACATAAAAAATATCGCAGTGCTGCCGTTTCAGGAGGGGACGCTTGGTTCGGGGTCAGTTTGGGATTATATCAGGAATACCAACCCTTTTTTGCTGCTGCTCGCGGATGACTTATCTAATAAGCTATCCGAGCGCAAGTTATTCCGTATCTTTGACCGTAACGTGGCGCAGAACGAATCGTCTATAGAGATGGTTATCTTCGGGCTGGTAACCGAAAACAACGTAGACGAAATAGTAGTCGCGTATGAGAGCAAGATTGACCAGGCGCTTAACGTTGACCCAAGGAGAGTCGATAGCTACAGCAATGTTCGCGGCTACGATTACTACGCAGGTGGGGTACGCGGCCGTCTTGCCATCAATTACCGTTTTGTCGACCCCAAAACAGGGGAAGTGCTCAGCACGGTGAAACTTGAAAAAGAATACGCCTCGTCATTAATCAAGGGCGAGAGCGTTAAAGAGATTAGGTCAAAGCTTCCAGACGGAAACGCCGTCCGCAAACATTTGATTAACCAGATTAACAACGAGTTTATCTCAACGTTTACCCCAACAGAAGTAAGCGCCAATTTCGCGTTCGCGACGGTCAAGAACAACGAGCAGTTCAAAAACTCGCTCATAGCAGCTAAAAACGGGAATTGGGCGCACGCGGTAAAAATATGGGAACATTTTGAACAGGCAAACGTGGCTGAGGCGTTATACAACAAGATGCTATACATCAGATACATTCAGAAAGACTTGGACGAAGCAATCCGGTACGCGAAAGAAGCGCAGGAAAAAACCGGCAGCAACTCTTTCAACTCGTGGATAACGAGATTCGAGAAAGAGAAAGAACTCGAACTCAAATTCAAAAATACGGGAACGGCGAGCGAGTAACGCTTGCCAGATGGGGCGAATAGGCAAAGAGCAAAAAACCGCCGACTATCAAGGCAACGAGACGACGCTAAAACCCGCGGGCCGCCACGACCCGTGCGTACTCCCCCGCGCCGTCCCGGTGGTGGAATCAATGGCCGCGCTCGTTTTGGCGGATATGGCGCTGGCGCAAACCGCGCGGCAAAATTGTTGACTTATTTTTGTTTCTTTTTCTTTTGCTCTTCACCAAGCTGGACGACTTTCATTGCGTTGTTTTCGCCTGCTTGGAATGTCATCGTTTCCGTCTTTTCCAAATCGCCCTTTACGAACTTCACCTCGTACGTGCCGATTGGCATCACTAATTTGTCCGGCTGATTTGTCTTCCCGATGAGTTTCTCGCCGATATAAACCTCGGCCTCAGGCGGCCTTGAATGTATAAGTATTTTCGCGCCTATATCTTCAATAGGCGGCGGAGGCGGTGGTGGCAGAGCAATTACCGTGGGCGGCGGTGGTGGCGGCGGCGCGGATGCTACAGCAGGCGGTGACGGGGGCGGAGACACAACTGCCGCGGGCGGTGGCGGCGATTGGGACGGCGCGGTTGCTACGGGCGGAGGAGGCGACGGAGCAATTGCCGCGGGCGGCGGTTGTAACGGCTGAGGAGCAATAGTTGTTGTCGGCGGCGGCGGAAGCGGCGCTAACGCTACAGGCGGAACCGGCGGCGCTATTGCCGCAGGCGGCTGAGGCGCGGTTTGCAGTGACGGTTGAGAAGCGACTTCTGTTGGCAGCGATGGCGGCAGAGATGCAACTGCTACAGGCGTTGGTGGTGGTAGAGATGGAGATGGCACTATTGCCGCAGGCGTCGGAGGCGGCGCAACTGCCCCGGGCGGCAGCAGGGGCTGATACCCGCCGAGCCCCATCTCTATAACGGCGTCGGCAAAAATCGCCTCAAGGGCATGTACGTGGTTCAGTTGGCGGTATGCCCTCCCGAACGTCGTAACCTTCGCGGTTTCGGCGTCTATTATGCGGGCCGACACGCTGTAATAGTCTTCCGCCGACGCCACGCCCACGACGCAGACGTAGCGGATGCCGAACTGCTTCCCAAGCCGGCCGATATAGCCGTCGTCTACGACCCCGGCCCCATTGCTGTGCGCGACCTGCGCGTTCCCTATCTCCGCCATAAACGCGGACGAACGCTCCGCCGCCGTGAACCGCCCACTGCCGACAAGCGCCTTAAGCATCTCCGCTTCCAAAGCCGCCTTCTCTTTTTCGTTGGGGATGCCGGTCACATACACCGCGACCTCAGACGACGTCCCGCTCTTGGGCAGCCACACGCTCCCGCCGCTCCCGCGGGCGGACGCCGACGCGCAAAGCAAAACCGCCAACAATACCGCCGCCCTCTTCATACGCATACCCCCTGCCGAAACCAACGCCGCCCGTAACGGCTTGAAACAATCGCGAGTTTTCATAAAGAAGCCCCTTTTTGAATAACGCTAACAGGCCAAGCGCCGCTGCCCATAAAAATATAAAATAATTATTTTTTAGGCGAATGCAAAAAAACTATTTATTTTTTTGCGGAAAAACCGACGGTGCGCCATTATGTATATTCTAAAATATATATAAGGCATAAACAAACTTGAAAGGGGCGTTGCGGATGGGACAGGTTTATCACGCGCTGGGGCTGCACCTCCACCAGCCTTTGGGCAACCTTCTGGCGCTGTTCAACTCGCCGGAAGAAACTTGGGAGGCCAAGCAGATACTGTGGTGCTACGACCGCATCACGCGGATGCTTGAGGGTTACGAGGACGTGGCGCGGCTGCATTTGAGCTGTTCCGGCACGCTACTCAAACAGCTTGAAGACCCCGGCATCCGCGAGACGTTCCAGAACGTCGCGCCCATAGCGGACTTCGTGGAGCGGTTCAAGCGCTCGCCCGTCGAGTTCGTCGGCAGCGGGCTGTACCACCCCGTCTACCCGCTCATCCCGGAAGCGGACTGGGACGCGCAGACGGAATGGTGGCAGGGTTTGGGGCGGCACATGCTCGGCCGCGAAACGTTCCACGGGTTCTGGCCGCCGGAGATGGGTTTCTGCATGGAGATGATACCGATGCTCAAGCGGCACGGGTACAAATACGTACTGGTAGACTGCTGGTACATCAAGCCCAAGCGCGAGATGCGCTGGGAGGAGCGGCGGTACAGGCCGTACATCGCGAGGTACGGCGGCGAGGAGATAGTCGTCGTCCCGCGCGACAGGGAGCTCTCCGACGCGCAGGAGTCGGGGCTCGACCCCGGATGGTTTCAGCACGAGATTTACGAGCGCACGAAGTGGTGCGAGTTCCCCGCGCTCGTCACGACGTGGACGGACGGAGAGAACGGCGGCTGGTTCCGCAGCACTGACATCAAATCGAATTTCTGGGGGTGCTTCTATCTCGAACTGCTCAACAGGTACCGCGCGGGCACGCTGGGCTTTATCCCAACGCACATAAGCGAGTACATCAACAAATACCCGCCTGAGGAAGAGGTAGAGGTGCACCGCGGCGCGTGGAACACGGGCGACCACTGGGGCGGCGACTTCGCGCAGTGGACGGGCGGGCTCCTGCAGAAGAGGGGCTTCGACGAACTGCGCAGCGCGAGCAAGTATTACCACCAGACAAAGAAAAATTTTGACGAGCGCGGAAGCGCGGCCGACGACCCCGACGGCATCAGGCAGATAATATTCGACGCCTACGACGCGCTCCTGACCGCCGAGACAAGCTGTAATTTTTTCTGGGGCAGCGCGTGGGTGTACAAGTCGTTCGACATGATTGAAAAAACGTACAGGCTTTTAGACGCCGCGAACGACAAGCTGAACGCGAAACTGGCGGAAGGGGAAAAGGAGGGAAAAGCGGCCGAATGACTTTACAAAAAAAATTAAAAAATAAATTTTGCTATTGCATGTACGCAAATATATTATATTTCAGATAGTATTGTAATGACGCAATACTATAACACACGTACCAAAAAAGGAGCCTAAATGGCAGCTAAAGGTCTAACTCAGACGCAGGTAGTTCAGAAGCTTTCAGAGATTGAAGAGCTTCCCAAGAAGCAGGTCAAGTCTTTTCTTGACAACCTCGCGACGCTGGCGTACAAAGAGGTCAAAAACGGATTCCTCTTGCCGGGGTTGGGAAAGTTGATTCTCGTACAGCGTAAAGCCCGTACAGGGAGAAATCCCGCCACCGGCGAATCGATTAAAATCCCCGCCAAGAAAATCGTCAAGTTCAGGGTCGCCAAAGCGGCGAAGGACGCGATTCTCGGGCCGGCTCCGGCAAAGAAAAAAACGCCCGCCAAGAAAAAGTAGTGCCTTGCTTGGGAATGACGTTATAACTGGCGGGGTTCTATTGATGAATCCCGCCGTGTTAAATTGTATTGACGTAATAAGCCGGGGCGCGGCGGTTATCGGCCGCTTGGCCCGCGGCGGCATTTTACTATAGGTTTCTATGCTTTTTTCCTCAAACGTCCCCCGCAACATAAAAACGCCGCTCGTTATCGCCGAATACCTCGCCCGCAGGTTTACGTATTACTCCGCGCGGGAGTGGGCCGCGGTAATCGGCGAGGGGCGGGTATTTATCAACGGCGCACGCTGCGCGGAAACCGATGCCGTCAAGGCCGGCGATACCGTCTCCTACGACCCGGGCGAATTTGAGGAACCCGAAGCCGACCTATCCTACTCCATCATATACGAAGACGAATGGGCCCTCGCCGTCAACAAGCCGGGCAATCTGTTAGTCCATCGTGCCGGTAAATCGTTCCGCAACAATTTAACCTACCAGCTGCGCTGCGCCGCAAGCCCGCCGTACCCGAATTGCCATCCGGTACACAGATTGGACAGGAACACGTCAGGGGCGGTGCTCGTAGCGAAGGATTCGGAACAGGGGGCGCTCTTCGGGAACCTGTTCGCGCAAGGCAAGGTTACGAAAATATACAAGGCTGTCGTAAAAGGGCGCCCCGATATAAAGCCCCCGTTTGTTATCGACAGCCCCATATCGGAAGACAAAGAGAGCGGCGCCCCGTTCCGGTTCAAGGCCGGCAGCGCCGGAAAACCCGCCGCCACGGTAATTGAGGAAATACGCAGCCTTGATAACGGGTTTTCCCTCTTGACAATCCGGCCGCTTACCGGACGGACGCACCAAATCCGGGTGCACTTGGCGTCAATAGGATTTCCGATTGTCGGGGACAAGGTATACGGGCAATGCGCCGGAACGCGCCAGGCCCTGCACTGCGAATCGCTCTCGTTCACCCACCCGCACACGGGCAGGGAGTGTAAGATAACAGCTGGTTTACCGGACGGTTTCGCGGAGATAACGAACCGTCAAATCAACTCAAACCTAATCGAAAACGGTATCCACACCGACACCGCGTGCTCCCCTTTCATCGCGGGCTCGAATTCCAGCGTCATCAAAAACTCCAGCGCGATTTCGGCGGAATCGTAGCCGATGTCGCTTATTATTTCCACTTTTTTCACCGTGCCGTCCGAGCCTATCAGGATTTTCGCCTTGACCACGCCCTCTACGCGGTTTTGCAGCATCTCTTTTGAATACTGCGGCTTGAGGCTGCGGAAGCCCGCTTTGAGGCGCGGGTATTTCGTAACGGACGCCGCCGACGACACGGGGCCCGCGCCATGGCCGCCCCTGCCGCCCTTCAGGTCGTCCGACGTCGCCGTCAGCGTGTCGTAATCCTTGTTGAGCGTGTTGCCCAATTTGCCGACTATGGCGTCCCGCGAGTCGCCGCCCGCCCCCAAACCCTGCGAGTACACTTTCTTCAGACCGTAAACCTGCCTGGGCGGCGGCTTTTGCTCCTGCTCGACAGGCGGCGGCTCTTCCTTAACCTCCTCCTTGACCGGCTCCGGTTTCTCCGTCAGGTCGACGGGGACGCTCTCCTCCTTTATTTTTTTCTCTACCGGTTTGGGCTTCGGCTTCTCATGCTCGGCCTCCGGCTTGGGCTCGTCGACCACGAACGACGTCTGGATAACGTCGTATGACGGCGAATCTAAAAGCAGCCCCGTTTTTCCCATCCTGTAAAGGATGGCGCCCGCGATGAGGGACAGCGCGACGGTCGTCAGCAATATAAAGGGGAATAGCCGCTCCATCAGTCGCCTTCCCTCAATACTAATATGGAATAGTTGACGACGCCCGCGCGGCTGCAAGTCGACATTACCTTTTTGACCACCGCGAAGTTCACGTCCTTGTCGCAGAGGACGACAACCGACCCCGCCTCGTCGACCATGCACCCCGGCGCCATCGCCTGCATCATGGCTTGCAGCGGCTCTATGACGGGCGACCCGCTCTTCTCAACGTCCGCGACGCTTGCCAACGTCTGGTCGCCGGCGATGATTTCATCTTTTGTAATAGTGACAGCGCAGCGCGGCTGGGCCGCCTTGTCGGACGTCGAAACGGGGAGGCTGACGTTGGGCGGCGGCGATACGACGTCGCTGTCGACGGAGAAATTCTTTATCAAAAATATGAGCAGTATCGTCATCACGTCTATGAGCGAGGTAATCTGCGGGCGGAATACCCCCCCGCCCAGTTCGCCCCTGCCGCTGTTTCTCCTTGACAAAAGACGCACGGCGCGGCCCTCACTTGCCCTGAGACGGGTCAGCGGCCGCCCCGGAGATGCCGATTTTGGTGAACCCGCTCTCGCGGCTCACGTCCATCGCCCTGACCGCGTACTTGAACGCAATCCCGTCGCGCACCGCCACGACCACCTCGTCGGGAAAATCGGACTGCGGGCGGCGGCGCGACAGCGCGGCTTTCA
>JGI24698J34947_10001331_pt1 | contig 12986 bp, 13 predicted proteins | sample TergutMp193P3_FD_34947 | JGI IMG/M metagenome (IMG submission 34947)
CTGATANCCAGAACCTTGCCTTCAAACGGTTCATTCATCATTCTGCCATGTTCAAAATACCCGTTCTCTTTTAACGAAAAGGCAAGCACTTTCGCAAACTGATAAACATGATCAAGCACGCTGAAATCAAAAGGAGGACGTCCCTCTTTGTCAACCCAGACATGAATATAGCCGATAACATATTCCTGAAACAGAATCGGAACCCAGGCGTCGGAATAAATTCCTTCATCCAATTTTTTTTTCAGGAAACGCGTGCAGTTTTCATCAATAAACGTCGTTCCTACTCCGGTTGTTTCAAGATAACGCTTGAAAATTTCTTCCGTTATAATGCGTTTTTTTGGATAAGGATCCGTCTTTGGAAAGAGACCCGCAGTCGAAGGAACAAAAAGCGTTTTACCGGTTTCTGACACAATTCTCTCTTCCAGGGCTTCCGGCTGCTTGTCTTTGAAATTGACAATTTTAAAACCGTCCGCGAAATTTTTTAAAGTGCCCGTTATCTGCTTTATCAGGCCGGAAAGGTTGCGCGGGTCTATACTTCGGACAAGTTCGTCCGAATCGAGGTTTTCATATTCCATTACCTTTGGAAACGCGAGGTTATAGCGATCCCCCCTGAAGGTAAAAATAACATTCAAATCAGACGGCGCGTCAACCCTCAGGTAGTTTCGATCAAGATTTTTATACAGTGTCTGCGGCGTTCTACAGAAAATAAGCTCGTCTTTTTGCGCCAGTATTTCCACAGTAAAATCAATTACCTGTCCTCGGTAGTTAAACAAAAGCGGCAGTTTGCCGCGGGGTTTCAATTTACCAATGGGCTTGTTGGGACGTAAAACCAATTCTTCTCCTACAGGTTGTTCAAGGACCAGTACGTACTCACGCCTTTCCCTTATGTGCATTATGGGCAGTTTTCCTTCGTACAATGCCGACAGGAGAAATTCTCTTTCAATGCGTCCTACAGGCGTCGCCATATTTAAAAAAACCTCTCATAAGGAGAAAAATCATAACGGCTCGCCGGTTCCCGCTGTTCGCTTTCGCGATCCCTTGCCTCGTCAAGAATCAAATCTTCAAATACCCAGCTTCCAACAGCAGCGCTTCCCTCACCGGTTTGTATCCTATACCTTATATATAATTCTCCGGTTATTCCGTATTCCCTGCCTATAAATCTCACCATAAAAGAAACAGCGCCGTCGGCTTCTTCCCTTCCCCCGCCAATCCTGTAAGTTCGCGGGTTAATAATATCAAGCGCCGACATATAGTCATCCCGCATGCTTGCGTTTACAGAGGAAAGGGCAGGATGATTGATGCGCCCCGAAAAAAGAGCCGAGGCAACCGAATTGGCATAGGTATACGCCGACGCGGAGGCTCTGCCCTGCCCCAATTCACCGATTACGGTATCTGTGGGGTAACGCGGCGATTCCCCCCTTCCTGGCCGCAGCAGTTCATCGGGGATAAAGCCGCCATGGATCTGGGAGAACGCAAAAGCCGGCACTATTAACAACAGGTAAAAAAAACTAACTTTTCGCATATCACTTTTTAATTATAGCAGAAATAAAAAATTTATTCTATAATGCATTTCCTGTATGGAAAAAACAATTGAGGCGTCGCTAAACGAAGACTATACTCACCCGGTAAGGGATGTCTTGTGGGGTCATATTTATATGACGGAAAAACTCCACGCGCTTGCGGTAACGCCTGCCTTCATGCGGCTGTGCCGTATTTTACAGCTTGGCCCGGTATACCTTGTCTACCCGGGAGCGACCCACACAAGGGCAAGTCATTCAATCGGCGTCTACCATCTGGGCAGGCGGCTTCTTCAGAATTTGGCGGAAAGGGGCGCGTCTGCCTGGCTCAGCCGGGAGGGGGTAAAATCCTTCCTTGCGGCCTGTCTGCTCCACGACCTTGGTCATTTTCCCTATACCCACTCGTTAAAGGAGCTGCATCTTATTTCCCATGAATGTCTTACCGGCTCCATTATCCTGAAAGAGCCGATGAAAAGCCTCGTCGGCGGCACAGGCGCTGACCCCGTATTTACAGCCGCTATTGTCGACAGGGAAATGGATGGAAATACGGACGAGCTGCTTTTTTACAGGAAACTCCTTTCAGGCGCGCTTGACCCGGATAAATTGGATTACCTCAACAGGGACGCGCGGTATTGCGGGGTTCCCTATGGAGCGCAGGATGTCGATTTTATACTATCAAGACTCATTCCTAACAGGGAAAGGGGGGCAGATATCGATTCCCGCCTGATTCCCAATGTCGAAGCCATACTTTTTTCAAAATATCTCATGTACAGAACCGTATATTGGCATCATCAGGTGCGCGCGGCCACGGCAATGATCAAAAAAGCCCTGATAAAAGGCCTTGAATCCGGCGAAATTTCGGGAGAAGAGCTGTATAATCTTGATGATACAGACCTTTTTGCCATACTTGACGAAAAAACAGGCGGCCGCCTTGCCGAATCGGTACGCGAAGGGAGAATTTTCGCCACAGCGGCGGAAATTCCGTATGATCAGGCTAATCTTGCCGCCCTACTGGAAATAAACAGCCGCGCGCGGATAGAAGCGCAGCTTGCCCTGCGGATAAACAAGGCGGGATTTACATTTTCGGAAGAAGATATTATAATTGATGTACCCGAGCCTATATCTTTTGAGACAGGCCTTTATGTAGTTGACGAAAAGCGCAATTTTAACGATAGCTCCAGCGCTTTCAAGACAGAAACGGTAAACGCCTTTATAAAGACGCTTTACACAATAAGGATTTTCGTAGATCAAAAAAAGAGAGAATTACTAAAGACATTTTCGCAAAAGTATAGTATAGTAGAGCTATTGGGTGAAGTTTTACATAGGGAGGCATAATTATGGATATTCATAATACAACCGAAGACATTGTACACACTCTGGCGCATGAGATTTTTGAAGAAATAAAAAGGAGTAACAATCCGGATTCTTATTGTTTATGCGAACAATGTTTGGTAGACACTATCTGCTATACCCTTAACCGTGTAGAACCGCATTACATAGTATCAAACCGCGGGCTGACAAGAGTCCAGCAGAACGGCATAAGACGCCAGCAAATTGAAGCTGATGTTACAACGCTTATCTACAAGGGTCTGCGTCTTGTTAACCACAATTTGAGGCCTACCGCGCCTCACGACGGAAGCAAAATTCTAAAATACAATATTAAACAGCCGTTCTTTGACATTCCCACAATTTCCGGCCGTATATTTGACGGCGCCAGTTTTGAACCCATTACCGGCATTAATGTTTCGCTTTACTACGACGGCGAATTGGCGCCCATGAGAAACAGCAATTGGCAAAATCCCTATTCCATGATTTCCAGCACTCCCGGAGCCTACAGTTTCTGGCCTGCCCCCGTAACCACCGATTCCGTCGATATCAGCAAGGAATTCAAGTTTTCATTAACAGCGGCATCCCCGGATTATGAACCGTTAAGCCATTTTTTCAGCATTACAATAGTCAGCAAATTCCATAATCCTCATTCGTATGCCCTGAACCGTACTTTCAAACTGCCGGATTTATATATCTTCCCGCCTGGAGATATGGAACAGAATGGATGATTAGCATGTAAACATTACGGTGGGCCGTATTCCCGCCTGTCGGGGAATTGCAGGATTGGCGGGGCAGGAGGCTGCCGGAACAGAAGGAGAATATTATGATTATTGAGAGAGAAATTATTAAAGTAGGTAATACTAAAAACGTATGTGTTATCACTGCTGATTGTCTCATATACCAGGTACACCAGACTAAAGAGGGGTATATAAATCACATTGACAGAACTGACTGTTGTACAAAGTACGGCAGGCCCAGCTCTCTATACATGGTTCCGGTAGTGGTGGTTGGTGAAAAGAAGGTAAAGTTTTTATACTTAAATGGTAACATTTATAAAAAATTACAAGAGGCGCTGGAAAATTCTGATGATGGCAGATTTCCCATAGGCGTAAAATGCACAACAAACGGAAGTAAGGTTGAAATAATATTTACTATCTGCATAGATGATAGCACCAATATATGTGATGAAGTCAGAAGCAGCTCTGAAGAGCTAATGGTTCTTCTTAAAAAGTATTCAGATATAAAGCATATAGAGAAAATTACACCAGGCGCGGTTTATTTTAATGACATCCCATAAGGTTTGTTTTAAGAGCCTATAACTCGGCCTTGACGCGCCGGGTATCGCCATTCAAGTCAAGAAAATTAAAGAATTGCCCTTCACGTAAGCCCTTATGCAGTAAGGAATTAACTATCTCCCCCGCGCGGATTCGAACCACGGACCCAGTGGTTAACAGCCACTTGCTCTGCCAGCTGAGCTACAGGGGATAACTTGCCTAACCTTAGTAAATTTAGCGAAAAATGTCAACCTATAAACATAAAAAACCCCGGAGAAAGGAGTAACTCCGGGGAAAAGGAGAAATAGGAGGAACATGAAACCACATTAGTCTGCTGATTATACAACCATATTTGCGATAAAAGGTTACATCGGGAAAATAGACTTTTTCAGGAATTCCCGGATTAACTGCCGGATTCGGCTTTCCATTGGGCTATGAAGTGTTCGTAGGCGGCTATTGTGGCGGCCATTATTGTGTCCTGAACGTCGCCCCTGCCGCCCTGGTCAGCGCCGTCCATGATGTACAGGTGTTTCAGGATTCCCTGTAAATCCTCTACTTTACAGCCGGGATCGGCTTCGCGGCGGCGGGTCAGACCCCTTGTTTCTTCCTCAAAGGTCTGCCGGTACTTTATTTCTCGCCATTCTTCGCTGATGCCCATTTCAGTACCTATCAAAGGTTAGAAAAAATTCAAGGCGGCGGGTCCATATTCCCCTGCTGTACGATGGCTGCGGCGTCAGCAGATCATATTGAACCCTGTAGGCGGCTTCCTCGCGCCTTACCCAGATACCTGAGAGGTCCACATATCTATAACGATACTCGGTGTCAAAGCCGCCTGTCTCGTCCCAGGCTTTTATGATTGTTAAAATGCCACGGGTGTCCCATTGCAGGTCATAAATAAAATCATCGCGCTGCCAGTAAACAGGCATACTGTCCCTGTACAACGCAAGGAACTTCCTGTCCTCAGAGCCGTCTGATGAAAGGCGAATCTCCGTAATATTTCCAAATGAATCAAAAAAACGGTCTTCAAAGCGGACGCCGCCTTCTCCGTGAATCTGCAAAGACCTTATCCGCCACGCGCCTTTTTCCACATTGACGGAGGCTTTGCAAAAGACGAGCATATTCCCGCCGCTGTCGTACCATGTTTCCGTTAAAAAAAGAGGTGACTCAAAAATAAAAACAAAAAAATCAGAATCGCCTGAGCTTACTCTTATCACGGGAAAAGAACCTCCCGGCGACAGTTCGCTGTACGGCAGAAAATCAGCGGGAAAAGTTACGAGCCATGTTTCATCTTTTTCTTCATCATCCTGTGATTCTTCCTCCTGCGCCTGCATATTTTTAAATTCGATATTCATTGTCTGAACAGCTCCCGACGGAGAATAACCGATCCTTATTTTCGCATAACCGCCTTCATAAAAAAAGGGAAATTCCAAAAGGCGGCCTTCGCTGTCGCGCCTTAAAACAAAGGTATCATTTCCATTTGACAGTTCCAGAACTATAAACGGCGGATTTCCCGGAGGAAGAGAAAATCCGTCGGGAGGAATATCTGATGGCCAACCGGGACTCCAGCGCGGATTGCCCGAAAAGATCGTCTCCAGAACAGGGAGCAGAAAAAAATTACGATCGTCAGTCTGCCCGTCCTCGCCTTCCGTTTCCTGAGAAAACGCGGGAATTGTAATTAATAGAAAAAAAACCAATAACGCCCCGTAAATATGCGTCCTCATGCCTTTTTCCTCTTTAAAAATTTTTCTAACGCTTCGCGCAGACCGATGGGCTGGAGGGCAAACAAAAGCGAGATTGGCAGCAGGAGCACCTGATCTGTAAGGTTCTGCTGGTAAAACGCAGGCAGGAGTTTTATCGCCATAGACAGAAATATTCCAAGAGCGGTAAGCAGCCAGAGCAATCTTGAAAGAACCCCGTAAATAAAAAATTTGCCTGTATTCTTTGTGAACGCGTAACCGATGCCGAAGGGGACTCCGGCAAGCAGAATTGGCGAGCAAAAAAGCATATTGGCGTTCTGGAATGTATAATCGTGGTTTGTAAAAAGGCTCATAAAGTAAAGGAGAAGTCCCGCTATTCCGAAAAAAAGTCCTGTCAGGCTCATGCTAAGGCCGGCAAGTATTCTTCCCGCGCGTATTTTTTTTGCCTGCATAAAAAAGAAAAAACCAAAAATGGCAGATAACACAAGGCTGAAGGCAAGCTCTCTTGGCCATTGCTTTCTCGGGATGTCAAGCACTTTGTGTCTGCCCTGCGCTCTGTTAAGAACCTCTATGGAAGAAACAAGTTTTCGGCTTTCCCCGCCGCTGTCTGTGTACCGGAAATCTTCTATCCGCTTTCCGACTTCGGACGGAAGAAACATATCATCCCAAACGGTAATAGGAGTATCGATAACCTGACCCATCAGGAAATTTAAAAACCAGTCCGCCGCGGGCGAAAACCATGTGTGGCGGCGCACCTGCTGCCTCAGAGTAAAACGGCCTGTCTCCTGTCCGTATTGTTTTTTAAACTGTCCGCCTGTAGCCAGATCAATTATATCCCTGATTCTTGTGGAACAATTATCCCTGAAATGATGGTAATCATAATAGCGGTTTTCAGGAAGAACATTAATAGCCGCAAAATCCCTGACTTTTACCCTTGTTTCCGGCGGAAGATCAAGGGTATAAATAACAATATCACGGTTTGTCAGTTTATAATAATTAATGTTAAATTCGGAAAGAGAAACGCCGCAGCTATATCTTAACCGTCCAAATGCAAAATTATAAAAAAAATTTTCAGTATTAAATGAAAAAATCCCGTAATCATAAAAATAACTGCGGCCTGTACTGGAATCATCTATAATAAGGGCGATATGCCCCCACCAAAAATAAAGTTCGTCTCCGGGCCCTATTACGGCAACTTTTATCGTAAGGTTCTCTCCTTGCGCAAAAAGAACATTTCCGCAGGCCAGCGTAAATAAAATTATAAAGAAGGTGACTTTTTTAGCCATTACAATAAGTTTGCATTATCGCGCGTTGTTTTTCAAGCTAAGGTTTCGCCTGGCGCAGGTTCATCGCCAAATTTACTTCCGCGATGCTAATCTCAAGACGGGAAGCGACCTGTTCAGGAGTTAGTCCTTCATTAAGAAGGAGATCGATAGAAGCGCGAATTTGGCGTTTGGAGGAAGGTTTTGAAGTATGCGTATCATTTGCGGCGGGCGCGCTTTTTGCAGGAGGCGGCTCAGGCTGCGCCAAAGGCGCAGATTCCAGTGGACGCACAGGCGAAAGAGGCGGAGAAGCGGGCGCGGGCTCTTCTTCGGTTTTTAACGCGGCGCGTATGCCCCGGCCAAGGCTTGTATAAAGCGCCTCTCCCCTGCGGCTTTTTTCAAGTTCCCCCGCATAAACAGACACGCGCCTGTCTGTTTCCTCCATAAGCTCTTTGAGTTTTTTAACTTTATCCTCTACCAGCGTTAAATTCCTTTCAGTAACGGAATTAATTTCCGCGTTAAGCCTGTTAACTTCAGTCCTGTATTCATCCAGTTGTCCTGAAACCGACGTGCGTTTTTTTATATACCATTTAAAATAAAAAAACAAAAAAAACCAAAGGGCGGTTAAAATAATAAATATTAAATATGATAAATTCATCGATCTGCCGCCTGAATTAAAGGCTGATGTCTATAGTATTGCCCAGACTCGGGTCGCGCAAAACAGAAGCCTGATTTTCTTCTTCCTGCGCGTCTTTCCTGTTTTTTCCCTGATTGCCGCCGCCATGCCTGTGTTTTTGATCGCCTACCTTTTCCGCGCCGTCTCCTGTATTCTGAGCTTCGTTAACCTCTTGAATATGTTCCTCAGTTTTCTTTTGAATCTGAACGCCCATTATCGCCTGATGAAGGGCCTGTCCTTCCTTCTGTGCGATCTGAGCCTTGCCAACTTTATCAAGCTGGGTAAAAAGTGTTTGAAGATCAATGGGAGCTATAGCCATCGAGTCCCTTCTGTGCAAGCTCGTCGGGTTCTTCATACTTGGACACCCGAATCAAGCCGTTTTCCAAAATAAATGTTACGGCCCTGTATTCGGTGCGTACATCCTCTTTTACATCACGGATATATATTTTTACGCCAGGCCAAACTTTGGTAGACGCGGAAACTTTGCCGCGTATCTGCATTTCGCTCATGTATTCCTGGACTTTCTGAATTCCTTCAACCGCCTTTTTCAAATCTTCCGTTAACACCTGCCGCCGATCCATCAGTTCCTGCAGGTAAGCCTCTTTATCTTCCGGCAGGGTCTTGCGCTGTTTCTTTGTATTGATAAGAGTCTGCAAATCCAGCTTGATGGAATCAAGTCCTTCATCAGCTTCGGCTTTTGCCGCCTGAAGACGCTCAAGTTCAACTTTGCTGTTGGGATCGAAGCCAACTTCGCAGATTGTTTCTGTTCCGCTTGTGGAATTGCCCAAAACTTTGGCGTTGATCTCCTCTCCCGCGCGCAGGCGGCCTCCCATGATATTAGCGCGTTTTCCCTGACAGATAATGCTCTTTATCGCGTCGACATTCGAGTTGATAATGCCGTCCGTAACAACAACCATGTTTCCCACTTCCACGTTGGCGTTTTCAATAAAGCGCGACCACAGGGAACGGCCGGCGCGAATCCTCCCTCCGCTTTTGCCGTTGATACCCTGATAGATAATTATATCTCCTTCCGCGTCCAGTTCCGCCTTTGCTACTGTTCCCTTCACTTCAATATTTCCCGCCGCTTTTACAGAGAAGCCGTCTTCCACGTTGCCGTTTATGATAACAGTCCCAAGGAAAATAATATTTCCGGTTTTCAGGTTGACGTCTCCCTCAACCGTGTAAACGGGCTCAACGTTGATTTTGCCGTTCGCAAATATTACCTGCCCGTTGATGTCCGAGACAATAGTATCGCCGTCGTCTCCCACATGAACGTTTGTGCCCAGCGGCATAGGAATGTCGCTTCCGGCCCTCGCCAGCAAATTCTTTCCCGTAACAGTCTTGCCGTCAACGCCGTCTTCGGGAGGCATTTTTTTCGCGAGAGTTTGATTCTGCACAACGTTTTGAATAATATTGAGTTCTTTGAAATTAACCTTGCCGTTTGTTCCTTCCTTCAGGCGTATCTTTGTCTGGTCGGTTTCAAAACTGAATTCGATGTAGGCATCCTTGCCGTTAATGGGCCTTATCCCCTCAGCTACTTCAACTTTTTCTTTGTAAGTGGGCCTGTCCGCGAATTCCTGTAAAAATTCTTCTTTTATTCCGTGGTATACTCTTTGCTGCGTCAGAAGGCTTTTATATCCGTCATAGGTTATATCGGCTCCGCCTTCACCGGGGGGATGTACCGTGAGGGAAACTCTCATTTCGCTGTCGTCAACTTCTACGGTCGCCATGCTGTCGTTCTGCGGTTTGTGTTCAAATTCCGCCACCTTGACATACACTCCGCCGGCTTCACTGACAAGTCTTTCCACCATATCAGCGTCGAAATTTTCCACATTCTTGCTATTCAAAGCCTGCAGCGCGTATCCCTGATATATTTTTCTTCCGTTTCCTACGGGAGGAGTAACCTTAAGGTAAACTCCGCTCGGCCAGCACTGCACAAAAGCGTCTCCGTCTTTGTCCACAATAACCGGGGTATCGTCGGCCGCTTCTTCCGCAAGCTGCTCTTCATCCGCTTTGGTTTTCTTGACGCGCGCGTGCTCATAAGCGCGGATTAACCAGTCTTTTTTTCCCGCTCCCAAAAAACCTGAGGAGCCTCTTTCTATGATTTCGTATTCAAGGCGGCGAATAGACGTGTCAAGCAGGGCGGCGGCTTCGTTGACCGCGGCTTCCAGGGTAGGACCAGACGCGTCGATAGTCCTTACTGTCCGATCCTGTTCCAGATGCTCTTTGATAATTTCCTGCAGCTGGACAAAATCGATCATACTATACCTTTTCTTATATTGGTCAACTTGGACCGGAGGTGCAGAACCGCTTTTGTATGAAGCTGTGAGACTCTCGATTCTGTTACCTGCAATACCCGTCCTATATCCTTTAGCGTCAAATCTTCGTAATAATAAAGGACGAGAATTTTCTTTTCCTTGTCTGGCAGTTCGTTTATCGCTTCCACTATAACGCGGCGAATTTCATCGTTAACCACCATTACGTCAGGATTTAAGGATGAAGGAGATTCGATGCTGTCTCCGATAGAAACTTTGTCGTTATCATCGCCTGAGTACCACAGATCATTGAGCGATATGATGGAAGTTCCCGAAATTTTCTGAATGACCTTCATGTACTCGGACTCATCCATGCCCAAAGCTCCGGCTATTTCCTGATCGGAAGCAGTTCTGCCAAGCTGCGCTTCCAGCGAGGAAATGGTGGTTTCTATCTCGCGTGTTTTTTGCCTGACGGAGCGCGGCACAAAATCGATCAGGCGCAGTTCGTCAAAGATCGCGCCTCTAATGCGCGTAACGGCGTATGTTTTAAATTTAACGTTTTTTTCCGGATCATACTTGTCAATCGCGTCTATCAGCCCGAAGACTCCATAACCTACAAGATCGTCAAATTCCACATTATTGGGCATTCCGACAGCGACTTTACCGGCTACATATTTAACAAGCGGAGCGTATTGTTTAATAAAGGATTCCCGTATCGCAGGGTCCCGTGTTTTACGGTACTGCTGCCACAGTTCCTCTTCTGTCTTCTGTTCCGGCATTCCCAAACCTTTCCTTATTCTCTACTTATCCTTACTCAATACCGTACTAATGCCCTTCGCAAGCTGCATTGCATCAAAATTGCCTTTCATCGGCGTTGCCTTACTGGCCACATAGTGGGACGGCTGCGTCGGCTCAAATTCTTCCGGCGGCTCATCGTCAATGTCAACTGTCGGAGTCATAGGCTGCATAACCGCGCGTGATTCTCCTCCGCCTGAAAAGGCCATCGCAAACATTTCCAAATCCGGCAACCCTCCAACTCCTGTGTCATCCCCAAAACTTGGAGTAAAAGCAGGTTTTTCAGGCATGGTGTCTTCAACCCTTGTGTCTTCAACTCTTGTGTTTTCAACCCTTTTGTTTTCAGCCCTGGGTTTTTCAACCGGCGGGTCATCAAAGATACCATCATCCTGAATACCCGTATCCTGAAAAGTAAAATTTTCCTGATCCGAGACGCTTTGAAAAGTACTCCCAATATTATAACTCTCTTCCTTGTTTCGGTCTATACCCGACTGAGACTGCCGCTCATCGGACGCCGAACGGGGCCTGAAAACGCCCGAGATCAGATCATCTATATTGCCCAATTCCTGGGAATCGCCGGGGGTCTTGTACAATTCAGGTACGGCATACTCGCCTGTATTGTCCAGGATGATATTTATCTTGGAGCCGGCCTGATCAAGGGCTTCCTGCGCGGAAGGCTCTTCACCCAAAAGTAAAAGTTCGGGGAAAAGGCTGTTTATTAAAAACCTCATGCCAAAGCCAAAGCCAAAAAAAACAGCCGCAAAAATAAGCGCCCGTAAAAATATGTGCAATATACCGACGCCGGAAAGAAAGCCAATTCCGACCGATATAATCACGGCCGTAACAGCGGTCATAATGCCCCATTTTAAATTAACCATTAGGCGCCTCTGTCGGATGAATGGCCAAACAGCCTTTTAAGCATCCCGCCAAAACCGGACGAATCCCCCGGTTTATTTCTGTCCATGCGCTCGACAATATGCTGAACGCAGATACTGGCCTTGCATTTGGGATCAACTACCATAAACGGTTTCTGCCTTAAAACAGCCTGCGGGACGGATGTGTCGTCGTAGATAAACCCTAGGTAATCTACCTTGAGGTTGAGAAACTGACCCGCGATATTTATCATTCTGTCCGCGACGCTTTTTGCCTGAGCCGCTCCTTTGGCGCGGTTTACAACAAGTTTAAGCCCCATGTTAAGGGAGTCGTACTCTGTGGCAATGATCTTGATAATTCCGTATGCGTCCGTAATCGCCGTCGGTTCTGGAGTGGTAATGATCACGGCGTCGTCGGCGGCGGCGATAAAATCCAGAACATTGCTGGAAACGCCGGCGCTTGTGTCTATGATGATTATATCCGCGTTGGAAAGCGTTTCAAGTTCGGAGATAAAATCCCTGCGGTCATCCTCGCCCATATTGGCGATTTGGGAAAAACCCGAAGCGCCGGCTACTATGGAAATGCCGTATTCGGTTTCCACAAGAATTTCGCGTATTGTTTTTTGTTTTTTGATCACATGGTACAGGTTGTATTTGGGGATCATGTTGAGCATAACATTGACGTTCGCAAGCCCCAAATCCGCGTCCATAACAATTACTTTTTTTCCAAGCCTTGCGAAAGCAAGGGCCATATTAACGGACAGGTTTGTTTTTCCCACCCCTCCCTTCCCGGAAGTAACGGTAATTATACGGGCCTTATCAGCCGCGCTTACCGGTTTGGCGGACGAAGAGGCTTTTGACGAAGGCGGGCTGTCTTTTTTCTGCTTCATCTTTACTATTTCCCGCAATTTTTCGGCTTGATCTTCCATTTTTATCTCCACTTAAATTGATCGGCCTCTCCCGAAGGGAAGCGATTTTCAATTGTTTCACGGTTTATTTTAAAGCCTTCCAGGCTGGTGAGAAAACGCACCACCGACGCTCTTCTTATATCCACAGGAACTGTCTGCCCGTCGGTTATATAGGATACCGGTTTTCTTTTTTCGGCAAGCGCGGAAATTACGTTTCCAATGCGGTCTGTCTCGTCCATTTTTGTAAGCACTACCGATCTGTAATTGAAAGGCTCGAACTGCCGCATAATTTCCTCTATGTCGCTTGTCTTTGTATTCGCGCTTATAACAAGATGAAAATGCGCGTATTTGGGACAGCCGTCGAGTATCTCCTTCATTTCACCTAACTTTGCCGCGTCTTT
>JGI24698J34947_10001332_pt1 | contig 12979 bp, 11 predicted proteins | sample TergutMp193P3_FD_34947 | JGI IMG/M metagenome (IMG submission 34947)
TCCTACGGCCGGGCCATGCGCCACGTGATCCTGCCCCAGGCCTTCAAGCGCATCATCCCGCCCCTGGTCAGCGAGTTCATAGTGCTCATAAAGGATTCCTCCCTGGTCTCCACCATCGGCGTCCTGGAACTGATGGGCGGGGCCCGGGCCCTCGGAACCCAGCATTACAACCTCCTGCCCTTCCTCCTCCTGGCCTCCCTCGTCTATCTCGCCCTGACCATGAGCGTGTCCGTCCTGGCCCGCCGGCTGGAAAGGAGGTTGAGCGCCAGTGATTGAGGTCCGGGATATCCACAAGAACTTCGGGCGCCTGGAAGTGCTGCGCGGGGTCGATTTTTCCGTCGACCAGGGTGAAATCATCGTCCTGATCGGTCCCTCCGGCTCCGGCAAGTCCACCCTCCTGCGCTGCATAAACGGCCTGGAGACGGCGACGCGGGGCCGCGTGACCATCGACGGCGCGGAAGTGACCAACCCCAGGGCCAGCCTGGATGAAATCCGCACCCGCGTCGGCTTCGTGTTCCAGAGCTTCAACCTCTTCCCCCACATGTCGGTGCGGCGCAACATCACCCTGGCCCCCACCGTGGTCAAGCGGGTGCCCCTGAAAGAGGCCGAGGCCGTCTGCGCCGACCTCCTGGCCAAGGTGGGCCTGTCGGACAAGATAGACGCCTTTCCCAACCAGCTCTCCGGCGGCCAGCGCCAGCGGGTGGCCATTGCCCGGGCCCTGGCCATGCAGCCCAAGTACATGCTCTTCGACGAGCCCACCTCCGCCCTGGATCCGGAAATGGTCGGCGAGGTCCTGACCGTCATCCGCCAACTGGCCCTGGCCGGCATGACCATGGTCATCGTCACCCACGAAATGGGCTTTGCCCGGGAAATAGCCTCCTCCATCGCCTTCATGGACGGGGGGCTGCTCCTGGAACATTCGCGCCCGGAAAAGTTTTTCGCCGGCCCGGACAATCCCCGGGCCTCCGAGTTCGTGGCCCGGATTCTCTAGTTGACAAAATTTTTTATGTTAATATGCCTTGAACTTGTAAATCACTGATTATGGGAAATTTTTGTTTCCCGGCCGGCCCCTTCATGACCAGGGCCGCTACTTGCGCCTGGCCCGCAATCCGTTGGCCACCACCAGGAGCGTGGCGCCCACGTCCGCAAAGACCGCCATCCACATGGTCGCCTTCCCGGCCAGGGCCAGGGCCAGGAAAAGCGACTTCACGCCCAGGGCGAAGGCTATGTTCTGCACCAAGATGGCATGGGTGGCCCGGGAGAGCCTGATGAAGCGCGGAATCTTCCGGAGATTGTCGTCCATCAGGGCCACGTCCGCGGTTTCGATGGCCGCATCCGCGCCGTCCCCGGCCATGGCGAAGCCTATGTCGGCCCTGGCCAGGGCCGGGGCGTCGTTTATGCCGTCGCCAGCCATGCCCACCTTGCCGCCCCGGTCCTGAATCCGCTCCACCAGTCGAAGCTTATCTTCCGGCAGAAGATTCCCCTTGAATTCGTCCACGCCCGCCTGTTCGGCGATGGCCCGGGCCGTGTGTTCGTTGTCGCCGGTCAGCATTATGGTCCTCACCCCGAGACTTTTCAGTTCCCTGATGGCTTCCAGGCTTGTTTCCCTCAGGGTATCGGCCACCGCGAACAGGCCGAGGGCGCCTTTTTCGCCGACCAGGGCCACCACGCTCCGGCCCTCCTCTTCCAGGTCCAGGATCCGTTTTTCCAGTTGAGCCGGGCATTTCTCCAGTTCTTCCAAGAGGCGGCGGTTGCCGAGATGCCAGGTCCGCCCGCTTATGACGCCGCTTAAGCCCTGGCCGGGCAGAGCCGTGAAGTCGTCGACCTCCAGGAGTTCAGCGCCGCTGGCCGCGGCATGTTCCGCAATGGCCCTGGAAACCGGGTGGTCGGAACGGGCCGCGAGGCTGTAGGCCAGGGCCAGGGTCCCGGGCGCCCCGGCGGGGCCGAGTTCCGCGAAGTCGGTCAGGCGCGGCCGGCCTTGGGTTATGGTGCCGGTCTTATCCAGGGCCATCCAGTCAAGAAGCCGCCCCCGCTCCAGGAACAGTCCCCCCTTGACCAGGATGCCGCAGCGGGTCGCGGCGGCCATTCCGCTGACGATGCTGACCGGGGTGGAGATAACCAGGGCGCAGGGACAGGCGATGACCAGGATGACCAGGGCGGTGTAGATCGATTCCGCCCATAAGGCGCCTTCCAGGAAAAGGGGGGGAACGAGGGCGGCCAGGCAGGCGGCCAGGAACACCGCCGGGGTGTAGAAGCCGGCGAACCTGTCGACGAAACGCTGAATGGGGGCGCGGCGGCCTTGGGCTTCCTCCACGGCCCTTGTGATGCGCGCGAGGGTGGATTCGCCGGCGGCGGCGGTGACTTCAAATTCAAAGGAGCCGGATTCATTGATCGTGCCCGCGTAAACAAAGTCCCCGGCGTTTTTTTCCACGGGCAGGCTTTCGCCGGTAATGGGCGCCTGGTTGACGGCCGACCGCCCCCGGACGATTACGCCGTCCAGGCTTACCTTTTCCCCGGGCCTCACCCGGACGCGGCTTCCGACCTCCACCCGGCCGGTGTCCATCTCGGCCCAGGTTCCGTCCGGCTGCCGCGCCGTGGCCCTGTCCGGCGCCAGGGCCATCAGGTTCCCTATGGCCCGGCGCGCCTTTTCCAGGGCCTTGGCTTCAATGGCCTCGGCCAGGTTGAAGAGCACCATGACCATGGCCGCTTCAGGGTATTCTTTAATGAGCAGCGCTCCGGTGACGGCCACGGACATGAGCGCGTTGACGTTCAGGTCAAGGTTGCGGAGAGCGGTCCAGCCCTGCCTGTAGGTCGTGAGCCCGCCAAGCAGGATGGCCGCGGCCGCCAGGAGCGGGGGGGCGAATTCCAGAACGGCGCGGCCCTTTATTTCCCAGGCTTGAAGGTCCGGGCCGAAGGGTCGCCAATCGAGCATCAGGTGAAAGGCCTCGGCCAGGGCGGCCAAGCCGCCGGCCAGGGCCAGTTTCAGCCACGGGGTTTCCGCCCCTGTGTCACAACACCCGCCGGTTTCAGCCACGGGATTTCCGCCTCTATATCATGTAGTACCACGATTCATCCTGCTCAAGTTCCAGAACCGCGCTTTTCCCGTCATTGTTCTTGAATTGCAGTTCCGGGTTTTTCACGCTGACCCGCGTCTTTTCCGGCACGCTTCTGGTAATGAACGTGTTGGAGCCGACCACCGTGCCTTCGCCCACCACCGTCGCGCCGCCGAGAATCGACGCGCCGGAATAGATGACCACATGCCCTTCTATGGTCGGGTGCCGCTTTACGCCGCGGAGCATCTGCCCGGAATGCGTGGACAGGGCGCCCAGGGTGACGCCCTGGTATATTTTAACGAAATTCCCTATTTCGGTGGTTTCTCCTATGACGATCCCCGTGCCGTGGTCGATAAAGAAATGATGCCCGATTCGCGCGCCGGGGTGTATGTCTATCCCTGTTCTTTCGTGGGCGTACTCGCTCATCATGCGCGGTATCAAGGGCACGTCCAGCCGGTAAAGCTCGTGGGCCGCCCGGTAGACCATAATGGCATACAATCCCGGATATGACAATATGATTTCGTCGCAGCTGAACGCGGCGGGGTCGCCGTCATGCGCCGCCCTCACGTCGGTGGCGAGCTTGGCGCGTATTGACGGAATCTCCGCCAGGAACTTATGGGTCAGCGCCGCCGCTTCGCCCTCCGGCGGGGCGTCTTCCCGGTGGCGGATCGCCCGGGCGATTTGCTTTTCCAGGTTGTAGCTGATTTCTTCAAGAAGCTCGCCGACATAATATTCCAGCAAGTCTTCTTTCAGGTGCTTGCGGCCGAAGAACCCCACGAAAATCAGCTCCCGCAGCCGGCCGATTATGTCGATGATCAGGTCGCGGTTTATCGGGCTCTGCGGCTCGATTTTTATTATGTCCGGCTCTGTCCTGTAACTCTCCAGGACCAGCCCGATCAAGTCTTTAAGATTTCCGCTCATAACGCGTAAAGCACCCTCGCCATCTTGTCGATTTCCTCCGGCGTGTTATAAAACGCCACCGACGGCCGCACCGTCCCTTCCAGGCCGAACCGCCGCATAACCGGCTGCGCGCAGTGATGTCCCGCCCGCACGGCTATGCCGTGCCGGCTCAACCGCTCGCCGATTGAGGGCACGCTATGGCCGTCGATCACGAACGACAGGACGCTGGTTTTGTCCGCCGCCGTGCCGATCAGGCGCAAGCCCGGCACGCGTTTCATTTCCCGCGTCGCGTATTCGAGAAGTTCGTGCTCGTAGGCGGCGATGTTCGCCAGGCCTATGCCGCTCACATAATCAAGCGCCGCCCCGAGCCCCACGGCGTCCGCGATATTGCCCGTCCCCGCCTCGAACTTGTTCGGGGCTTTCTGGTAGATCGTCCGCTCGAAGGTCACGTCCGCAATCATGTTCCCGCCCCCCTGGTAGGGCTGCGCGATATCCCACAACCCGGGCTTGCCGTATACCGCGCCTATTCCCGTCGGCGCGTAGATTTTATGCCCGGAGAAGACGAAGAAATCCGCGTCCAGCGCGGTTACGTCGACCGGAAGGTGAGAAATCGACTGCGCCCCGTCCACGCAGACCGAAACGCCGTGCCGATGGGCGATCGCAATCATCTCGGCAATGGGCGTAACTGTCCCGAGCGCGTTGGAAACGTGCGCCGCGGAGACGAACTTCGTGTTGCGGTTGAACAGTTTCTCGTATTCCGAGAGAATCAGCTGTCCGCTGTCGTCGCAAGGCGCGACCCGGAGCGCCGCGCCTTTTTCCGCGGCCAGCATCTGCCAGGGGACTATGTTCGCGTGATGCTCCAGGATGGTCAGGATAATCTCGTCGCCCGGGGCCAGGAGCGGCTTGACGTAAGACTGCGCGACCAGGTTTATTCCCTCGGTCGTGCCGCGCACGAAGACTATGTCGCCCGCGTCGCCCGAGCCGATGAAGTCCGCTGTTTTTTGCCTCGCGCCTTCGTAGGCGTCGGTCGCCCGGGCGGCCAGGGTGTGCGCTCCCCGGTGGATATTCGAGTTTTCGTGTTCGTAGAAGTGCTTGAGGCGCTCGATCACCTGTCGCGGGCGCTGGGTGGTCGCGGCGTTGTCGAGCCAGACCAGGTCATGGCCGTCCACTTTCTCCGACAGGATGGGAAAATCGGCGCGGTATCCCGCCAAGGCCGGCTTTCGCGCCGGAACGCGCCCGTTGTCCCAAGCCGGAACGCTTAAGGGCGGCGGCGTGCCGGCCTGTTCCAGCTTGGGCCTGATGAGCCGGGCATTTCCGAATTCCGGGAAAAACTGCCCCGCCCACCTGGCCAAGTCAGATTCTGTCATAGTCATAATAGTCTCCGACCTCCACGTCTTCAAGCACGGCTATCGCGTCGTCCGCGAGTATGGCGGCCGAGCAATACAGCGACAACAGGTATGACGCCAGCCCCTGGTCGTCCACGCCGCGAAGCCTGGCGGTCAAGCCGCGCGACTGTTCATTTTGCAGCCCGGCCTGGTAAAGGCCGATAACGCCGCGTTTCGCCTCCCCCGTGCGCACGAGAAGGATATTGGTCCGGCCTGTTTTCGCCTTCGGGTTTTTCAGCCCGTCCACAAACAGCTTGTCAGTGGGAATAAGCGGAATCCCGCGCCACAGGATAAACGTGCCCCCGTGAAGGTTCGCGGTGGCCGGCGGAACGCCGCGCCTGGTGCATTCGCGCTCAAAGGCCGCGACCGCCCGGGGGTGGGCCAGGAAAAACGACGGCTCTTTCCACACCTTCGAGATAAGCTCGTCCAGGTCGTCGGGCATCGGGCGGCCGTATCTGGCCTGCACCCGCTGGCTGTCAACGACGTTTTTCAAGAGTCCGTAGTCGTCGTTGTTGATCAACTGGCTTTCCTGGCGCTCTTTCAGGCTCTCGACGCCCAGCGCGAGCTGTTCGCCCGTCTGGTCAAAGGGAGAGGAATACACATCCTGCACCCGCGTGTCGATGTTGAGGATGGTGGAAATGGCGTTCAGCCGGTATTCCCTCGGCTTGGCCTGGTATTCTATGTATCCCTGCGGAATGTCGAGCTTGTTCGGGTCTTGCGAGCAGAGAGCGTCAAGCGGCGTCTCGCCCTCGACCACCTTGTTCACGCGGTAGAGGCCCGCTTCAAGCCCCTTGAATTCGAGGAAGCGGGTGATCCACCTCGGGGTCAGCGCGGCGTATTGCGGCGGCGTCTTGGTGACGTCCGCCAATTGGTAGGCGGTCTGCGGAGCGAGCGCGTTCAGCCTTTGGTCTGTCATTGTCATTGTCCTCCTTAATTAATATATAGGTAACGTCTGGTCCACGTCCCTCGCCCAGGCGGTCACGCCGTCCTCAAGATTGAAGGCCCGCCCGGGATAGCCGGCTTCCAGCAGGGCCTCTATCGCGAACACGCTGCGCTGGCCGATTTTGCACAGGAAAACCGTGTCGAGGCTCGGGTCGAATTCGTCGATTCTGCGGACAATCTGCCCCAGGGGCATGACTTTCGCGCCCGGGAATTTGAATATGGCCTGTTCGTGGGGTTCGCGGATATCCACAAGTTGAATCTTTTCGCCCCGGTCCAGCCGCGCTTTCATCTCCAGGGCCGTGATGCTCGGAACCGGCCGCGCTTCGTGCCTGCGCAGCCCGCAGAACTCCAGGTAGTCGACCGTTTCGAGGCCGGTGATGGTCGGGCTGTCGCCGCAGGCCGGGCAATGCGGCTCTTTCAGCAGTTTCAGCTCGCGGAACTTCATGTTCCAGGCGTCGAAAATCAAGAGCCGGCCGACGAGCGTGTTCGGCGCGCCGACAATCAGCTTTATGGCCTCGCAAGCCTGGATCGTCCCCACAATCCCCGGCAATACGCCCATCACCCCGCCCACCGAACAGCTCGGCACCAGCCCTGGCGGCGGCGGCGAAGGGTAGAGGCATCGGTAGCAAGGGCCGCTTTCCGCGTAAAACACGCTCACCTGCCCCTCAAACTGGAACACCGAGCCGTAGACGTTGGGCTTTTTCAAGAGAACGCAAGCGTCGTTGACGATATACCGCGTCTGGTAATTGTCCGTGCCGTCCGCGACAATATCGTAGTTTTCAATGATGTCCAGCGCGTTTTTCTCGGTCAGTTCCAGGTTGTGGGTCAGGACCTTGATTTTCGGGTTCAGCCCTCTAATTTTATCCCTGGCCGAGGCGACTTTCGGGCGGTCGATGTCGCGGGTGGAGTGGATGATCTGCCGTTGCAGGTTGGATTCCTCGACCACGTCAAAGTCCACAATGCCGAGCGTGCCCACGCCCGCCGCCGCCAGGTAGAAGGCCAGCGGCGCGCCCAGTCCGCCCGTGCCGACAATCAGCACTTTCGCGCCGCTCAGCCTTTTCTGCCCCTCAAGGCCTATTTCCGGCAAGAGCAAGTGCCGCGAATACCGGGCATACTCGTCCTTTTCCAGGTCCCGCGGCGTTATGTCAAGCATTTGAGCCCCCCGCTATGGCCGGGACCAGCATGAGCTCCGCGCCGTCCGCAACCGGCGTGGCCAGCCCCTCCAAGGCCTTTACGTTGTCCTCGCCCAGGTAGACATTGATGAACGGGCGAAGGCCGCCGTCGTCCTCATAGATATGCCGCCTGATGTCGGGATGCTTGTCGGCCAGGGCGGCCAGCGCTTCCCCGACGGTCGCCCCGGACACCTCGACCGACGCCTTCCCGTCGACAAAGCCGCGAAGCGCGGTGGGGATAAGCAGGGTTTTCATACAATCGCCTCCTCGCTGAATCTCTCGCGGTCGTCCGACAAGAGCCAGCTCGTTATTTCCAGGGCCCGGCCCGACCCGACCGACACAATGGGGTAGCTCCAGGCGGGCAGGGCGTGTTCGAGGTCGTAAGCCGAAGGTTTCGCCGGGTGGTCGGGGTGGGAGTGGTAAAACCCCAACACCTCCAGCCCCTTTCCCGCCGCCGCGCGCTCGGCCTTCATCACCTCGTCCGGCTCGATGGCGAAACGGCGGCGCCGTTCGCCTGCTTCCCGGGCATTTACTATGGGAAAAATCTCGGATATGACTTTCACCCCGTCAAGGGCCTGCCCGAACAAGGCGCCGCAGCACTCGTCGGGATACGCCCGCTCCGCCTGTTCAAATATTTGATATTTTACAACTTTTATGTCAATCACTACCGAAATCCTCATTCACCTATGAGCTTCGCCCGGGGTGAGCCTGACGCCGCCGGGGAGCAAAAAGGCCATTAATCAGCGTTTCCCTGTAACCTGTCACCGCCAAAACTCCTCATTTACGTACCTAGTTCCCGTGTCGCAGAGTATGGTCACCAGCAAAGCCGGCCCGGTCAAGGTTTTGGCATAGTTGACCGCGGCGGCCACGTTTGCGCCCGAACTTACGCCCACGAACAGGCCCTCGCGTTCCGCCAGGCGCCGCGTCGTCTCATAGGCCTCGGCCGTGCTGATTTCAACCACGCCGTCCCAGAGGGAGAGGTCGTTGATCGCGCCGGGGTGAGCCACGCTGTCCAGGCGCCGCGTTCCCTCTATGCCGTGGAAGGGGGAATCCGGCTGAACGGCTATGGTCTTGACGCCCTCCTCCTTGAGCCGCCGGGCCGTTCCCGTGAATGTTCCGCAAGTGCCTGTCAGGGCCAGGAAGTGGGTGACCCGGCCGCCCGTCTGTTTCCAGATTTCCGCGCCCGTGCCGTTATAGTGGGCCAGCGGGTTGGCGGGGTTGTTATACTGGTCAGGGAAGAAATAGCGTTCGGGGTCGGCGCCGGCCTCGGCGACCGCGGCGGCATAAGCGCCGTCCGAGCCTTCGAGGGGGCTTGTTTCCACGATTTCCGCGCCGCAGGCGCGGATTATGTTCTTGCGCTCGTTTTGGGCGTTCTTCGGCAGGTAAATCTTCACCGGAAAACCCAGGGCCGCCCCGAACATGGCGTAGCTTATGCCCGTATTGCCGCTGGTGGCGTCTAAAATGGTCTTGCCGGGGGCCAGGAGCCCGCGCTTAAGGCCGTCGAGCAGCATGGCCCTGGCCGCCCTGTCCTTTACCGAGCCGCTCGGGTTCAGGAACTCGGCCTTGGCCAATAATTCCACCCCGTCCGGCAGCTCGGGAACAGCGCGGGAAAGGGGCAAAAGGGGAGTGTTCCCGACCAGGTCAAGAAGCACGCGGACACCCCCACGGAGAATACATATTAAACATATACAACATGTATGCATTATACATATCTACCCCCCTCCAGTCAAGTTTTTTAATTTCAGGGCTTCCGCGGCCATCAGCCGGCCTTTTTATCCGGGCCTGAAGCGACGGCATTGGTCTGGCCCCAGGCCCTGAGCTTGACACTTCGCTTCCCGTGTGGTAAATATTTTCCACCTATTTTAGAAAGGCCGTCCTTAAGCGGGCGGATGAACTCTAGGTCAGCGGGAAGTTGCTATGCTCCAGTGCGGGATAGCGATCCGGCTGACGGGCAAGAGGTTATGAGCGCCTTCGCCCCTCCAGGTTGGAGGGCCTCTTGCGCGTCGGCTGACAAGGTCAAACGTGCGCCTCTCCGGTGTGCCCGCGCCGGGGAACTCTATATTTCCGCGGCTTTCATAACCGCTTTTNCTTNCGNCAGCCAGGCGCCTTTTGGTCTCCGGACCAAAGGGCGTTTTGTTTTTTAGCCCGGNCCGCACCGGCGGCCGCAACCTTTTATAGGAGCATTACGATGAAAAAACTGTTTTTGGCCCTCTTGTTAGCTACAAGCCTCTTCGCCGGCCCGGCCGCGGCCACGGAATTNGTGAATATCGCCACCGGCCCCACTGGCGGCACCTACTANCCCGTCGGGGCGGCCATGGCCAAGATCTGGACCGACAATATCGAGGGGNTGAAGGCCAACGCCCAGTCCACGGGCGGCACCTTCAACAATATTTCTCTTCTCGGATCGGGCGAGGCCGAAGCCTGCTTTGCCGACGGCCTGTATTACGACGCCTATAACGGAAAGGGACGCTTCGAAGGCCAGCCTCAAGCCTTTATGCGCGGCGTGGTTGTGCTCTATCCTGAATTTATCCACCTGGTCGTGGCCAAGGACAGCGGCATCGACAGCCTGGCCGATATCAAGGGCAAACGGGTTTCTTTCGGCGCGGTCGGCGGCAGCGTGACCGCGACCTCGGAAAATCTCTTCCGGGCCGCCGGAATGGATCCGGAAAAAGACCTCAAGATCGAATATCTCGGCCATGCCGATTCCATAGCCGCTTTTGCCGACAAGCGCATCGACGCCGCGGTGACCATGGGGGCCCTCGGCATTTCCAGCGTGGTGGAGCCCACGACCGTGGGAACCGTCAAGATCATCAGCCTGCCCAAGGAGGTCATTGACGCCATGTGCGCCAAGACGCCTTATTTCAGCCCGGCGGTCATCAAGGCCGGCGCCTACAGGGGACAGGAAGAGGACATCGCGACCTTCTCCAGCCCCAATATCATCGCCGTGCATGAAAAACTGGATGAGGGCCTTGTTTATGAAATGACCAGGCAGCTCTTGACCCACAAAGACGACCTGGAGGTCGTGGCCTCGGTCATGAAGGCCATGCGGGCGGAAAGCGTGGGCCAGATCAGGATTCCCCTGCATCCCGGCGCCGAAAGGTATTACAAGGAACTCGGCGTTTTGAAATAGAAAGTGACGAGCATGAAAGCCGGCTCGGCCCCGCCCGGCCCGGGAAAAGCGAGCCGCCTGTTCACGCGAAACGGCGCCGCCTGGCTCTTCTGCCTGGGCATGTCGCTCTTTCATCTGTATACCGCCGGCCTGGGCCTCCTGCAGCAGCCGGTCCAGAGGGCGATCCACGTCGGCTTCACCCTGGCGATCGTCTTCCTCCTGTATCCGTGCCGGCACAAGGCCTTGAGGTGGACGGACTGGCTGTGGCTGGCCGCCTCATTGGCCGTAACCGGCTATGTCGCGGCTTTCTACAATGACATCGCCATGCGCGGCGGGGTCATCACCGCCCGGGAAACCGTCCTCGGCGCCGTCGCGATAGCCGTGGTGCTGGAGGCGGCCCGCCGCGTTCTCGGAAAGGCCCTGCCCATCCTGGCCCTCGTTTTTCTGCTCTATTGCCATTTCGGGAGCTATGCTCCCGGCTTTCTTGAAATACGGGGCTATTCCCTCACTCGCATCATACAGCACATGTATCTGACCAACGAGGGGGTGTTCGGCGTCGCCGTGGGGGTATCCAGCACCTATATCTTCATGTTCATTCTTTTCGGCGCCTTCCTCTCCGCGGGAGGAGGCGCCCGGCTCTTCAACAACCTGGCCCTGGCCCTGGCCGGAAAATTTTCCGGCGGCCCGGCCAAGGTGGCGGTGATTGGTTCCGGCCTGATGGGCTCCATCAACGGCTCCTCCATCGCCAACGTGGTGACTACGGGCGCCCTGACCATACCCATGATGAAAAAAGTGGGCTACACGGCCGAGGAAGCCGCCGGCATTGAAGCCTGCGCCTCCACGGGCGGGCAGTTCATGCCGCCTATAATGGGCGCGGGGGCCTTCATCATGGCGGAGTTCTTAAACATTCCCTATCTCACCGTGGCCAAGGCGGCGCTCCTGCCCGCTCTTTTATACTATGCGGCGGTATTCACGCACGTGCATTGCGTGGCCAGGCGCAACAACATCAAGGGCCTGGAAAGCGCCGTTTCCGCCTGGCAGGTGATTAAAAAGGACGGCCGCCTGCTTTTGCCGATATTCATTATCGTGGCCATGCTCCTCATGCGGTACACCCCCCTGAAAGCCGCCTTCTGGGCCATTATGGCCGTCTCCGCCCTGTCCCTGTTGGGCCCGAGGCGCGCCGCGGCGCCGCGCCTTCTCCTGGAGGCGCTCTCCGACGGGGCGCGGGGCGCCGTCAGCACGGCTGTCGCCTGCGCCGTGGTGGGCTTCATTATGGGCGCCTGCTCCCTTACGGCCCTGGGGCTGAATTTTTCCAGCAACCTGCTCGGCCTGACCAACGGGGGCCTGTTCCCGACCTTGCTGTTGGCCATGCCGGCCTGCCTCATCCTCGGCCTGGGCCTGCCGACTACGGCCAACTATATCGTCACCAGCGCCATTATTGCCCCGGCCTTGATTAAAATAGGCGTGCCCGGCCTGGCGGCGCATTTGTTCGTCTTCTATTTCGGCATCAAGGCCGACCTCACTCCCCCGGTCTGCCTGGCCACCTACGCGGCCTCGGGCATTGCGGGCGCCAATCCCACCCGCGCCGGCCTTAAGGCCTTTTGCATCGCGCTCCCGTCTTTTTTCCTCCCGTATATGTTCGTCTATGCGCCGTCCATTCTCTTGCAAGGCGGCCTCCAGGCGACGCTCGGGGCGGTCGTTTCCGCCTTGGCGGGCATATGCGGAATCTCAGGCTTCGCCACGGGCTGGTTCGCCGGCCGCGCCATCGGCCCGATTGAGCGTCTCCCGGCCCTGGCCGGCGGCATCTGCTGTTTTCTTCCGCATGGCCATTTAAGGGCCGCCGGGCTGGCCTTGGTCATCCTCCACGCCCTGGCCTCCATTTTTGCGGCCTGGAAAAAAGGCGGAAAAGCAAGGCCCTAAGATGCATGTCGCCGGAATCGATGTCGGCTCCGTGGCCGCCAAAGCCCTTGTCCTGGAAGAACGGCCGGGCAAGGAACCGCGCGTGGCGGGCCGGGCCGTGCTGCCCACGGGCTGGAATGCCGCCGAGAGCGGGCGAACGGCCCTGGAACAGGCTTGCGCGGCGGCCGGGATTGCGCGGGAAAACCTAAGGCGCATAGTGGCCACGGGCTATGGGCGCATAGCGCTGCCCTTTGCCGACAAAACCCTTACGGAAATAGGCTGCCAGGCCAGGGGCGCGGCCCACTTCTTCCCGCGCGCGGGCATTGTCCTGGATATAGGCGGGCAGGACACTAAGGTTATCAGCCTGGAAGCGCCGAATTCGCGGGCTCCCGGCAAAGCCGGCAAAGTGCGTGATTTTCTTATGAACGACAAGTGCGCGGCCGGAACCGGGCGTTTTTTGCAGGTCCTCTCCGGCCTTCTGGACCTGCCGCTGGACGAGCTGGGCCGGGCCGCCTCCAC